>TBL_comb47_HYPODRAFT_10008018_pt1 | contig 10929 bp, 5 predicted proteins | sample TroBogypolimnion_40_FD_10682 | JGI IMG/M metagenome (IMG submission 10682) | reverse complement strand
AGGGAAAGCTGCCTGTGGCTGGGGAGGACGTAATCCAATCCTGTTGCCCCTTTCACTGAACAAGGAGATCAATATCCCAAAGAAATACCCCCGGGTCGATGGGGATATGGACGGACATTGGTGGCAGTGGGTCGATGCCTGTATTGCAGGTTATGGAAACGCTGAGGTCGATTCCCCATTTGTTGGATATGCTGGTCCGTTGACTGAAACGGTATTGATGGGAAATTTGTTATTGAGAAGTTTTAATATCCGCGAAAAGATCAAGCGTAAAGATCCCGTCTATGGCGATCAGGAAGGTTTCGTCTATCCCGGTCGATACATCACCTATAAATGGGATGGTGCAAATATGAGGATCACGAACTTCGAAAAGGCCAACCAGTTTGTTACCCGGGAATACCGGAAAGGTTGGGGCGAATTAAAGATATGATATTGATTCATTCCGTTAGCCGGAAGTAAATGATCAAGGTAAATTTAAAATCACCTCCCCCCTGGTTTACAATGGGGGGAGGTTTTTTGAAAGTTCGTAACTCTTTTCTCTCATCCTCTGGTTTTTAATGATAGGGAAATATTTAGAAATCTGTATATCAAGTTATAAAAGATGAAACAAATCGTATTTGAAACCTATGCCGGGTTATCGGAGAAAACTGCATTACAAATTGCAGCCATCATAACGGCAAAACCCGATGCATTGTTATGTTTCCCGGCAGGCGAAACGTCAATTGGTACGTTTAATTGCCTGATTGAATTGAACAAAACAGAAAAAATCAGTTTTAAGGATTGCAGGATTGTCGGGTTGGACGAATGGGTAAACCTGGGAGAAATGAAAAATGAAAATTGCTTTTCATTTCTTAAAAAACATCTGTTCGACCATATTGATTATCAGAAGAAAAACCTATGTTTTTTTGATGGCGAATCATCTGATCCTGAACAGGAGTGTATTAAAACGGACAAGTTTATCCGGAAATATGGACCGATCGACCTGATGCTCCTTGGAATCGGAATGAACGGCCATCTTGGATTAAATGAGCCGGGAATTTCCTTCGATCTCTATTCCCATGTTACGAAATTGGACAAAGTCACAAAAAATATAGGGCAAAAATATTTCTCAGGTGAAGTCAACCTGACTTCCGGAATCTCACTGGGAATGAAACATATCATGGATTCCAAAACAGTGATTTTGCAGCTGAATGGAACGAATAAATCCAAAATCGCTAAATCACTTATTGATAGCGAAATATCAAACAGCTTTCCGGCAACATCCCTGAAATCTCATCCAAATGCCTTTTTCCTGCTTGACAGCGAAGCGGCTAAATATCTTGAAGTGCAATAATGTACGATTCTCGATTCAGCTGGTTCCTTTCGTACTCTTAATGTATTCGCTGGGGGTCATTCCAAATTCGTCCCTGAATTTTTTGCTGAAATAGGCTGCTGAAGAATAGCCTACTTCCAATGCAACACCAACGATATTGTTGGTTTCTGTACGCAGAAGTTCCCGGCTTCGCACTAACCTAAACCTCGTGATGTAATCGTTTGGCGATAATCCTGTTAATGCTTTTACCTTTCGATACAGGTGGATTCGCGATATATTGACCAGGTCGCCGAATTCTTCGACACTGAATTCACTGTTTTTATAATTGTTTTCAAGGACCGCTTCAATTTTCATGATAAACCGCTTGTCCATTGAGTTGAAAGGCACCAATTCCTCGTGGGGGGATTTAAGATGTGCCTGGTAATATTTTTGAAGGGCAGTTCTTGCATCAATGATCCCTTTGATCCTCACTTTTAAATAATCGAGATTAAAAGGTTTTTCGATATATGCATCGGCCCCGGTTTCAAATCCCTCCATTTTCTGGTCCTGTGATGCCCTTGCTGTCAACATGATCACAGGTATATGGCTGGTTGTCAGTGACGACTTTATCTGCCTCGTCATTTCGATCCCATCCATTTCGGGCATTGCCACATCTGTCAAAATAACATCGGGTTGTTCAACTTTTATGGCCTCCAAAGCTTCCAGGCCATCTTTGGCTTCAATGATAAAATATTCCTCTTTGAGATTACGCCTGAGGAAACTTCGCAACTCAGGGTCATCCTCAACAATTAATAAAGTCTTGCATATCACATTTGAATCAACACTATTTTGCGGGTCGTCAACAAATAACTGGTTATCCGACAGCAATGGTTTCGAAACTTCCAATTGAATGGCAGCCTGATCGGCCAATTGTGCTGCATTAAGATGTGACTTTCCCTTTTTTAAAGTGATTGTAAAGCAACACCCGAGTGGCGCAAGGTTCTTTACCCCGATCGTACCATTATGTAGGTCCAAAAACTCTTTTGTCAGCGAAAGTCCTATTCCAGACCCCATATGGTAATGTTCGCTTTGCTGATAAAACCTTTCAAATATAAGACCTTCCTTACCGGGGGTAATTCCGGATCCGGTATCAGAAATATGAATCTCAACAATTTCAGGTTGCATTGAAACGACCTCGATGCTAATCTGTCCGTTAGGTGGTGTGAATTTAAAGGCATTTGAAACAACATTAAAAATCGCTTTGTCAATTTTATCGACATCAAACCAAACCAACTGTGATTTCTGATCCGTTATCAGGCCAAACGAAATGCTATTCTCCTTTGCAAGTGGCTGGAATGCCCTGTGAATTTCCAAAACCATCGCCATAATATCGTTTTCCGTGACAACAAGGTTAATCTTACCCAATTCCAATTTGCGAAAGTCCATCAATTGATTGATCAATCTCAAAAGCCGATCGCTGTTGCGCTGGATTAAACTCAGATCAGCGTGAAGGTAACCAAATGTTTCAGGCAATTTTTTGACAATATTTTTCAGCGGGGCATTAATCAGGGTCAATGGGGTCCTGATTTCGTGGCTGATGTTGGTAAAGAAACGGATTTTAGCTTGTGTCGCAGCTTCTACCTTCTGGTTCATCTCCATGATCTGGAGATTTTGACTTTCAAGCAATTCTTTTTGAATCCTGATCGCTTCATTCTTTTGTTCCAGTTCATGGTTCTTTCGATTTGTGATGACGTAGAAATAAATAAGTGCCAGTGCAAATAAAACGAGCAACATGAGGCTTATTCCGAAAACATCCAACAAGGTTCTTTGATTATTAAACTGCTTTAACTGATTGTTAATGAGGTTTATTTGTTTTTCAATCATCTGTTGGTATGAAATAACCTTTTCCTGTTGAAGTTTTAAAACCTTAACGTTCGAGGCGTCAACAACCGAAGTGGTTAAATAATTCATTTTATTAAAAGGTCTTTTTTCAAGGATGTCAATCGCAAGATCGATGGCCTTAATCCCTCCTGTTGGATAGATAAACGAAGCCTGAAGTTGACCCTGTTCAACAAGGTCAAGACCCAATTTTGGTAATGCGTCGATACCCACAACAAACATCGAGTCCAAGCCCATCTGATTTGCAACCCTTCTTGCACCTTGCGCCATAACATCGTTCTGGCCGAATACAATATTGTACCCTCCTTTCCTTAATTCATTTTGAGCAATCACGATAGCCTGATCATGCAACCACTCTCCATTTAAAGAATTGATTAATTGCAAATTGTGAAATTCGGAAAGACCAGCGAGAAATCCGTTGTGCCGTTCTTGGGCCGGACTCGAACCATCGAGGCCCCTGATTTCGAGTATCCGCCCTTCACCTTTAAACACTTTTCCGATATAATGACCGACACTTTTACCTATTTCAAAATTATCGGCGCCAATATAGGCAGTAAACTGATCCGATTCGATCTTCCGGTCAATTACGATGGTAGGGATCCCCATTTTATAGGCCTGAACTGCAATGGGTTTTACCGGTTGTGATTCGTTTGGTGAAATGATCAGAACATCAATTTTTTTAGCCAACAACTGTTCGATTTGCAGGACCTGTCTTTTACTCTCTCCATTGGCATCTTCAATGATCAATTCCACATTTGGGTATAACGATGCTGCCATTTTCATCTCCTGATTCATGGTTTGCCGCCACAAATCGTTGCTTGTACATTGCGAAAACCCAATTACAATTTTTGTTTTACGATTCGTCTGGCAACCCGACAACAAATATGTTGCAGCAACAAGTATGACAATTATTTTACCCATTCTAACCATTTTTGGAAGATGCAAATTTAAGAAAATGGTTCATGGATGGTACAATTCTCATTTTGGCGTGCAAGTATGTTTCATATGGTTCATATTTGATACTTCCTGTAACAAAAATGATCGTTTCAGTCAACCTCACAGGGTAATTTTGTCCTTGATTCAAATCAACAAAAGCTAAAACTTCAAATTTTTCGATCAATGAATAAAACTATCCATCTTTCCGTTTTTCTGATTGGAATTTTATTTTTGTCATGTTCAACAAATTCACCCCAACAGAAAACCAATAACGATAAACAAAAAAAATATTCAGAATTGTACCGTCCCCAAATTCATTTCACGCCACAGGCGAAATGGATGAACGACCCTAACGGAATGGTTTTTTTTGAAGGTGAATATCACTTGTTTTATCAATATTATCCCGACAGCACTGTCTGGGGTCCGATGCATTGGGGACATGCAGTCAGCAAGGATTTAATCCATTGGGACCATTTGCCTGTTGCCTTATACCCCGATTCTTTGGGTTATATATTTTCTGGAAGTGCAGTAGCAGATCAGAACAATACATCTGGTTTCGGAAAAGATGGCAAAGTTCCCCTCGTCGCAATATTCACCTATCACAATGCAAAGCTGGAAAAAACAGGACGGAATGACTATCAGAATCAGGGTATTGCATACAGTCTGGATCAGGGTCGTACATGGAAAAAATATTCAGAAAACCCGGTTCTGAAGAATCCCGGAATTCGTGATTTCCGCGATCCCAAAGTATCGTGGCATGAACCCTCCAAAAAATGGATAATGACATTGGCCACCCTTGACTGTATCTCGTTTTACTCATCACCTGACCTGAAAACCTGGACAAAAGAGAGTGAATTTGGAAAAGGGATTGGTGGTCATGGTGGTGTATGGGAATGTCCTGACTTGTTCCCGATAAAAGTGGAAGGGACAGATCTTGAAAAATGGGTGCTGCTGGTCAGTATTAACCCGGGTGGGCCCAATGGGGGTTCTGCCACCCAATATTTTGTGGGCAATTTCGATGGGAAGGTTTTTACAAATGAAAGAAAAAACCGGGAGCCCCGATGGATAGATTGTGGAAAAGACAATTATGCGGGTGTCACCTGGTCGGGCATCCCCAAAACCGATGGCCGTCGCCTTTTTCTTGGGTGGATGAGTAACTGGCAATATGCAACTGTTGTCCCTACCCAAGTCTGGCGCAGTGCAATGACCCTTCCGCGTGAGTTGAAACTTGTCCAGGTGGCTGCTGAGGAGTTTGCTGTAAAAGGTTATCCTACTTCAGAATTTGAAAATTGCGGAGCCAAATGGGAGGACCTTATAACTAACCATTTGCAGTATCAGACTGTCCAGGTCGCATCATTTTCTTTAGGGAAAGCAGATGCATTCGACTATTCGGTCGAACTCGACCTTACTGCATCCGGACTGACAACGATTCAACTTTCAAATACTTTCAACGAAACTTTCGACATCCTCCTTGATAAGGCGGGTCAGCAATGCAGGATTAACCGCAAACATTCAGGTGAAATATCCTTTAAACCTGAGTTTCAGGAAGACAGTCAAATCCCTGTCAACCTGGGCGATAATGTAAAAATCCGCATGGTCATCGACCAGGCATCCATCGAACTGTTTCTGGATGGAGGATTGGTAGAGATTACAAATATTGTGTTCCCAAAGGAAATTTATAATCAGGTCAACATCAAATCGGATCAAAAATTCACGGTGTTTAACTCAAAAGTGAGGAAACTCTCATCAATCTGGTAATACGAAAAATTAAAATAAAATTAATCCATCATGAAAATCAGTAAAAATCTAGTCTTTACAATCTTTGTAGCAGTTCTGGGAAGTGTCATCTTTGGAATTAACATGGCTGCCATTGCTGGAGCTGTCCCTTTTATTAAGGAAAATTTTATCCTGAGTGATTTTGAACTTGGCCTTGTTGTGAGTATCCTCATTGTTGGATGTATGATCGGTGCTTTCTCTGTTGGTAAAATAAGTGACAAAATTGGGCGCAGGAACACTTTAATTTTCACAAGTTTACTTTTTCTCATTTCAGCAATCGGGAGCGGGTTTGCAACTTCCTCATCAATGCTGATGGTTGCCCGTCTGATTGGTGGCATCGCTGTGGGTGGGGTTTCTGTCGTAATCCCAACCTTTATCAGTGAAATTTCTCCGGCCAAAACACGCGGAACATTGGGAACAATGAACCAACTTGGCATAGTAATTGGAATTCTTTTGGCTTATGTGTTTGATTTTTATATGGTTGAGAACAGCGATGGTTGGCGGTGGATGTTGGCAAGTCCTGCATTTGTCGCCATACCATTCGCGTTATTATTGATCACAAGCTTTCCCGAAAGTCCGAGATGGCTTATTTTAAAAGGTCAGAACGATAAGGCGAAAAAGATATTGCAGAAAATGATCGGCACGGAAGCAGCTGATCTGGAATATAAAACGATCCTGACCAATATTCAGGAAGGACAAAGAAACGGAGGCCATAAGTCATCCCTTTCGTCCCTTTTTAAAGGGAAACTGGGTAAAGTCCTGTTTATCGGTATAATGCTGGCAGCTTTACAACAAATTACGGGGATCAATGCTATTGTCGCTTATGCCCCGACAATTTTTCAACAAACCGGTGTAGGCGGAGATATTGCCCTTTTACAGTCTATTTTGGTCGGCGTTGTCAATTTTGTTTTCACCCTGGTTGCGGTATGGTTGATTGATAAGGTCGGGAGAAAAGTGCTTTTAGTCTCCGGGGCAATGGGAATGGTTTTATCGCTTACTTACCTGGTTTTTGCATTTCTGACAAACCATCTGGATGGTATTGGTGTCACGATAGCTATCCTTGCCTATATCGCTTTTTTTGCTGCATCGTTAGCCCCGGTAATGTGGGTCGTAACCTCCGAGATTTATCCGAACAAGATCCGTGGTATCGCGATGAGTGTCTCGACAGCTGTTAGTTGGGTATGTACCTTTCTGACAGTGCAATTTTTTCCATGGATGCTCAACCACCTGGGTGGTGCTTACACATTTGGAGTATTTCTGTTTTTTAGCTTGTTTGCCCTGTTGTTTATCATTTTCCGGATACCCGAAACCAAAGGCAAATCATTGGAAGAGATTGAAGTTGAATTGGGTCTTAAAGATTAAATCATGAAAGATATGAAGAAGTTATTTACCGTGGTTGGACTTGGGGAAGTGCTTTGGGACCTGTTGCCAAATGGTAAGATGTTGGGTGGTGCACCGGTCAATTTTGCCTATCATGCTGCCCAGCTTGGAGCGGTGGGAGTTGCGATCAGTTCAGTCGGCAATGATGAATTGGGCCGCGAAATTTTGGAATCGGTTGATTCAAAAGGGATCGTAAATTGCATTTCCGTAAATGATCGCCCCACTGGAACAGTCGGTGTTACCCTGAAGGAGGGTATCCCTGACTATACGATTTACGAGAATGTTGCCTGGGATTTTATCACATTGACACCCGTGGCAATTGATTTGTTGAAGCAGGCAGATGCGGTTTGTTTTGGTACGTTGGCCCAACGCAATCAGGCTTCCCACGAAGCAATTCAGCAAGCTTTAGAACTGGTGCCTGAAAATTGCCTGAAGGTTTATGATATTAACCTGAGGCAAAAATATTATACAAAGGAACTGATCAGGGAATCGCTACACAATTCAAATGTATTTAAAATCAACGATGATGAACTCGAACTCTTTAAACAACTGTTCAACCTGACAGGTATGGAGGTCGAAGTTTGTCTAAATATAATGGATAGCTTTGAGATTGAATATCTTGCACTTACAAAAGGAGATAAAGGAAGTTATCTTTTTGGAAAAGAGGAGATCTCCTTTTTACCAACACCTTCAGTCATCGTTGAAGATACAATTGGGGCTGGTGATTCTTTTACTTCGGCAATGGTCGTCGGAATTCTGAATAAGTTGCCATTACGAGAGGTCCATGTTAAAGCAGTAGAGGTATCGGCATTTGTCTGCACACAAAAAGGTGCAACACCTGTCTTGCCTGAGCGATTAATGTGATAGAACGGACCGTTTTTTTCAAAATCTGAGTCCCTGCAATATATCTGAATAGGTTCAACCCTGGATGTAACAACGGGATTTATTCAGTTGTCCGTACGAAGTGTGAAACGCTTCGAAAAGTTTGATGTTTTTTTTATTTGAACGACCTTTAAACCAATAAATTTTGATCAATCTTAAGAATTCATATATATTATTGATAATCAATATATTAAATACACCTCTTCAGTGGCTTGGGGTTGAGACAAAATGAAACAACAAGCTAGATTGCGGTGCAGGCCATAAAGTTGAAAATGTTGAAAATGAAGTATTTGTTTTAGAGTCAGGACGAATGTTGATGCAATATATAGTCGCCCGAACCTACTTTCTAAAGGTTGTTATTCGTTTTACATTTTTAACCCATTCCAACGCATTCACAAAAGCTTCGATCCAAGGGGTTATCTGATCATCTTTCCTTTCGGGTGGATAATTGGCCCATTGCCATGGATAAATTGCCCTTTCAATGTGGGGCATCATGGCAAGGTGACGGCCATCTTCTGAACAAATAGCAGCCGTACCATAATCTGATCCGTTGGGATTGCCGGGATAGTTGCTGTACGAGAATTTAACTGGAATCTTGTATTGGTCCTCCGCATAAGGCATTACGAATTTACCTTCACCGTGCGCCACCCAGGCTCCCAGGCTTCTACCCGAAAGGGTTTTAAACATAACCGATTCATTTTCAAGCACATCAACACTGACAAAGCACGACTCAAACTTGTGCGAATCGTTATGGGCCATTTTTACACTTTCACCATGGCCTGGATTTACAAGGTCAAGTTCGACCATTAATTGACAACCGTTGCAAATTCCAAGACTGAGCGTATCTTTCCTTTTGTAGAAATTATCGAGGGCAGTTTTTGCCTTTTCGTTGTATTTCAAAGCCCCGGCCCAACCTTTGGCTGAACCAAGCACGTCGGAATTTGAGAACCCTCCAACAAAAACAATCAGGTTGACCTCTTCAAGGTTTTCCCTGCCATTGATCAGGTCAGTGGTGTGGACGTCTTTTACATCAAAACCAGCAAGGTACATGCTCCAGGCCATTTCGCGGTCCCCATTGCTCCCCTTTTCGCGGATAATGGCGGCTTTAATTCCTGACGGTTGACGACGTTTGGGATCGATACCCAAACTGTCAAATTTGCCCGAAAATGACCCGAAATTAAATTTGAGTTCGTTTTTTTTGTAATTGACAGAGCGTTCCAGTGCCAGTTTTTCACCGCTTTGGCGACGGTCCAAAAGATAGGACGGCCTGAACCAAAGGTCGCGCAATTCGTCAATATCAAATTTGAATTTGTCAATACCATTTACTACAGATATTGTTCGATCTAAGGTTGGAATTCCAATTTTATGATACGCAACACCTTTATTTTTAAGTTCCTGTTCAAATTCTAAAGCGATTAATGGTTGTACAACAATTCCCGGATTTTCGCTGAAAAGGGCTTTTACACTGTCGGTTTCGTTCAATCCGTTCAAGTCAACATCAATTCCACCCATATTTTGTGCAAAGCACATTTCAAGCAAGGTCGTGAGGAGTCCTCCCGAAGAAATATCATGACCTGATGCGATTGATTGATTTTCAATTAACTGCTGAATCACTTCAAAAGCTGATGCGAAATAGGCAGCATCTGAAACTGTAGGTGTGTTTTCACCAAGCTGACTTAAAATCTGAGCAAGGGAACTGCCACCCAATGTCCTGGGCGATTTTGAAAAGTCGATGTAATACAACGGTTTGGATGGATCAGCAACCAGGACCGGCTCGACTGTTTTGCGGATGTCCGATACTTCTCCCGAAGCAGAAATGATCACTGTTCCGGGGGCATAAACCACATCGTTTTTATATTTCTGGGTCATCGAAAGCGAATCCTTCCCGGTAGGAATGTTGACGCCCAAAGTACAGGCAAATTTGGAAGCAGCCTCTACCCCACTGTACAACCGGAAGTTTTCTCCCTGATTTTTTGCGGGCCACATCCAGTTTGCCGAAAGGGAAATCCCTTTAATACCGTGGGTCATCGGTGCCCAGATGATATTGGTCAACGATTCGGCTATCGAAAGGATGGAACCATTGGCAGCATCGATCAATCCTGCAACAGGGGCATGGCCCAAAGATGTGGCTATCCCTTTAATACCTTGGTAATCAATGGATACAACACCAAGGTTATTCAATGGAAGTTGTAATGGACCAGCACATTGCTGTTTTGCAATTTTTCCTGTTACCGACCTGTCAACTTTGTTCGTGAGCCAGTCCTTACATCCAACAGACTCCAATTGAAGGACTTGTGCTATATATTTGTCAATTAATGAATTATCGTATTTAATGCTTGAATAGGTTGCAACTTTGGATTCATCCTCCAAAACGGTTTTCGGTGGTTTACCAAACATATAGGCCAATTCCCAATTGATTGGCTTTTCGCCTGTTTTACGGTTCGTAAATGTAAACTTATGATTTCCGGTTGTTTCGCCAATCACATAGATCGGCGAGCGTTCCCGTTCTGCAATCCGGGTAATCAATCCGATGTTTTCATTGTTCGTCACAAATCCCATCCGTTCCTGCGATTCGTTGCCTACAATCTCTTTGGCAGAAAGGGTCGGATCCCCGATAGGCAATTGATCGATGTAAATTTCGCCACCGGTCTCTTCAACCAGTTCCGAAAGGCAGTTTAAATGTCCGCCCGCACCATGGTCGTGGATGGAAATGATCGGATTATTGCCCGATTCGGCTAAAGCCCTGATCGTATTGTAGGCCCTCTTCT
>TBL_comb47_HYPODRAFT_10008017_pt1 | contig 10929 bp, 10 predicted proteins | sample TroBogypolimnion_40_FD_10682 | JGI IMG/M metagenome (IMG submission 10682) | reverse complement strand
GGCGTTAAAGGCTCTATCGGTATATCCACCGGGGTTGAGACCTGTTCAGGCTCAGCAAGTGGTTTAGTCGTTAGCACTTCAGGGATTTCTTGTTTTACCACAGGCTGTTCTATCTGCTTAACGACCTTAGGCTTTGTCTTAGATTTAGACTTAGCTACTTTTGATGGCGGCTTACTATAAACCTTCGCACCACTGCCATAAACAGGCGCTGGCGGCTGTGTAGAAGCACATCCGCCCACAAAAACAGACAGAGTGCCTATTAACAAAAATCGTTTTAACATGTATTCCCTTTATTCATTATATAAGTAACACCAGGTGTATTTTAGAAAGGTATATCGTCATCAAAATCATCATAAGTGGGTGGTGCTGGCGGCATATTGCTAGCATTACTAGTCGGCTTCGATGGTTGCGCTGAATAAGCAGGTTTAGAGGTAGCCGACGCAGAATAACCAGAAGGCGCGGACTCTCCGCCCATACTTGCCGTGCCACCACTGCGAGAACCTAACATATGCAGTTCATCTGCTACTATTTCGGTGGTATAACGATCTAGCCCTGCTTGATCCTGCCACTTGCGGGTACGCAAATGTCCTTCCACATAAACTTGACTGCCTTTTTTTAAATATTCACCAGCAATTTCTGCTAAACGTCTAAAAAATACCACTCTGTGCCATTCGGTAGACTCTTTTCTTTCACCGGTTTGTCTATCTTTCCAGCGCATGGACGTTGCCAACGTTATATTAGCAACGGCATCGCCAGTTGGCATGTATTTTACCTCAGGATCTGCACCTAAGTTACCGATTAATGTCACTTTATTAAGCATAGCTATTCCTAAAATTATTCTCTTTTAGTGACTCATTGAGTCACTAAACTTTTGATTTTGATGTAGCTACAAACGGCCTATTTAATATCTAGGCCGTTTATAACTTAAGATTAAGCGGAGTAATGCGATTCAATATAACGCTGTACTATTTCCTGAAATTCTTCTGCAATTCTATCGCCCTTAAGGGTGACGGTTTTTTCACCATCTTCATACACAGGCGCTACTGGCGTTTCACCGGTACCCGGCAAACTGATACCGATATTAGCACTTTTACTTTCACCTGGACCATTGACCACACAACCCATTACAGCAACTTCCATGGTTTCAACACCTGGATATTGCGTACGCCAAATCGGCATTTGATCGCGCAGATAAGTTTGGATATCCATGGCTAGTTTTTGGAAATAATCGCTAGTGGTACGACCACAACCCGGACAAGAAATAACCATAGGCGTAAATGAACGAAAGCCCATAGTTTGTAATATCTCTTGACCAACAATGACTTCTTGAGTTCTAGAGGCACCAGGCTCGGGTGTTAAAGAAATACGAATAGTGTCGCCTATGCCTTGTTGCATGAGCACTGATAGTGCCGCAGCTGATGAAACAATACCTTTAGAACCTATGCCAGCTTCAGTCAAACCAAGATGTAATGCGTAATCACAGCGACTGGATAAGTCTTGATAAATATTAATCAGCTCTTGTACGTTACTGATCTTGCATGAAAGTATAATTTTGTTCTTTGCTAAACCAATTTCTTCAGCTTTAGCTGCACTTTCCAATGCCGACAAGACGATAGCTTTGCGAGTTATAGCAGGTAAAGACTCAGGATGTTGTAACAAGCGATTGTCATCTAAAAGTCTTGTTAATACTGCTTGATCTAAACTGCCGCCATTAACACCAATACGTACTGGCTTATCATATTGGCAAGCAAACTCTATCATTTGCTGAAATTGTGGATCACGACTTTTGCCACGACCGACATTACCTGGATTAATACGATATTTATCTAAGGCCGCGGCACAATCAGGGTATTTTTCTAATAATTTATGGCCATTAAAATGAAAGTCACCGACTATCGGTACAGTACAACCTTGCTGATTTAATTTATTACGAATTTCTGCAACCGCTTTAGCCGCTTCTTCTGAATTAACCGTAATTCGAACCATTTCAGACCCAGCATTCGCGAGCTCGATAATTTGATTGACCGTCGCAGATACATTAACGGTATCTGTATTGGTCATAGACTGTATAACAATGGGAGCGCCGCCGCCGACCTTAACATCGCCGACTAAAACTTGATGAGTGATTTTTCTAAGGCTAATTGACATGGTCTTAATCTTTTAAAAAGTTGCAATTGCGAAAATTATACGCCATACGGTCTATTGAGCAGAGTTAAATCGTCTATTTTATAGACTCTATAGCTAACTCTTGGCTCGCAGCCTGCATAGCTTGTTTAATAGCCTTTACAGCTACCTGATTTAACTGCCCTATTCTATTATGTTCCTGACATAATGCGCCTCTATAACCCAGATAGTCTGGATGATAAGCTATCAATTCAGGAATGTCCGTTAACCTCAACGAACCTGCCAAACCACAGAGCAACTTAAGTTCTTTAGCTTGAGACACGAAGGTTGCAATCTGCTCTGCCGTCATCACCTGGGTTAATGAACCTTGTTGTTTGTCCATGGTATCTAGCATCACACCGACAAAGCCAGAAGCTTTTAACGTTGCCATAATAGTTAGGTCTGGCTGAGTATCAGCAAATAACACAGCGATGAGCGCCTGTTTTTGTGACGCTAATGTACTTAGTTTCTTAAGCGTGCCTGTCCAATCATCACCAGGAAAAAAGCCGATTTTTATGTAATCAACCCCCGTTTCGGCCATCAACTGCACTGCATTAAAAATTAACTCGGGCTGCATAGGCAAATCGCCTATGGTTGCGCTAACTGGCCTACGCCCAGCAATAGCAGCAATTATCTGTTTAACATCGACCAGCTCTAACGCGCCTAACGCACCTAAAGCAGGCTGCTTAAGATCAATAATATCAACCTCAGAGTTCAATACTAATAAAGCTTCTGCAACGCTATTTACACTAGCCAACATGCCTGTCATGTTGGGCTACCTGCTTTATGTTCAGCTATTTTAGCCATCAACCACTCCCATGCTTCCCATTCTTTAGGGCCGGCTGTTTTTTCTAAGGCTAGTCGTAAATAATCAATCTCGGCGTCTATTTTTTCTATAGGCAGCCACGCTAATCGACTTATTAAGATAGCCGCTTCTAAGACTGAATGCTGCGCACGGTTGAAGCCCTTAAATGGAGCATGATTGACGCTATGTATGGCCCTACAAACTATGCGAGGACGAAGGCTATCATCTTCTATGCTGATGACTTCAAGTTCAGCATGAGCTAAAGCGCACACTAACACCTGTCCGTTGATTTTTTCTGCCTTAGTGCATGGCCATTCACGCCGTCCTGTTAAACAACCAGCAAAAACCCGCACATCATCACTGTAATTAAGTACCGCAACTTTAGTTTCAAGTAAATTATCAAGAGTCGTTGAAGGTTTAAATGGCAAGATAATGAAATTATCACCCTCTATATGCACGCCCATAGGTGCAATATGCGTCACGCCCAAGCTGCTCTGCGTGGTCACTAAGGTTTCTTGAATCATTGTAGTTAATCTTTTAAATTAGCCGAGTGTAAACCGCATTCTTTTTTAGAACCTGACTCCCACCACCATCGCCCAACTCTTTCATGCTGATTGGGTAACACCGCACGAGTACAAGGTTCACAGCCTATACTGATATAGCCTTTTTCATGTAGCTCGTTATAAGGTACTTGATGGGCTTCAATATAATCCCAGACTTGAGCTGAACTCCAATTTAATAGCGGATTAAATTTAACGAGTGTTCGATCCGCACCAGAAAAGGCGCTGTCTATTTGTACTTCTGGAATATCTTGTCGCGTATCCAAACTTTGATCTTTACGCTGACCGGTAATCCAAGCATCAACTTGGGCTAGCTTACGCTTTAAAGGTTCGACTTTTCGAATACCACAACATTGCTGATGACCGTCTTCATAAAAGCTAAACAAGCCTTTATTTTTTACAAAACCGTCCAACACGTCTCTATCGGGCGTTAATAATTCAATGTCTATTTGGTAATGCTTGCGAACTTTTTCTATATAGCGATAAGTTTCTGGATGCAAGCGTCCAGTATCTAAAGAAAATACCGATACGTTTTTGCTGATTTTTAAAGCCATATCAATCAGAATCACATCTTCTGCACCACTAAATGAAATAGCAATATTATCGAATTGCTCTAAAGCTTTTTTTAAGATAATACGAGGATTTTTATCGGCTAATTCACTTTGCAGCGACTGTATATTGAACGAGGTCATAGATTTGTTTGTTTTTATAAGTTGTATGGAGTCGCTAAGGGTCATTGTCCACAGTTAAGTAATCTGTGCTTGGAGTAAAACAGCTTCAGCTGTTTTAAAACGCAATAGCTGAAGCTATTGCACTCCAAGTTTTTACTATTTTCTCTTAACTTAATGGCATTGGTCGCTAAGGGTGCGTAAGACTTTAGTGCTGTGCAAAATATTGAGCCAAGAAATCATCAAAAGGAATCTGTGGTTTACTTTCTATATCATGCTGCTTAATCAATGAAGCTTTAGCTATTTCGTCAAACTGATCAGATAAGATTTTATCTAACTGGTTATGCTTAAAATACTGCTCATGCTCCTTAGATTTACTTAAAGCAAAGCGACTAAAAGGCTGTCCAGTTTGCGTCATGCCTTCTAATATTCTTGCTGAAGCTGTGAGTTGTGGATTGTTGACTAAGATCATCTGCTGTTCTAGCGCTAGACTGTAAGGTTTATCAACAGCCTCGTTATCGAGAATATTACAAACGGGGCGCATCGACTCTAAAATTTCCATCGCCCAATCCTGCAAGCCTATAGATTGGCCAGTTTTTTGCAGTTGCAGACCAGGTTTTCTACCCTCATTAGCGACAGCTAATTGATTAGCATTATTAATCTGATGATCTTGATCTGAATTATCCGGACTGTCTTTGAGTAAACAGGTTAATAACAGTGCCTCTATAAAGCGAGCTTTGCCTATGTCTATACCGATTGGATTAAATAAATCCAAATCTAAAGAACGCATCTCAATGTAACGCACGCCTCGACGACTCAAGGCTAGGGTTGGTTTTTCACCAGTGTTAATGATTTGCTTGGGACGAATCGTGCTATAAAACTCATTTTCAATTTGCAGAACATTACTATTAAGCTGGCGATATTGACCCGCTACCGCGACACCAATCTTTTCATAATCTGGATAGGGCGTAGCGATAGCATCACCTAAGCTTTTGACATAACCCGACAAGGAGTTGTAATCAATTTTTAGATCAGCTTGGTTTTTACTTTTATAACCTATATCACTCATACGTAATGAGGTTGCATAAGGATGATAAAGCGTACCGTTATCGAACTCCTCAAATTGCTGCATCAATTCTGGGCGACTTTTAAAAAAGTTTTTACAAATAGCGGGAGATGCGCCAAATAAATACAGGATTAACCAGCCTAAACGCTGAAAGTTTCTGATTAAACCAAAGTAAGCTTCGGAGGTAAACGCTTCCACACTAAGCTGACTGCTTTCTTGTCGATGTAGCTGGATTAACAAGGGCTCGGGCACAGAATAATTAAAATGAATACCCGCAATTGCCTGCATGGTTCTGCCATAGCGATGCCATAAACCATGTCTATAAACATGCTTCATACGCCCTATATTAGAAGAACCATATTCAGCGATGGGTATGCTTTCATCACCATCGATACCACAGGGCATACTAGCATTCAGCAACATTTCATTGTCTAAATGCTCATAAACATACTGATGCACCTGATGCAAGGTCGCCAATGTGTCGTGAATATCTGCAAACGGAGGCGTAATCAACTCAATCAAAGCTTCTGAATAATCAGTCGTTATGGTCGGATGCGTTAACGCAGAACCTAAAGCTAGAGGATGAGGGGCTTGGGAAATTAAGCCATCATTAGCAATACGTAGACTTTCTTTTTCTATGCCTTTAAGGCCGCCGCAAAGCAAGGTCTGCTGATCATTAGCTAGAATTTGTGCTAGGCGAGGCGTAAGCTGATTGTTAAATTGAGTCATAGAATGGGCTAGTGTTCCCTGCTGTCCTGTATAATCGCCGTATTATAGAGGGTTTAACTCTTTGAAGAAATATTATCGTAGCGAGGCAGTGGTAGTGGACAAGAAGCCCCTAGAAATACTTAAGGCTGTTTTTGGTTATGATAGTTTTCGTGGCCAACAACAAGAAATTATTCAACAGCTTTTAACTGGCCAAGATGCCCTAGTATTAATGCCTACCGGCGGAGGTAAATCATTATGCTACCAGATCCCCTCCATCATCCTTCCCGGCGTAGGCATTGTTATTTCTCCACTGATTGCTTTAATGCAAGATCAGGTCAGTGCATTGCTACAACTGGGGGTAAAAGCGGCTTTTTTAAATTCTACTCTTTCATTAGAAGCAACCAGACGAATTGAACAACAGCTGCTTAATAATGAACTTGATTTACTGTATATCGCCCCTGAAAGATTAACAGCAGCACGCACCGCCGCCTTATTTTCACGGATACAAATTGCCTTGTTTGCCATTGATGAGGCGCATTGTGTGTCGCAATGGGGGCATGATTTTAGGAGTGATTATTTACAGCTCTCAATGCTGCATGAACAATATCCTAGCATTCCACGAATTGCTTTAACGGCCACTGCTGACGAAAAAACTCGCCAAGAAATTATCTTGCGTCTGCAACTGGAACAAGCGCCACTTTATCTTAGTGGCTTTGACCGTCCCAATATACGTTACCGCATCGTTCAGAAACAAAATGCTAGGCAGCAGTTAATCGCCTTTATTCAAGCCGAACATAGTGGCGATGCCGGTATCGTTTATTGCTTATCACGTAAAAAAGTCGATGAAACGGCGGAATGGCTGCGCTCTAAAGGTATTAAAGCCTTGGCCTATCACGCCGGCATGCCCAGTGATTTACGAGCACTGCATCAACATCGCTTTCTAATGGAAGACAGCTTAGTCATCGTGGCTACTATTGCCTTTGGTATGGGTATCGACAAACCCAACGTACGCTTTGTGGCGCATTTGGATTTACCTAAAAGTGTTGAGGCTTATTATCAAGAAACCGGCAGAGCGGGCCGAGATGGCTTAGCCGCGAATGCTTGGATGGCCTATGGTTTACAAGATGTCATCACCTTGCGACGCATGTTGGCGGATTCTAATGCTGATGCCGCCCATAAACGCTTAGAACTACATAAACTTGACGCTATGCTGGCACTCTGTGAACAAGTCCATTGCCGGCGACAATCTTTATTAGAGTATTTCGGCGATCATCTTGAGCAGCCTTGTAATAATTGCGACACCTGTTTAGAAACCGTTGAGACTTGGGATGGCACTTTGGTGGCTCAACAAGCACTCTCGTGTATCTACCGTACCGGCCAACGCTTTGGCGTAGGTTATCTCATTGAAGTTTTACGAGGTAAAGCCACCGAACGAATTATAAATGCGGCCCATGACAAACAATCTACCTTTGGTATCGGCAAAGATCTCGATGAGCAGCAATGGTCATCGGTATTTAGGCAGCTAGTCGCTCGCGGATTAGTAGCGGTCAACTTTGAACATTTTGGCATATTGCAACTCACCGATAGCTGCCGCCCCATCTTGCGTGGCGAACAACAACTGATCTTGCGTAAAGATATCAAACCTGAGAAAAGTAAATTAGGTAAGAAAACTTCAAACCGAACTACACACGCCACCAGCAATACAGAACTTTGGGATGCTCTGCGCGCCAAGCGCCGTGAAATTGCTGACGAACAAGATATACCGCCTTATCTAATTTTTCATGATGCAACGCTGATGGCCATGCTTGAAGCTAAACCTGCCAACCATCAACAATTGGCCTTAATATCTGGTGTCGGTGTACGCAAATTAGAACTTTATGGCGAGCAATTTCTAGCCGTTATCAGCAACTTTTCTAGCCATAATCATGCAATAGCCGATACGGTAACGGAATCAGTCAACTTGTTCAGACTAGGTTACAACGTAACCCAAGTCGCTCAAAAAAGAGCGCTAAAAGAAGAAACGATTTATAACCATCTCTCACAAGCACTAGAACAAGGCCTGTTAAAATTAGAAGACGTTGTCGACTTGCCAAAACAGGAGATTAAACAGATAGAAGAAGTGCTGCTCAGCTTGCCTGAAGAACAACGAAATTCACTTAAACCGGCTTATGAAGCCTTCGATGGACAATACAGTTATGGTGTATTGCGTTGTGTTAGGGCAGCTATGTTGGGTTAAGGTTAGCCTAGTAGGCCGGAATAAAACTTTTCGAGAGTAAGTTCTTTAGGATGGGTAGACTGCACTGCTAGACCGGCATACACATATATATCAAGACGACTTAAAAGTTAATGTATCTTTTGGTTAGCTGGTTGTAAAGAGGTTGATGACGGCTGAATAGCTTGCGTTGGGTATGAAAGACTAACTGGAACGTGCTCAAATAACTTAACCATAGTAACAGCAAGGCCAAGAAGGAACCCAATCGTAATAGCACCTCCAAAAATCATATTCTTCCAATTCACTAAATCGTCTACTTTTGATTTTGTGCTATCGATAGTTTTACTAAGCGACTGAATCGAAGCATTAATTTCACCCAAGGATTTTTGCATCTCCATGACTGACTGGACAAACTGAAATTCTGGATGTCCGTACCCTATCGATCGTGGCGTTGTCTGCGGAACGGAAGCTGGCACTTCATCATCTTTTGATGTATTAGGGTTCATCACTCAAGCCTGGTTTTAAGCCATTCCCACATGTCAGTTGGGCCGCGTCCATAATAGCCTGATACAGGAACTATAATTGCCGACCCTATTAACGAGGGTTGACCTTGTTCTTGGCCTGTTAATCCAATATGGTTAGATAATTCAACAGAAGTTCCGTCAAATCTGATTAACCATCCACGATCAGACTGAAGCTTATAGCGATCAGAATGAGAGGCAATAGTTGCCTCCACCGCCTCATTTAAAGCCGTGCTGCTAGTTGTTAATGGTACTGCTATATAAATTGACATAGTGCTGGAAGTTTAGCATTTATATTAAATAGGGCAACGTAAATATAAAATTTCAGGATAAACGAAAAGCTAACCTGGCGCGTCATGGGGCGTATGCAATACGCCCCTACCAATCATTACCACAACAACCTAATGACGCGACTTTTATTTTAGAATTATTTCTTAAGCACCTTACTACGAACTAGATCAACCATCTTTAAGGCAAAATCTAGCAATGGCTTACGTTTAACAACAACCGCATAACCCAACAAACCTAATAATAAGCCGTCGAATAAGCGAGAAAATGCTGATGGAGCTTGTTGCTGGGCGGCAATAGCAGCCGCTGCTTCTGACGCTTTAACAGGTGCAATTTGCACTGCGACTTTAGACGGTTTAAATTCTGCTTTTAAATCAGGTAAGCCTAAGCTACCCCAGGCATCATAATCTTGCCAAATGGGGTATTTACCCTGCCATAAAGACTTGGAAAAATACGGTGCCAAACTCATGCCGTGTGCAGTTGGAATACCTCTGTCATCTACAAAACCTTTGTAAACCACTAGACTAATATCGCCGCCTTCGCCATGTCCATCGGTGGTAAATGATTTTTCAACGTGATCATGAAACATCCAGATACCTTGACCAAAACTATTTAAACCATCATCCACACCGCTCAAGGACAGATCAATACGCTGGGCAGGAACCATGCCATGGACATCACGTTGTATATAAGAGCCAGGGCCGTTATCAACACCATCGTAATGAGTTATGGTCGGTTTATGACCATGAATGTGCATCGCTAATGATTCGGTATGACCATTTAAAACCCGAAGCTTAACTTGTTGATTCTCTTCCATGTGTATCAACGATTCCCTTAAAGTATAAGGAAAAGATCGACCATTAAGCATGAAATAATCATCCGTAGCATCGGTGGTGTCATACTCGGTATTCATGTGTTTAGCAACCAACCGTGGATCATTGGCTGAGCGGGCGACTAGCTCATGTAACTCTTTATCCGCTGATTGATAATGCAAATCATATTCTCTGGCGTATTTTTCAAGCACAGCCACAGAAGGATGACGAACTTGACCTGCGCCTACGTTTAAAGTTTGCACCCAGTTATTAGGACGATTTTCTTCAACGACGAAAATACCCTGCAAGCCCATAGGAATATGGGTATGCGGCTGTACATGGCAATGATAATACATGGTGCCAGGTTGCCTAGGCTTAATGACATAGGTTTTGCTTTGGCCAGGCATTGTATCCATATTACTGGTTTGCGCTACGCCATCATTACCTGTACCACCATGATCCATAAAAGGATGATCGATACCATGCAAATGAATAGAATGCGGTAAGTAATGCGTATTTTCTAAAATGATCCAAACTACATCATCTTGCTCAACTCGAATAACAGGAGACGGCACCCGTAACAAAGGATTGGCTTCCAGCTCATATAAACTTTTAGTCGACATGTCTCGCGTTTTAGGGGCATACACCCAAAAAGTCGGCTGTATACCTGGAGCAATATCAAAAGTCGTGGTCGGATCTTTCATGTCAGGCGTATGGCCATTAAGCTCCACGACTTCTAGCTTAATAACAATTTTGTCCGGATCACCATCGCCGTCGATATCGTCTGATACGGTTACCGCATCGGCCGCTAACTGCGTTTGCATTAAGGTATCCATAGAAATGCCATTGGTGCCTTTAACAAAAGCGGCAATATCTGCTGGATTATCCGGATTACAAAGCTTAGATTCTTGTATGGCTACACCATCAATCGTTTGTGCTTTACGCCAAGCAGGATCAGTAAATTCAGAACAAACCTCTTCCACCGGCCCAGTATCAACTTTGATGGTAGGAGGCAAGTCAGTAGCCGCCTGACTTGCCGTGTGTATCAACAGCAGTGCAGTAGCACCGACATAGGTAATAAATTTCTTACGCATACAACTTCCTCAGAAAACATTCGATTGAGAAT
>TBL_comb47_HYPODRAFT_10008014_pt1 | contig 10931 bp, 9 predicted proteins | sample TroBogypolimnion_40_FD_10682 | JGI IMG/M metagenome (IMG submission 10682) | reverse complement strand
AAGACCACGGCGAAACCCGCCTCAGTGAAGCAAGAACCCACTGAAGTGACTGCGCATGAGGTTTCTCATGCATGGCAACGTATGAATCCTGGTCTCTTCAGGGCCGAGAGGATGTCAAGTTTGCTCAAGCGGGGTGCACCGATACCCGATGAGCCGGTCTTAAAGAAGAATGGATTCACATAAATTTATATTCATGAGAAAATGTCAAAGATGAGCCCGATACAACTGTTTGATGAAGAGTCCTGTACCTACACCTATGTGTTGGTGGATGCGCCGAGTAAAGAAGCCGTGATCATCGATCCGGTGGACTGCAAAATGGAGAGGGATTTGGCCTTGATCAGGCGCGACGGTTTGACCCTGAAATGGATTGTGGAGACCCATGCCCATGCGGATCACATCACCAGTGCGGCTCCATTGGCGGAGCTCACAGGGGCCAAGATTGCGGCGCCAAAAGCGTGCGAAATCGGCACGGCCACTTGGCAACTCGAGGACCAGCAAGTGCTCCATTTTGGTGGGCAAGTGCTGCTGGCTTTGAGCACACCGGGTCACACGGCAGGCAGCATGTCCTATGTCTGGGCAGGCCATGTCTTCACGGGTGACACCTTGCTGATCAACGGGTGTGGACGCACGGATTTTCAGTCGGGCAGTTCTGAGGCCTTGTTTCACAGTTTGACCCAAGTGCTTTTTAAACTTCCGGAGGAAACGGTGGTTTGGCCAGGGCATGACTACAACGGTAAAACGTCCTCGACCATCGCGATTGAAAAAACCCACAACCCACGGATTGCTGGCAAAAGCTTGGAAGAGTTCACGCTGATCATGACGGGACTGCACCTGCCAAAACCCAAACGAATTGATGAAGCGCTTGCCGCCAATTTAAAGTCTGGCCTGCGCCAAGATGCCCATGGTTTGCACTATGGTGACATTCAAAGTGCCCAGGGCTATGCTGGGGACCTGACCAATGGGCTTGCTTGGCAATGGTTTGAAAACCATGAAGCGCTATTGGTGGACGTGAGAACCCAAGCTGAACTCGAATGGGTTGGCTTTGTTCCGGGTTCAGTTTCAATCCCTTGGAAGAATTCACCGTCAATGATGGCCAACGCCAACTTTGATGTGGATTTGAAAAAATACGCTGGCACTCTAAAGGTTCTCTTTTTATGCCGAAGTGGCGTGCGCTCGATTGCTGCTGCAAAGCGGGCCACCGAGTTGGGCCTGGAGGCCTACAACATCTTGGATGGGTTTGAGGGTGAAATTGATGACCAAGCGCACCGGGGCGCGCGTGGCGGGTGGAAAGCCAGTGGATTGCCTTGGCGTCAAAATTGATATTGGGTAGACCCTTTTTGAACTCAATCAACCCAATCAACAGTCTGAGCACCCCACCCAATTGAGCCCTGTCTTGGCCATGGGCGTCTCGCCCTAGCGCGTCCAAAGACGGGGCCGATCATGGCATGGATTTGATCCTCAAAATACCCATTGTTGAACTTTAAGTTCAAGGGAGAGCTCATGCGTGAAAAAATTGCGATCATCTGGGATGATAATCTTGTCTAAACCCGCGCGGACCTTGCAAGCCATTCGCCATGCTCCTATCTTGGATCGTTTTGGGCCAGGTGTGCCATGGACCGTGTTGAACGACTGAACTGGAGTTTTTGATATGTTGGCTTCCAAATGCATTGCCGGTATTTTCCTCTTCGCCCTGTTGGGGTCGAGTGTACAGGCGCAGACGGCCTCGGATGACATCGCCAAATACAGAGAAATGTTGGCAGATGGAAATCCGTCCGAGCTCTTTGAGGGTGCAGGCGAAGAGCTCTGGAGCAAGCCTGCTGGGCCCAAGGCAAAAAGTTTCGAGGCTTGCGATTTGGGCCTGGGGCCCGGGGTGGTGGACGGGGCATTTGCGCAGTTGCCCAGGTACTTCAAAGATTCCGATCGTGTTCAAGATCTGGACTCCAGGCTGGTGACTTGCATGGTCAATTTGCAAGGCATTGATCGCAATGAGATCTTGGCCGATGCATTCGGCAAAGGGCACAGGAAAGACCTCGAGGCCCTTGCCGCTTATGTGGTGACGCATTCCAAAGGCATGAAAATTAACCCGCCGATGACCCACCCCAAAGAAAAAGCACTCTATGCATTGGGACAAAAAGCGTTTTACTACCGAGGCGGGCCCATGGACTTTGCCTGTGCGAGCTGTCACGGCTCCGCCGATAAACGCATCAGGCTTCAGGACTTGGCCGATATCACCACCCCATCGGGAGCCCAATCGGCTTGGGGTACTTGGCCCGCCTACCGGGTGTCGAGTGGTGAATTTTGGACCATGCAAAGAAGACTGTCCGATTGTTTTAGGCAGCAACGCTTTCCCGCTCCTCAATACGTCTCCGAGGTCACGATCGCCTTGTCGATGTTCATGGCCGCCAATGCCAAAGGTGGCAGCGTTCAAACCCCAGGCTTGAAGCGTTAATGAAAAAGGATGCCCCATGAAAACCCTCATTCTCACCAGCTCAATGGCTTTGGTCTCGGGCTTGATGGTGTACCCTGTTCAGGCCCAAGATGCGGGCGTCAAGAATTTGATGACCTCGAGTTTCCAGAGCATCGGCATCGCCTCTGTGGACCGATTGGACCAGGACGAAACTCAAAAGGCGTGTTCTCAATTGAAGAATGGAAAGCCTCAGATCGATTCCAAACTCCAAAGCCAAATTGAAAAAAACAACCTCAAAACCGTGGTTTATCCCGCAGACGCAAACTACTTGGGTCAATGGCGTGAGGGAGAAAAAGTCGCGCAAAGTGGCAAAGGCTCCACGTGGACGGACAAAAGCGACGATGTCAATGGCGGGAGCTGCTACAACTGCCACCAAATGGATAAAAAAGAAATCTCTTACGGCAACATCGGACCCAGCTTGTACAACTACGGCAAATTAAGAGGCACGGATGAGGCGGTCGTCAAATACACCTGGGCCAAGCTCTATAACGCCAAGGCCTTCAATGCTTGCTCTGCCATGCCCAGGTTCGGTCACTTCAAGTTGCTCACTGAGAATCAATTGCGCGACTTGATGGCGCTGTTGCTCGACCCTCAGTCACCGGTGAACCAATGAGGGATACCCCCCATGCAAAGACGTGAATTCCTCAACACCTTGGCCGTGGCCAGTGCCGGTGGATTGGCGCTGCATGGGAGCTTGGGTCAGGCCAATGCTGCGGCCTCCAGTTTCTATGACGCTGCGAAAATGGGCAACGTCCATTTGCTCCATTTCACGGATTGCCACGCTCAACTCAACCCCATCCATTACCGCGACCCCAATATCAATCTGGGTGTCGCTGGATTCAAAGGTAAAACGCCACACTTGGTGGGAGAGGCATTGCTCAAGGCCAATGGCATTGAGCCAGGCTCAGCGCAGGCCCACGCCTTTACTTATTTGAACTTTGAAAAAGCCGCTCGAACCTACGGCAAACTGGGTGGATTTGCCCACCTGAGCGCACTCGTCAAGCGCGTCAAAGCCACCCGAGACGGGGCACTTTTACTCGATGGAGGCGACACGTGGCAGGGGTCAGCCACATCGCTGTGGACGCGCGGCCAAGACATGGTGGAGGCCAGTTTGCTCTTGGGCGTGGACCTCATGACGTCCCATTGGGAGATGACGCTTGGGGCCGATCGGGTGCAAGAGATTGTCAACAAAGATTTTAAAAACAAAATATCCTTCTTGGCCCAAAACATACGAACCGCTGATTTCGGGGACTTGGTGTTTGAGCCCTATCAAATTCGGTCCATGAACGGCATCCCCGTGGCGATCATTGGCCAATCGTTCCCCTACACACCGATTGCCAATCCCCGTTACATGGTGGCCGATTGGACGTTTGGGATCCAAGAAGAAAGCATGCAAAAAACGGTGGACGAGGTCAAGGCCAAAGGCGCCCAAGTCGTTGTGCTGCTATCTCACAATGGTATGGATGTGGATCTGAAGATGGCCAGCCGGGTCACCGGCATCGATGCCATTTTGGGAGGGCACACCCACGATGGCGTGCCCACACCCGTGAAAGTCAAAAACTTGAGTGGCACGACCTTGGTGACCAATGCCGGATCCAATGGCAAATACCTCGGGGTGTTGGATTTTGAGGTCAAAAGTGGCAGCGTTCAGAATTTTCAATACCGGCTCATGCCGGTTTTTGCCAATTTGATTGAACCCGACCCAGAGATGCTTCAATTGATTGCAAAAATCAGAAAACCCTATGAAGCCCAATTGTCAGAAAAATTGGCCGTGACCCAAGGCCTTTTGTACCGCCGTGGCAACTTCAATGGCAGCTTTGATCAGATGATCTTGGACGGCCTCATGCAGATGAAGAATGCTGAAATTGCTTTTTCACCCGGCTTTCGTTGGGGAACGAGTCTTCTGAGTGGCGAGACCATCACGATGGAGAAGTTGATGGAGCAAACGGCCATCACATATCCGACCACCACCTTGACCTCAATGAAGGGAGAGACCATCAAGGTCATACTCGAAGACGTGGCGGACAATTTGTTCAACCCCGACCCTTACTACCAACAGGGGGGTGACATGGTCCGCGTGGGCGGCTTGAAGTACAGCATAGATCCACAAGGCAGCGCGGGCAACCGAATTTCCAATATGCGTTTGGGCGACAAACCCGTGGAGGCCAACAAGACCTACAAGGTGGCCGGCTGGGCCTCCGTGTCGCAGGAAGTCCAGAACGCGGGGGGTGAGCCCATTTGGGATTTGATGGCCGCTTATTTGCGTTCCGTGAAAACGGTGAACATCCAACACCTCAACATGCCCGACATCAAGGGCTTGGCAGAAAACCCTGGGTATGCCAAGGTTTGAGGTGTGTTGACCCGGCGTTGCGCAAGGCTGGGGGGTAGCTTTCATAGAGTCAAGGACCCGTCCTTTAAATTCGACTCTGAAAGCCACCTGAGCGATAGGTTAACACCAGCGTGTCTCTGTGCCCAGCCCCACCCGAGTCTTGTATCGCGGTGGTTTCGTGAATGATGCGGTGATCGTTGAGCAAGAGCATCGAAAAGGGCTCAGTGAGGGTTAAGCGCAGACCCTCGTTGCCTGCGATATTGAAAACCCGGGTTTCCCCACCTTTGATGCAGTGTCGAGCCATGAGAATGATCGCCACAAAGTCCACGCCATCGCGGTGAGCGCCTTCAGGGGTTGGTCGACCCATCCCGCCGTTCGTGTTGATGCGAAATTGGTGAGCTTCCGTAAACCAAAGTGGGTTGTGATCAGCCGGGGTGAAGAGGCGGGCGAGGGAGGTCATCAGTCGCGCCCAAGCGGGCATGCTGCTCAATGCCGACTCAACGGGCTCGAAGAGCCGTTCAATGCCCCCGTGCAGCGCATTGTGATCGATGGACTGCCAGTGGGCTCGGTGAGGAACTTGTTCGACATCGGTTTTGTTGACCCGGTAACTGCTGTGGCGGCGCAGTCGGTATTGACCCGCATCTTTCAAAAAATGGTCTTGTGCCAAACGATCCCAATACGGGGTGAATTGAGCCAGTTCATTGGCTGAGATGTGGGTGATCGAGGACAGGAGACTTGGGCTTACCCAACAAAACCCGTCTTGTTCTAAAGCGGTTGTTGCGTCTTGTGCGCTAGAAATCGAGGCGTTGAAATGCATGGTGTTGGGGGTCTTATCCGGGCTAAAGGGCCGTGGTGTAGGGCGAGAGACTGGATTTTTCGTTCAAATATCGTAACCAAAGGAGCGGATCAGGGCTTTGATTTTGTCGCCCTTGAGGTAGTTCATGAGGGCTATGGCCACTTCTTGGTCCTTGGCGGATTTTAAGAGTACGGCGTCTTGTTGGATGGGGGTGTGAAGCTCGGAGGGCACAATCCAGGCCGAGCCTTTGCTGATTTTTCCGTCCTGAAAAACCTGTGATCGAGCCACAAAACCCAGTTCTGCGTTCTCGCTCGCGACCCATTGGTAGGCCTGGGCAATGCTGTCGGCATAAATCATCTTGCTCTGAAGATCAGTGAGCAGTTCCAATTTCTTCAAGGTTTCGATGGCGGCCAGGCCGTATGGGGCGAGCTTGGGATTGGCGATCGAGAGCCTTTTGAAGGCATGGGTTTTGAGAATCTGGCCCACTGGATCGACGTAACCCTCTTTGGCACTCCAAAGCACGAGTTGGCCCGTGGCATAGGTGAATTGGGTGTTGGCGCTGGCAAAGCCCTCAGAGATCAATTTGCGGGGTGTCTCGTTGTCGGCCGACAGAAGAATTTGGTAAGGGGCGCCATTTTTAATCTGGGAATAAAAACTCCCTGTCGCGCCAAAGGACAACACCACCTTGTTTCCCGTTTCGCGTTCAAACGATTCGGCGATTTTTTGCATGGGGGTGGTGAAGTTGGCGGCCACAGCCACAAGGACCTCGCCGGCCCATGAATTTCCCACCCAAAGGGAAAAGCACAAGACTAGGCTCATCGGCAATGTCAATTTCGATGTTAATTTCAATTTCAATGCTCTCTTTCCTAGGGTAAATGCCAGTATAACGAATTCACCAAGAAGCTTAAATTCATTCGAAATTGATATTCAATATTCCATAGTCGATTGTGATTGCCGTTGCTTAGTCTGATAACATGAAGGTGTGATCATCACCTGGCTGACATGACTTTGTTGTGCTGTCTTGGGTGAGCCGCTCCCCCAATCATGTTTTACATCGGTTTAAATAGGATTGAATAGGATTGAATAGGATTGAATAGGATTAACATTGCAGGAAAAGGCTCGTCATTTTGTTATTTTATGGATCTAAAACCTTATCAAGATGAAATTACAAATTTCCGTATTTCTTTTTGTTTTGTTTGTGTCGAACCCGGGCTTTGCCCAAACGGCGAAATTTGAAGGCTTTGACCTGGACCTCAGTTCAGGTTTCATGCCAATGCACACCTCCAGCGCGATTGAAAATTATCCCAATCTCAGCATTCAAAGAGATGCGCCCAAAGACATCCCTTTCATCTTGAGGTTTGGATACACTAAGGCGGTGGATGAGCGTTATACCGTTGGCCTGTCAATCAATGACAATTTATTGCCCTCTAGAAAAGCCAATACCAGTATCTATTCGAACGGCACGCTCATCAATGCTGCGGGTTCAATTCAGTGGTTGGAGCATCGACAAGGGTTTACTTTTAAGTTTGGACGTTTGATGGACGAATCCAATCAAGTCTATTTTAAAGTGGGGCCCACATGGGCTTCTCAAAACGGGGTCAATAACAATGGCAGTGCATTCAACGGCGTCAGAATTCAATACACGACGCTTGGCTTGGGTGTGAAACGGCTCATCTCTCCAAAAGTCTTCGCCCTCGCGGAGATGGATTACGCTCGAATGCTGCCCACCACAACGCCCAAGACAATTGGCAATACACCGATGACAGTGAACACCCATGGCGAAGGGTGTGAACACCCATGGCGAAGGGTATTCCTTGCTGCTTGGCCTCGGTTATCAGTTCTAACAAGTCATTCACTGCGTCCGAACCCAGCAGACCAAGCAAATCGAGTAGATCCAGTAGATCCAGTAGATCGTCACCTCAAGGTAGGCGTGACGTGTTAAATGGCTCAGTTTCGTTCATGGGCTAATCAGCGCTAAACTCGTGCTAAAACTTAAAAACAATGCATTGGCAAGCGGTCTTGCTGGTTGATGATTCCACCCTGTACCACCCTCATCTTGACTTGTTGGGTGGCGACGCTAAACACCACTGCCTGAACGCTTCGAAGACCATGATCATGGCCAAGGTATCGAGTTCACAGTACCTGAGCAGTGCTTGGTGGACGGCTTCTCGCTCGGAAGCAGAAACATCGGTGAATTGCAGCCTTCCATAGGCGACTGTTGCAGCGCCTCCTTCAGAAATATGCAGTTCGGTGTCACGTTCAAGGGTCTCAATGGATTCAGTGTCTATGTCCTTGAACACGGGGGGAAGTAATTCGTAGGGACTTGAGACGACCTTGTTTTTTGATCTCCACCAAATCATCTCGTCAAAATTCAAGCTTTCGCCTTTGCTTTTCAATAAGGGTTGACTGTATTTTCTTTCTAGAAAATCAGACGATTGCATCACCGCCGGAAGTACCTTTTTGATGGATGAACTGCCGTGGGTCATTTTGTGAAAAAATGTCCGTTTTGCCAACCCGCAAAGATCGTACATCTTTCGATTGGCCTCGTGAAGACGCTCTGTCCTATGATCCTCAATGGTGATGTCTTGGATGAAGTTTTTTAAAAGGGTCACATCTGCTGGAGGGGAATTATCTTCCAGCAGTTCAACGAGGATGCTTTTTAAGGTGGTGTTTTCATGAGGAGTCCACATGAAAATGGTGCCAGAACTGCCGACCGAATCCATCAAACGCCTCACAAAACTGTAATTGGGGTGAACACCTGAGCGGGTTTCCAAATACTGGGCTTTGTGCTCAACCCTTTGGTCAGCATGAACAATGTGGTGGGAGAACTGAAAAGCCACGTTGGAGTAGGGCTTTTGACCTTTGAAAAATGGAATGGCTGTTCTTGAAGTCTCAAAATCGATGAAATGCAGTGGGTAGGTCCATTGACTCATTTCCTCACTGGCCAGTTCCTTGTTGAAGTAGAAGTCGCCCCCTCCTGGTATTTCCCCAGAGACCTGCATCCATTGCCGCTGAGTCAGGGTGATTGCGCTATTTGATTCTTCTTGCCTGAAATCACTTCTTTGCAGATCTCGGAAAAGATATTTCTTTTGATTGAGTAATTTATGTTTACCACGGAAATTAAAGATATCGACGACAGTGCCTTTTTCTATTTCTTCAACGCTGTGGCCCGTGGCCTCTTGCCAGCATTCCAGGTAGCCGCTTTTCAAATCCGGGTGTTGATTCGATTTTTTAAATTCACAATTCGAGCAGTGGGTCCCTTGTTGGAGGTTGGGTCGAATTTTGAAGTCATTTTCGTACTGATTGGACCACTGTTGGATCAAGTCTTCAAACCGACCGCCAAAACCTGGGCCCTTTAGTGGGGTCGATAAAATCTCATTGACAAATTCATCGACATTGATGGTTGTCAAGATAGGGTCGCCCAGGTCCTCAGGTTTGAGTTCTGGATTGACTGTGACCGCGACTCGTCCTTGACCATCCTTGCTGATCTTGAAATTTTGATTCAAGTTGTAAACGCTGCACGCTTTTGATTTGTCCGTTAGCATCAAGCGGCTGGCGTGGTTGAACCCAGGCATGGCTTTTTTTGCAACATAGGTTTGATAGGCAATGTCTTGCAAGTAGGGCAGCATGTCGCTGTCGATACCACCATTGCTATTTCTAAAGGGATTTTCTTCATTGGAGTCGTAGGACTTGGCCTTGACCTCGATCAGCTCAATAGAGTTGCCCACCTTGTTCAAGATGTCCACCAAGACAAAGTAGTTCTCATGTCGAATGGCGGCTTCATAAATGATGACCTTGTCAAGTTTCAGCAATTCTTGGGTTTGATGGACCGCTTTTTCAAAGTCCCCATTGAATTCGACCTCAATGCCACTTGGGTACATCAATTTGGCGAGCTCTCCGACTTGAAAGCCCCCATCGGCCAAGGCCTTTAAAAATTCATTTTCGTTTTTTAAGTCGGCGTAGTCTTTCTTGCTGGTGTAAAAAAGCTTGGTCGGGCACTCAGTGGCCAATTTGAATCTGGATTTGGTGAGGAATCTGGGCATGGATTCAATGTTTATGCGTAGAGTTGAGCTGCTTTGTGGATGGCGGCTGCCACATTTGTGCGCAAAGACTTGGGTTCAATCACCTCGACATCAGCACCAAAGCGCAAAATATCGGCAATGAGTTCGCGTTCATCGGAGTAAGGGATTTCAAGGGTGTAGCTGCCGTCTTTGTGGAGCGAACCCTTTTGGTCATGGTGCCACTCTTCAAATTGAACCCAACGCGCGCGTTCTGCTGAGAATTTCATTTTGGCCCAGTTTTTCACCTCTCCACCAAAAATACCGTAGCCAGACTGCATCAATTTCTTGATTTCCTCAGGGCTCACCTCCATGGCATCTTCAACCAGAACTTCGCAAGCGGTGATGGCGTCGATCGAAAAACTCAGTATTTTTTCCCGTTTGTGGCAATAAGCATCGACATACCAATTGTCACGGTAGTGAATCAAATGTTGGGGGGAGATGTCTCGTTCAGTGGTTTCATTGCGGTTTCTGTTGAAGTGGTGAATATGGAGTTTTTTTCTCTCAAGGGTGCCTTGAGCGACCGACTGAAAGGATTTCAACTCAAAACGCCGTTTACCGGCATGGACCACGCGCACTCGTTTGGTCAATGAATGGGTGTCGAGTCCTTCCGTGGACAAGATCTCTGAGAGCCGTTCTTGCAAAGGCTGAAGCTTGGGACCCAAAAGGCTGGGTTCCAGCTCGGTGATCATGTTTTGAATGGTGAGGAGGGACAACAGCTCTTTTTGCGAGAACATCAAGCCCGGGAGCTCATAGCTTTGGCCGTCGTTGTTCAATTTATAGACATTCTCAAAGCGGTCATAGTGAATGTCGTAGTGGTAGGTGTCGCGCATTTTGTCCAAATCGCGCTTGAAGGTGGCCTCCGAGATCTCGAGCTCTTTCAAAATATCCTCTTTGGTCAAATGCCGTTTGCGTTTGAATAGGGCCTTGTACTGATACAAGCGATCGGTTTGGGACATTTGCACTTACCTCTGGTTTGCTGGGAATGGGAACGGCAAAAAAGCGAGACTTTTCATTTCTATCATAAAAGGGGTGAATTGTCTTGAAAGTCTCGACTTTGAGTTCGGATGGGGCGAAAGGGGCGAAAGGGGGAATAGTGGGTAAAGTGGGTGAACGGGCTAAAAGCGTCGACGCCTGTCTCTCTTCAGTCTGGGGGGCGGGCTTGGTCCTGGGTCACGGATACGAGCCACGCCAAGAGCACCTCTTTGGGTCGGCGCCTTACCAGGGCGGGGCGAATGTCAAATTCGGTCTGCATGAAGCGCTGTTTGACGCTCACGACGA
>TBL_comb47_HYPODRAFT_10008012_pt1 | contig 10933 bp, 9 predicted proteins | sample TroBogypolimnion_40_FD_10682 | JGI IMG/M metagenome (IMG submission 10682) | reverse complement strand
GTCCCCGAGGTAAAGTACAAAAGGGAAATATCGGTGTTTACAGGAGCCGCTTCACCTTGCGGGGCAACAAATGGAAGTGCATTTTCGATCCCATGCTGGAAGGAGACCCAACCTTCAGGAGTTTTTTCTCCCACTGAAACAAGCCTTTCAACAGTAGGGCAGCCACTCAGGGCTTCATTGATGCTGTTGACAATTTCGTTTTCAGAAACCGACACGATCATTTTCACGCCTGCAGCATTGTTCCTGTATATCAGATCTTTTGGAGTCAATAAATGGGTCGCAGGAATTCCAACCGCACCAATCTTGTGCAGCGCAAGGATCGAAAACCAGAATTCATACCTTCTTTTCAGGATCATCATCACCTTATCACCACGGCCAATGCCAAGCGATTGAAAAAATGAAGCCGTTTCGTCACTTGCCTTTTTCAGGTCCCCAAATGTAAAGTCGCGTTGTAAACCCTTGTCGTTGACCCAGCAGATTGCTCTTTTGGAAGGATTTGTACGGGCATATTCATCGACAACATCATAGGCAAAGTTAAATTGTGCGGGGACAATGATTTCGAAGTTTTTCTGAAAATCTTCGAGCGAATCAAACTCTGATTTTTTAAGATATTTTTTAAACATGCAGATTCAGTTTTAAAGGATTATGGCTAAAAATTTGGCAGGCTGGTTATCAAGGGCCAACATTCCGTGAGCAATCCCTGAATCAAAATAGATCGAATCGCCGGGTTCGAGCGTCATCTGTTTGGTCCCAAGGAAAAACTTCATTTTACCTTCGATAATGAAATTGAATTCCTGACCCGGATGAGAATTAAAACTAACCTGCATATCCTCTTTGGGTTCAACAGTCACCACGAATGGTTCTGCCTTCCGGTTTTGATAATTACCGGCAAGTGCCTGGTATTTATAGACTTTACGACGGTCAACGCCTATCCCTTTATCTTTTCGTGTGAGACAATAGGAGTGCATGTGGGGCTCCTCACCCGTAATTAAGGTAGTGATGTCGAATTTGTATTGATGTGCCATCCGGTGAAGCAGGCTTACCGGGATGTCCACTTCACCACTTTCGTACTTCAGGTACTGTTCCTTTGATATTGAACAGGTTAAGGCAGCCTCATCGGGTGAGATTTCGAGAACCTCCCTTAGTCCACATAAGCGGTCGGCTATTTGTTTGATTTGCTCATCCATTTGAATCGTATTGATTATTATTTAGTTATAGCTATTTTGCATTGTTGATTTTATTATACGAAACCAATAATCCACGGATTAAAGCCGAAGAAAAACCCTGATGTTCCATTTCGTTCAACCCGGAAATGGTAATCCCTTTCGGTGTGGTTACTTTATCGATTTCCTGTTCGGGATGGTGACCGGTTTGCAAAATCAGTTCAGTAGCCCCTTTAACAGTTTGGGCTACAATTTGTTGCGCAACATCAGCACCAAATCCTATCTCTACACCCCCCTGAATTGCGGCACGGATAAAACGTAGTGCAAAGGCAATGCCACAAGCTCCCAGAACAGTAGCTGCAGCCATCAACTCTTCATTGATAAAAATCACTTTACCAAGGGATTCGAATAATTCCTTGACGAGCTCAATCTGGGTTGGCGAACAATCCGGAGCAGAAATCATGGTCATCGATTCCTGAAGCGCAACTGCAGTATTGGGCATTACCCGTAATGGAATCGCACCTGCCGGAAGAAGCTCCTTCAATTGTGCAAGACTGATACCAGTCATCAGGGAAGCCACCAGCTGGCCCGACTTGATGACTGGTCTGATTTCAGTAATCACTTCAACAGCCTGATAAGGTTTTACAGCAATAATGATCAGATCGGCCTCTGTAACTGCAACTTTATTGTCCTTTTCAATCAGGATGCCCTTCATGGCCAGGTCATCAAGCAATTGAACCCTTCGTCGGGTTAAGGTCAGTTTTGATGCAGGAATCCCTGCTTTCAGGAAACCATCAGCAACCGATCTTCCAAGGTTGCCCCCGCCTATGATGGCTATTTTTAGTTTTTTTATTTCCATTCAATGTGTAACTTGGACATGTAAGTAATGAAAACATTTATATCTCCTATTTCAAAACCCCTAACCCCTAAAGGGGAGTATTGAATTTCAAGCAAATACAGAAAGTCCCCTAACAAGGGATTTAGGGGTGTAAGACGACAATATTAATTCGTATTACTTAAATAGAAAACTTTCGCAAGTTACATTTTTTTCAGCACCCTTAAAAGTGCGGCTATAAAATGATCAACCTGCTCTTTTTTCAACACCAGTGGAGGCAGTATCCTGATGGTATGTGTACCGGTAACCCCCGTAAATATGTTCTCTTCAAACAATAATTGTTTTCTGATTGGGGCAATCGGAAACTCAAATTCGAGTCCAACCATCAACCCTTTTCCACGAACTTCCTTAATCTGCTGGATTTCGGCAACTTTCGATAAAAGATAGTTCCCAACTTCCATCGCATTCTCAACAAGGTTCTCGGCCCTCATAATATCGAGTACGGCGATCCCTGCGGCACAGGCCAGATAATTTCCACCAAAAGTCGTTCCCAGCATTCCGGACCATGGCTTCAGGTTCGGATTAATCAGGATCCCTCCGATCGGGAAACCATTTCCCATCCCTTTTGCAACTGAAATGATATCCGGCTGAATGTTCGTGTATTGATGTGCAAAGAATTTCCCACTCCGTCCATAACCTGATTGTATTTCGTCGAGGATCAGGATTGCACCATATTTTTTGCACAAGCTGGCTGCTGCTTCAAGAAAAGCCGGTTCCGGTACACGGCATCCGCCAATCCCCTGGATCCCTTCAACAATAACGGCAGCCACATCGCCTGGTTGTAAGGCAGTTTCAAGTGCAACCACATCGTTTAACGGTAAGAATGTCCGGTTTACGGTATTGTTCAGCGGGGCGATGATCTTTGGATTGTCTGTTACGGCAACTGCTGCGGAGGTCCTGCCATGGAAAGATTTTTCAAAGGCGATGATCCTTGCCTTGCCGGTATGGAAAGAGGCAAGTTTGAGCGCATTCTCATTGGCTTCGGCACCTGAATTGCAAAGAAACAGTGAATAGTCGGGATAACCCGAAAGTTCACCCAATTTTAGGGCCAGCTCATCCTGTAAAGGGTTCTGGACCGAATTGGAGTAAAACCCAATCCTGTTGAGCTGATCGGTTAGCTTTTGTACATAAACCGGATGGGTGTGACCAACCGAAATTACCGCATGTCCGCCATATAAATCAAGATATTCAATACCATGATTATCTGTAATCGTACATCCATTTGCCGATACCGGGACGATATCAAAAAGTGGGTAAACATCAAAAAGTTTCATTTCTGCTTAATTTAGAACCTCGTCACGAATGAGATTGTTTTATAATTGTAATTATCCTAATTTAATTGGAGGCGACTGGCAACTGGAACGGAAAACGAAATCCGGAGAATGGAGAACGGAAAACGAAAACTGATGAATGGATAACGGGGNCTTTGAGATCGTAAAAAGCTGTTTATTGAGGGTTGTTTCTTATAAATGCAATCTGAAACATTTCATTTTCAAATTTTCAAATTGATCCATTTTCAAATTTCCCTTCTCCAGTCTCCCAGCCCCATGGTCAATGCCCAATGCCCCTCGCTAAAATGCTACCGCCTTCAAATTCAGCCCGCACCGTTCATCGAGCCCAAACATCAGGTTCATGTTCTGTACGGCCTGACCCGATGCACCCTTGATCAGATTGTCGATGCAAGAGATCATCATCAGTTTATTTCCATGTTTTTCGAGAAAAAGCAATGCTTTGTTTGAATTCACCACCTGTTTCATATCCGGATTTTCGGGGGCCAGGTTCACAAATGGATGGGAAGCATAATAACTTGAATACAAATTGTTCGCTTCGGCCAATGACCCTTCAAATTTGGTGTAAGCTGTCACAAATATCCCACGTGTATGGTTGCCCCTCACGGGAATGAAATTTACATCTTCATTAAAACCAGGCTGTAACTGGCGAAGGCTCTGACAAATCTCACCCAGATGCTGATGTTCAAAAGCTTTATAAACTGACAAATTGTTATCGCGCCAACTGAAATGGGAGGTTTTTGTGGGGGCTTGTCCGGCACCAGTCGAACCTGTAATGGCATTGATATGAACTTCATCAATCAGCTGACCTGAAGCGGCAAGTGGGAGCAATGCCAGTTGGATCGCAGTTGCAAAGCAACCAGGGTTTGCAATTCTTGTTGCTTGCTTTATTTCATCGCGATTCAATTCCGGCAACCCATATACAAAATCGTTTCCGACTCGTTTCAACCTGAAATCGTGGCTCAGATCAATTATTTTCACAGTTACCGGAATATTCGTATTGTTCAGATAATCAATTGATTTGCCATGCCCTGAACAAAGGAACACAACATCTGTATTGTTGAAATCCAGATCGCTGAATATAAGGTCTGTATCGCCCAGCAGATCGGTATGTACAGCACTGATTGGTTGTCCGTTGTTGCTGCTGCTTTGAACATATTTGATTTCTGTCAAAGGATGATTCAGTAAAATCCTGAGCAACTCACCTGCTGTATATCCGGCTCCTCCTATAATTCCAACTTTAATTTTATTGACTTCCGGCATCATTTTTTATTTACGGAATGGTAAATCTTTAATTGATTGGCCAGGATCTTCGTGAACCCTTTGGCATCATCAGCAGTCCATCCTTTGTTCATTTCGCCGTATTGTCCGAATTCAGAATTCATGAGGTCGTGCTCCGATTCGATTCCAACCAATTGAAAATGATAAGGTTTTAAATTGATAATCACCTTTCCGGTCACATTCTCCTGACTGTTTTCGAGGAATTTTTCAATATCGCGCATAACCGGTTCAAGGAACATCGCCTCATGCAGGAACATTCCATACCAATTGCCCAACTGTTCTTTCCAATATTGTTGCCATTTTGTAAGTGTATGTTTTTCAAGCATTTGATGAGCCTTGATAATCAACAACGGGGCTGCTGCCTCGAAACCGACACGACCCTTGATCCCGATAATCGTATCACCGATGTGCATATCGCGTCCAATTGCCCATGCCGATCCCAATTCCTCAATCACACGGATCGCATCTACCGGATTGTAATATGTTTCTCCATTCACTCCCCTGATCTGTCCTTTAAGGAATTCCAGGGTTATGGCTTCTACCCCTTCCTTCTGAAGATGGGTCGGGTAAGCCTCTTCGGGGAGTGTCATGTTGCTGTGCAAGGTCTCTTTTCCCCCTATGCTGGTGCCCCAAAGACCTTTATTGACCGAATAGGCCATTTTTTCGAAATTGGCCTCTACGCCATGTTCCCGCAAATAATTGATTTCATCTTCACGCGACAATTCAAGGTCACGGGTTGGGGTAATAATTTTAATTTCGGGTGCAAGTACCTCAAAAGCAAGGTCAAAGCGGATCTGGTCATTACCCGCACCTGTACTTCCATGGGCAACATGTGTTGCACCGATACTTTGGGCATATTCGATGACTGCGAGGGCCTGGAAAATGCGCTCTGAACTGACTGAAATTGGGTAAGTGTTATTTCTCAGTACATTACCAAAAACCATGTATCTGATCCCTTTATTGTAATAGTCGTTGGTTACGTCAATTGTCTTATGTGATTTTGCACCCAATGAATAAGCTTTCTTCTCAATTACGGCCAATTCTTCTTTAGAAAATCCACCCGTATTGGCAATGGCGGTATGCACTTCCATCCCTTTTTCAACTGCGAGGTACATTGCACAAAACGAAGTATCCAATCCACCGCTGAACGCTAAAACTACTTTTTCCTTCATGATAATATTTTGATTTTATGAGTTTTCAAGATATAATTTCAATTCAATAATTTTGTCTGTTTCTTGCCACCAAGGCATTAAGTTTCACTATAATTATTCTTGTCATCCAGCTCTTTGTGCAACTTTATGCCTTCCTGTCTTTGTGGCATTATTCAATTTAACTCCTTCATTCTTTCTTTTCTTTATTAACAGCTATTTGCCTAATACGATGATTTTCTTCCAATCAATTGCAGTGAAATTCAATTTTTCATTCTTGCGTTTTTCCAGCCACTCTTTATAGATTTTAAACGGGGTCTTCCGTTTTTTCTTTTTTTCTTCCCAGGCAGGGTCATAGATCATCCCCGTACACAAACATTTGGTTTTGTTCATACGCAACAGAATGTCGTAATTGACACAACTTTGGCAACCTTTCCAGAACTGTTCATCGTCGGTCAGCTCTGAAAAGGTGACAGGACGATAGCCCAATTCAGAATTAATTTTCATTACTGCAAGACCTGTTGTCAATCCAAAGAGTTTGGCATTTGGAAATTTTTTCCGTGATAAATCGAAAGCCATTAATTTAATCCGGCGTGCAAGGCCATGACCACGGTAATCCCAATGGACAATCAATCCGGAATTGGCCACATATTTGGCATCATTCCAGGTTTCGATGTAGCAGAATCCTGCAAATTTTTCACCATCAATGGCAATGATGGCTTTCCCTTCCGAAATTTTTGAAGCAATATACTCAAAAGTCCGGCGTGCAATACCCGTTCCACGTTCCTTTGATGCTTTTTCAATCGTATCGTTGATCTCGTTTACATAACGAAGGTGTTGCTCCCCGGCTACAATGACCTGTATATCCGGTTTTACCTGAATATCATCTTTCTTACTGAATATCATTATTTTAAGTTCTACTTTGTTGTTAAAATTTATTTTCCAATTTCGGCATGATTGATTTTAAGGCGTGAATCACATCGTTTCTGCCAACACCCTCGCGCATAATCAGCAGGATGGTGTCATCGCCCGCAACAGTCCCAAGGATCTCGACCGGATTGGCTTTGTCAATCATAATCGCCACACTGTTGGCATAACCTGGTAAAGTCTTGACCACCCCAAGGTTTCCGGAAAATTCAATGTCAACAACACCATCGGCCATAAAATCAAGACGCGACACCTCGGCTGCATCTTTCCTGTTTACAGCATTTTGCTCGACCAACCGATAGATATACCCATTTTTCGCATCGCTGACCTTCATCACCTGCATGGCTTTGAGGTCACGCGAAAGCGTCGCCTGGGTGACCTCGCAGCCCCGATCATGTAATCGGATTTGCAATTCATCCTGACTACTGATTTTTTCCTGCAAAATTATCTGCCTGATCACTTCGATCCTTTGTGGACGGTTTTTCATGAACGAATATTTATTCAATCAAAGGCACAATTTTATACATTTAAATTGGATATACAACAAAATCATGTATAAATATTTAATATTCATGCAAATATTAAATTAATATGAATATTTATAAAAAATTAGTGAACTGCTTTGTGGGTTTAACAGATTTAACTACTTTTGCAGCTGTGCGACATCAACTAAGTATATCGATGATGAAGACGCCGAAGAATGCGTTTTTGCTACTGGATAAAAGGTAGCGAAAACGCATTTTTTTTGGGAAATAGATTCTGAAAAATAAGTTAACCAGAGAAAAACGATAAAATAATGCGAAAAGTAAAACTGATCCTTGAGGATGGAACGGTGTTGGAGGGAAAATCATTTGGCTACGAGAAATCGGTTGCCGGGGAGGTGGTCTTCTATACGGCGATGACCGGTTATCCGGAAAGCCTCACTGACCCTTCCTACACAGGGCAAATACTGGTTTCAACCTATCCTTTGATCGGAAACTATGGTGTTCCGAAAGACCTGATGGAGAATGGGGTCCATAAGCATTTCGAATCGAATAAAATCCATATCACAGCTTTGATCGTATCCGATTATTCAGTCGGTTTTAGCCATTGGAATGCAATGATGAGCCTGGGCGACTGGTTAAAATCCCAATACATACCTGGGCTATATGATATTGATACCAGGCTTCTTACGAAAATACTCAGAGAAAAAGGTTCGCTCCTGGGGAAAATTGAATTTGACGGGGAAGAAATAGGTTTTTTTGACCCAAACTTGGTCAACCTTGTCGCGATTGCGAGTACCGATACTGTCGAAACCTATGGCGATGGGGATTACAAAATTGTTTTGGTTGATTGTGGCGTCAAAAACAATATCATCCGTTGTCTTTTAAAACGAAACTCAACGGTGATCAGGGTTCCGTGGGATTATGACTTTACAGGGCTCGACTATGATGGCTTATTTCTGACCAACGGTCCGGGTGACCCAACGATGTGCGATGTGACGGTTAAAAATATCCGGAAGGTCATGGCACAGGAGAAACCGATCATGGGAATATGTCTTGGAAATCAATTGCTTGGCCTTGCTGCCGGAGCCGAGACCTACAAACTGAAATATGGCCACCGGAGCCATAACCAACCGGTTTTGTTGAGAGGTACCAACAGATGTTTCATCACCTCCCAAAACCATGGGTTTGCAATTGCAGAAGAAACGCTTCCAGACAATTGGGAGTCATTGTTTGTCAATGTGAACGACAATACCAACGAAGGGATCCGCCATAAATCGAAGCCGTTTTTCTCGACCCAATTTCACCCGGAAGCCTCTTCAGGGCCTGTGGATACCGAGTTTCTGTTCGATGATTTTATTGCAAGTGTAAAAAAAACAAAGGAAATTAAATGATAAATTCACTCATCAAAAAAGTAATCGTCCTCGGTTCGGGGGCATTGAAAATCGGGGAAGCCGGAGAATTTGACTACTCGGGTTCCCAGGCACTAAAAGCACTTAAAGAGGAGGGTGTATATACCATCCTGATCAATCCCAATATTGCGACCATACAGACCTCCGAAGAGATTGCCGATAAAATTTATTTCCTTCCGGTTACAGCCTACTTTGTTGAGAAAGTGATCGAAAAGGAGAAACCGGATGGGATTTTGCTTGCCTTTGGGGGCCAGACTGCGCTCAATTGTGGAGTTGACCTTTTCCGACAGGGAATTTTGGAAAAACACAATATTAAAGTGGTGGGTACACCGGTTCAATCGATCATCAATACCGAAGACAGGCAGATTTTCTCCGATATTCTCCATGAGATCGATGTTCTTACACCCAGAAGTGTGGCCTGCGATACGATTGAGAAGGCTCGTGAAGCTGCGATTAAACTGGGTTTCCCTCTGATTATCAGAGCGGCCTATACGCTTGGAGGTCTGGGCTCAGGGTTCTGCTCCAATGAGGAGGAGTTAAATAAACTTGCTGAAAACGCTTTCAGCTATTCGCCCCAGATCCTTGTCGAAGAGTCGATCAAGGGGTGGAAAGAGGTTGAATATGAGGTTGTAAGGGATGTTTATGACAACTGTATTACGGTTTGTAACATGGAAAACTTCGATCCGCTGGGCATCCACACAGGCGAATCAATTGTTGTCGCGCCATCACAGACTTTGTCAAACGACGAATACCATAAATTGCGGGCCCTTTCGATCAAGATTATCCGAAAAATCGGGGTGATTGGCGAATGCAATGTTCAATTTGCACTTGACCCCAACTCCGAAGATTATCGTGTAATAGAAGTAAATGCCAGACTTTCAAGGTCTTCTGCACTGGCTTCAAAAGCGACAGGTTACCCGCTGGCCTTTGTGGCCGCAAAATTGGGGCTTGGATATGGACTTCACGAACTGAAAAATTCGGTCACAAAAGTGACGACAGCCTGTTTTGAACCTGCACTTGACTATGTTGTCGTAAAAATTCCGCGATGGGACCTCAACAAATTCGTGGGTGTATCGAAAACCCTCGGGTCCAGCATGAAATCGGTGGGCGAAATCATGGCAATCGGGCGCTCNTTCGAAGAGGCGATTCAGAAAGGGATCAGGATGGTGGGTGTTGGGATGCACGGATTCGTTGGGAACCGTGGTGAAATGGAGATCACTGATATCGATGGTGAGTTGAAAAACCCGACTGACCGGCGTATTTTTGCCATAGCAGAAGCGTTGCACAAAGGTTATCCGGTCGATAAAATATGGGAAATCACCCGGATTGACAAATGGTTCCTGCAAAAATTAAGCAATATCTATGAACTCAGAAACGAACTGATCGTCTATGATACTCTGGAAGAATTACCGGTTGATTTGCTAAGGATGGCCAAAAAGCAGGGATATTCTGACTTCCAGATTGCGAGGTTGATCTTTAAAACGATGGACCAGACGATCCATTCCGATTTATTGAAAGTCAGGGCATTCAGAAAGGAACTGGGAATTACCCCGGTTGTCAAACAGATTGACACATTGGCAGGTGAGTATCCCGCCAAAACGAATTATCTCTATGTTACCTATAACGGTATTGAGCATGATGTTGAATTTGAGCATGATAATAAATCTGTAATCGTTCTCGGATCAGGAGCTTACAGGATCGGGTCGTCTGTCGAATTCGACTGGTGCTCGGTCAATGCGGTGACAACCATCCGAAAGGAAGGATTTCGATCGATCATGATCAATTACAATCCCGAAACGGTTTCGACCGATTATGATACCTGCGACCGCCTTTATTTTGATGAGTTGACATTGGAAAGGGTTCTCGATATCTGCGATCTTGAGATGCCTTTGGGAACTGTCCTTTCGATGGGAGGTCAGATTCCGAATAATCTGGCCATGAAATTGCATGAGCAAGGTGTACCCATCTTAGGGACTACTGCCGAAAAGATTGACAATGCGGAGGACAGGAATAAGTTTTCCGCCATGTTGGACCAGCTTGACGTTGATCAACCGCGATGGAGCCAATTAACGACCATTGAGGAGATCAACCGGTTTGTTGACGAAGTTGGATTTCCGGTTTTGATCCGTCCTTCCTATGTCCTTTCCGGTGCTGCCATGAATGTTGTGTCGAATAAAGACCAGTTGTACCATTTCCTGACGCTGGCTACCCATGTTTCGAAGCAGCACCCCGTTGTTGTTTCCGAGTTTATCGAGAATGCAAAGGAGATCGAAGTGGATGCAGTTGCCAAAGACGGCGAGATTGTTGCCTATGCCATTTCTGAGCATGTGGAATTT
>TBL_comb47_HYPODRAFT_10008011_pt1 | contig 10933 bp, 8 predicted proteins | sample TroBogypolimnion_40_FD_10682 | JGI IMG/M metagenome (IMG submission 10682) | reverse complement strand
GTGAAACGGTTTTAACCGAAGAGAGGACCTACCATATTTCACCTCAGTTTAAAGACGATACTTATTACATTGACGAGGAGCACCTGTTCAATGCATTGTCTGACAGTGTAATACTTGACCGTACACCGATCGCTGGCGAGCAGGGGGGACAATCGTGGGGCGGATATGCGGGGTTATCTGTCCGGTTTAGCCAGGATTTCAACACACCCGAGATAATCTCGGACAACGACAGTACAAAATTCTGGAAAGGAAACTGGTTCAATATGGGATTTAATACTCTATCAGGTGGAAAGGCCGGACTTGCCATGATGCAGCACCCTAAGTTCACACCGAATTCTTCCAGTTGGTATGCGATCAAAGACCCCAAGATACCATTTTTCTATTATAGCCCTGCCGTATTGTTCGACGGAAAAATTATCCTGAAAAAGGGGGAGACCCTTCATCTTCGGTATCGGACCTGGATATTGGCAGGCGTGAGTACCAGGCCGGAATTGGAGCAAAGGTTTATTCAATTTATTGATAATCAGTGATTATTGTATCATGCTTAATAACAATGAAATATGGAAAATATGAATCAAAAGAGTATTTCACGCCGCGATTTTGTCAGGCGTTCGGTTTCAGGTGTTGCAGGAACGGTTTTATTACCAACCATTCTTACATCTTGTTCAAACTGGAAAGGTGCCAACGACCGGGTTGTCGTGGGGCACATTGGTGTTGGATCCCGGGGAACGGATGAGTTGATGTCGTACTTCCTCCCTTTGCGCGAGGCTTTGAACATTGCCGTTTGCGATACCTTTAAACAAAGACGCGACGATACGGCAAAAAAAATCAACCAATTTTACAAAGAGAATAAATTCACGGCTGACGAATGTAAAGCTTATCTCGATATGGATGAGTTGCTTGCCCGTAAGGATATCGATGTTGTCCATATCACGACTTGCGACCACTGGCATGTGCTGGCAGCCATAAAAGCAGCAAGGGCTGGAAAGCACATCATGCTGGCCAAACCGCTCGGATTGAGCTATCCTCAGGATAGGATGCTGGCCAAAGAGTTGAAAGCAAACCATGTAAAATTCCACTACGGAACCCAGCAGCGCACCTGTGACCATATGAAGCTTGCCTATGACCTGATCCGCGAAGGCGCAATCGGGGATATAGGCCATGTTGATGTTTGGGCGCCAGGCTTAAATGATGTCCCATCGCCGGTTTGCAACGAAGTACCTGTCCCGGCAGATTTTGATTTTGATAAATGGACCGGACCTGCCCCGATGCGCCCGTATTGTCCGGATCGTGTGACGAACAACAGTTCATGGTTCAATTACGATTATAGCATTGGATTTTTGGGCGGTTGGGGTGCACATCCGCTCGATATCCTGGTTTGGATTTTAAAGGATAAAGTCAACGGGAATTACACTTGTGAAGGGACCGGACAATACTGGGCACCCGGTGGATTGTACAACAATATTTTATCGTGGGATGTGAACTGCAAATATGCTTCCGGACTGGAAGTTCATTTTGTCAGTGCCGATGTTGCTTCAAAAGGGATGCTGAACTATCGTTCAGTTAAAGAGTCTAACGGTACAACTTTCTATGGAACAAAGGGTTATATTTCTATAAGCCGTTCGTCTGCCCAATCCGATATTCCTGAGATCAACCTGAAATTGAACAACTTCCCAAAAAACAACAACGGCGGTATTAAAAGCGAAAACAATACAATGGGGAGACGTTTCCTATTGGTCGCACAAGGTAAAGAACCTGAATTATGTCCGCTCGACGAAGCCATTATCTCCGATACGATCAGCCATATGGGTGATATTGCCATCCGCACAGGCCGTAAAGTAACCTGGGATCCCAAAACTGGCGAGGTTATTGGTGATCCTGAGGCCAATAAGCTATATACAAGGGAGATGAGGGCTCCATATGTGATGTGATTTTAGGCATTTTTATTTCGTTACAAACGATAAACCATTATCCCCCTCCCCGAAAAATCGGGGCAAGCTGTTGCAGACGAGGGGGATTTATTTTTATGAAATCGGAATCCTCACGTTATCTGTGACATCCTATTGGCGAGATCTTATAACGTAATTGCGTACTAAAATTTGTTTGGTAGTAATCTTAAACATATTTTTGTGATTATTAAAAGAGCCAAATAGTACTGATATTTTTAAACGATCAAAATACACCTTTTTATGGAAAACCAGGGAATTTCCCGTCGTGATTTCGTCAGGCGTTCGGCAACCGGAATTGTTGGAGCGGCCTTGTTGCCAACAATTTTGACCTCCTGTTCAAATACAAAAGGGGCGAATGAGAGAATCAATATTGGACATATCGGCATTGGTGCGCGAGGCGGAGCAGAACTGGTTTCCTATTTCATGCCACTTACCCAGGCAATGAATCTGGCCATTTGCGATACCTATAAAGAGCGCAGGGATTATTATGAGGGTCAGATTAACAAATATTACAATAAGAAAGATAAGCCATCGGTGGATTGCAAATCTTATGTTGATATGGATGAGCTGCTTCAACGAAAAGATATTGATGCCGTCCACATCACAACACCCGATCATTGGCATGTGTTGGCAGCAATCAAGGCCGCAAGGGCTGGTAAACATATCATGCTGGCACGGCCGCTCGGATTGAGCTATCCCCAGAATCTCCTCCTTGCAAAAGCTTTGAAAGACAACAATGTGAAATTCCATTATGGTACGCAACAACGCACTTTCGAACATATTCAGTTGGGTTATAAAATGATCCATGAAGGGTTGATTGGTGAAATCGAACATGTCGATGTTTGGGCTCCCGGGAAAAATGAATTGCCATCTCCTTTTTGTCAGGAGATACCTGTACCCGACGGATTTGATTATGATCGATGGGTAGGTCCTGCTCCAAAACGGCCTTACTGTCCGGAACGGGTCGGGTATAAAAGTTCATGGTACAATAACGATTTCAGTATCGGATTTTTGGGTGGCGGTGGTGCACCACCGTTGGATATTTTGGTGTGGGTTTTGAAGGATAAAGTTAGCGGGAAATACAGTTGCGAGGGGACCGGCAAGTATTGGCCGGCTGGTGAAAACAACAATATCCTTTCATGGGATGTACATTTAAAGTACGAAAGTGGCTTCCAGGTTCATTTTGTAAGCGACGATGTTGCAATAAAAGGGATGCTGGAACATCGCTTAAAGAACGAAAATAATGGTACAACCTTCTATGGAACAAAAGGTTGGATTTCACTGAGTGGGTCATCGGTGCAATCGAATATTCCGGCACTGAATAAACAGCTTAACAATTTTCCAAAAAACATCAGGGGTTGGATCGATGGTGAGAAAAATACCATGGGTGAGCGGTTTTTATCAGTAATCAGGGGAGAAGAACCTGAACTTTGCCCACTTGAAGAGGCAATGATCTCCGATACGATCAGTCATATGGCCGATATTACGATCCGTACAGAGCGGAAAGTGACATGGGACCCGATCGCGGGTGAAGTTGTTGGTGATCCTGAGGCCAATAAGCTGTATATTAGGGAAATGCGGGCTCCATATGTAATTTGAACGATCGGGTTGGGCGTTAAACGATCGGGTTGGGCGATTTCCAATCGCCCTTTTTAGTATTTCCGCGATTGGAAATCGCAGGACCCGATCGCTAAAACCCACGTATTTCAACAAACTCGATAACAAGACATGCAGCTTGTGGCAGAAAGTGAGTTTTGAGCTAAACGATCGGGTTGGGCGATTTCCAATCGCCTTTTTTTGTATTCTGCGATTGGAAATCGCAGGACCCACACGCTAAAGGCATATTATTCATTTATTTTTCGTAAATTGCTGTTGTATAATTCTCAACGCAATGGAAAAAAAGGAATTTTACCGCCAATACCTGCCCCATTTCCAACAGNCGGGACAAGCTTATTTTGTAACATGGAGTTTAAAAGATGCAATTCCACCCAAAGCAATACTTTTCTATACCCAAAAAATGGAAATGCTCAAGTTTCAAATATGCGGGTTGGAATCCGAAGGACTCAGTTCTTCAGAAATAGGAAAGCTACAATTAGAATTCAATGATGTCCGAAGGAAATACCTGAAAGCCTATGACGATCTATTGGATGCAGAGCGAAATCCTTCCGTTAATTTATCCAAGCCTGAAAATACTGAAGTTATCATTAGTTCATTGAGATTTTGGGAAGGAAAGAAGTTGAATAATTGTGCCTTTACGGTCATGTGCAATCACGTCCATTGGGTTTTTGAGACATTTGAAAAAGACATCGAAGGAAATACTGTTTATCTGCAAGATCTATTGCAATCGGTAAAAGGATTTTCAGCCTACCAAATAAACAAACTCGAAAATAGGAAGGGCAGCTTATGGCAGAAAGAGAGTTTTGATANAACAATTAGGAATGAAAAACATTTGTACTTTGCCATAAAATATACTTTGAACAATCCGGTACATGCTGGTTTAGTTGCCGATTGGAAACTTTGGNCTGGTACTTGGTGCAGGTTTGAAGATCTATAAAACGGTTTTGGAGTAAATCGATCGGGTNGNGNGNTTTCCAATCNCCNTTTNNATANANGTNTNNNATTGGAAATCGCAGGACCCGTTCGCTAACCCCCCCTACCCTCTGGTAAACACCGGCCTTCCCGGTTTGGAGAGATTGTTGTTGTAGCAATACCCCTCATTGTTAAACGCATGCAATTCATTTTCGGAGGTTATCCCATTTTGGAGGATGAAACGGGTCATCAGACCACGCGCTTTCTTGGCAAAAAAGGAGACCATCTGATATGTTCCGTTTTTTCCCTCCTTAAACTCTGGTGTGATAATTTCCGATTTCAATTTTTTTTGGTCAATGGCTTTAAAATATTCTACCGAAGCCAGATTGACCAAGAGGTTTGAACCGCTTTTGTTCATCTCTTCCCTGATTTTGGCAGTAATTTTTTTTTGCCAGAATTCGTAAAGGTTATTGGTTTTCCCGAATTTAAGCGGTGTTCCCATCTCCAGACGGTATGGGCGCATCAGGTCAAGTGGCCGGAGTACGCCATAAAGTCCTGAAAGGATCCTGAGCTGCTTTTGGGCAGCTTTGATTTCAGAAGGCAAAAGTGAATCGGCATCAAGCCCGAGATAAACATCTCCCCGAAAAGCAAAAAGAGCCTGTCGCGCTGTTTCGGGCGTAAATTCGGGTTGCCACAAATAGAACCTCTCCTGATTCAATTGTGCCAATTTAGGACTTACTCCCATTAATTCAATAAGCCGGTCAACGGATAATTTCCGTAGTGGCTTAATTAAAGATGATGCCTCCTTTACAAATTCAGGCTGAGTATATTCTTCAATATCAATACTTTTATTAAAATCAAGCGTTTTGGATGGCGATATGACGATCAGCATGGTTCAATTTTATTGAATTAACAACCAGATCACCTTAAAAGTTTGATCGTAAGATTTTCAGGCCAGAATTTTTATTTAGAAAAACAAACCACTTTAGATGTATCTTCTGTTAGGAAGCCAGTTGCTAATTATAAACCATTTATGTACTCACAATCAATAAGATACATGCAGATTCATCATTCAGTATCCATTGGCTATTCTTCAATATATGTTGTACAACATGAAATCTCAATATGAAGGGTAATCAAAAACAAACTATGTTTGCAGAACGGATCAGAACAGATATATTGTGTAGAAAATTGCCAATTTCACAATAAAATCAAATTTTTGTTCTGAAATGCCTGATTAAATGAGATTCTTTATCAATTGTATGGGTTTTTCCATAGAAAATAATTTAGCTTTATCCGGCTTATTATCAAGTGATAAGAGAATGATTCCGCATCAAAAGTTAAGCAAAAGTATATTTTACCTTTATCCTGATTATAGCATAACACAACAGAACAGCAAAAACATTTCCATTCTGTTTATTCCTGAAAATTTAAATACATTGTCATATTGAACCATTTTAAAATGAATTTTAAAAAGATTATTAAACAGACAAAAGACGGAACCAAAGCAAAGAAGTGGTTAATGCTTTTCGGAGCCTTAATCTGTCTTGCGATTATCCTGACATTTAATAAGGTTTTAACTTTTACTTCTACTGACCAGTATTGTATGTCGTGTCATGTTCATCCTTGGGCAGAAGAGACCTGGAAATTGTCACCTCACCACAATAACCGGACAGGTGTGACCGTCCATTGTGTCGAATGCCACCTTCCCCCGAAGGGTGAAGGTTATATATTTGCAAAAGCTAAACATGGTGCCAAAGATGGTTATGGCAAATATTTCAAAGACAGTACAAAAATCAACTGGGATTCTAAAAAACTGCTCGATAATGCGAAGGGATTTACTTATGAATCGTCTTGTATCAAGTGCCACGAGAATCTTTTCCCTGTAACCCTTTCAGTAAACGGAAGCAATGCCCACCTAGCCTATATCAACTCAAAGGAGGAGCCAAAACCCAATTGTATCAATTGTCATTTAAATGTTGGACATTTCGATAAATATGCCAAACATGAGCACAATGCCGATTTTGGCGTCGATGCAGCTACTAATCAGGAAAAATTCACCGTTTCGACAAAAGTTGAGAAATTTGAGAATTTCACCGAAAAAGTTCCAGGAACAACTGTCTCTTTCGAAATGGTAGCCATACCGGGTGGGACGTTCAACATGGGGAGTCCAGATAATGAACCACTCAGAAAGTCTGATGAAGGTCCGGTTCACAAGGTTAAGCTTTCGAGATTCTGGATGGGCAAGGCTGAAGTTTCGTGGACCGAATATCTTGTCTTCTTCCAGGCTACCGGATCGCAGGGACGTACCGAAGGACAGGTCGTAACCAGGAAGAATGTGGATGGGATCACAGGACCGACACCTCCGTGGGGAGCACCTGACCAGGGTTGGGGAAAGGGGACACGTCCTGCCATCACAATGTCGTGGAAAGCTGCAGCGACTTATTGCCAGTGGTTATCGAAAGTCACCGGCAAGAAATACCGCTTGCCAACTGAAGCCGAATGGGAATATGCTTGTCGCGGAAATACAACAACCCCGTATTTTTTTGAAGGGGACCCCAAAAAATATACCTCAAACGGTATCCTGAAGAAAATTTTTGGAACCGATACAACAACCATCGGTTCCAGGATTGTCTATAAAGAGAACAGTTTATCCAAAACAAAGGATCCGGGCATGATGAAAGAGAACCCGTTCGGGTTGAAAAATATGCTGGGAAATGTTGCAGAGTTCTGCTCTGATTATTATTCACCTGAAGCTTATAAAACAGGCATTGGTGAGGTGGTTAATCCAAAAGGTCCAGAATCGGGCCAGGAGCATGTCCTCAGGGGTGGTTCGTTTAAAAGCGACGCTAAGGATGTCAGAAGTGCTGCAAGGGATTTTACAAAGACAAAGGCATGGCTGGTAACCGATCCCCAGATGCCTAAAAGTGTTTGGTGGTATTCCGATTGCATCGACAATGGGTTCAGGGTAGTTTGTGAAGCGGATAGTATAAAATAATAAAATGGATAACATACTTAGAGACGCAATGAATTGCGTCTCTACGACAATATTAAAAACAGATGATCATGGAAAACAAATCAAGAAATATCGACAGAAGGAAGTTTTTAGGTGCCGGGGTTTTGGCAGGAATAGGTGTTGCTGGTGCAGGAGCGATTCTTTCATCCTGTAAACATGAGGTTACCAATCAATCATTGGGACTCCCACCTATCCTAAAAGGTGCACCGAAAGGCAAAAAGTTGCGTGCGGGGCTTGTAGGTGCCGGAAACCGGGGTACCGGTGCTGCGATCAATTTTATCAGTGCGGGCCCCGATCTTGAGATCATCGCCCTTGCAGATGTTTTTCAGGACAAAATAGACAACTGTCGTGAACGTTTTGCGGGGTTTAACCTGCCCATTCCGGCTGAAAACTGCTTTACAGGTTTTGATGCCTATAAAAAACTCATGGCCATTACCGATATTGATGTGGTCATTTGTGCAACTCCGCCACAGTTTCGTCCAGAACATTTTCTGGAAGCGGTCCTTAATAAAAAACATGTTTTTCTTGAAAAACCTGTTTGTGTCGATCCGGTCGGTGCCAGGCTCATGATTGCGACTGCAAAAAAAGCAGAAGCGCTCGGACTCAACGTCGTTACCGGAACTCAACGCCGCCATCAGGAAGATTATATCGAAACTTATAAACAGGTGGCCGGTGGTGCAATCGGAAAGATTACTTCGGCCAAAGCCTTCTGGAATCAGGAACATGTCTGGTTCCGTACCCGTGAAGCGGGATGGAACGATATGGAGTATATGATCCGCAACTGGAATAATTTTTGCTGGCTTTGCGGTGACCATATCCTCGACACCCACGTACACAACATCGACGTTATAAACTGGTTTATGGGAAAATGTCCAGAAAGGGCGATCGGTTATGGTGGCAGGGCCCGCAGGGTAACCGGCGACCAATACGACTTTTTCAGCATCGATTTTGATTATGGTAACGGCGTCAGCTCACACAGCATGTGTCGGGAGATGGACAGTTGCGCAAATGGAACGGGAGAATTGATCAATGGAACGGAGGGCTACACCAATTGTGTGAACACGATCTGGAACCTCGATGGGAGCGTGAAATGGAAATTCGAATATCCGAAAGATGAAAATGGCAATCTAATGAACCAGGTAAAAATACCACCCTATGTTCAGGAGCACATGCACCTTGTTCATGCCATCAGGACCGGGAAATATGTGAACGAGGCTGAACGCACTGCACTTTCAACGCTGACTGCAATTATGGGGCGTACGGCAGCTTATACCGGCCAATTGGTAACATGGGACTCCATCATGAAATCGGATATGGATCTTGGACCGAAGAAAATTGAATTTGGCCCGGTGGATATGGTTTTTGAAACACCAATTCCAGGAACACCTATAAATATTTGAATAACAACACCTTAATTAATTAATTCACATGACTGACAAATCGACAAGAAGGAATTTTCTGAAACAATCGGCAGCCGTAGCAACGGGTGCATTGATCCTCCCACAGATAATCCCTTCAACTGCTTTGGGCAAGGGGGGTAAACTTCCACCCAGCGACAGGATTGTAATGGGAGCAATCGGAACCGGTTCGCAAGGTAAGAGTAACATGCGCGACTTTCTTAAACTCAACAAGGAGGTACAGTTTGTAGCAGCATGTGATGTTGATGCAAACAACCTCCAGAAAGCAAAACAAATCGCCGATTCCACAAACGACAACAAGGATTGTCGTGGTTATGGTGATTATCGCGAATTTCTTGAAAAGGAGAAATTGGACGCTGTTTGTATTGCACTTCCGGATCACTGGCATGGGATCATCTATTCTGCTGCTGCAAACAAAAAACTGAATGTTTACGGAGAGAAACCGATTTGCCGAACGATTCATGATGGTCAGGCAATCGTGAGTGCCGTGGAGAAAAATAACGTTATCTGGCAAACCGGAAGCTGGCAACGGTCGAGACCTAATTTTCACAGGGGAGCTGAACTGGCCATCAACGGTAGGGTCGGGAAACTTAAATATATAGAAGTTGGACTTCCAAACGGGAGCAGGGGAATTGGGACACCACCACCTCAGGAGGTTCCCAGGAACTGAATTGGGAAATGTGGTTGGGACCTGCACCTAAAGTTCCTTATCGTGGTGTAAGTCATTGGGATTGGCGTTGGATCCTCGATTATTCAGGCGGGCAGTTGACCGACTGGGCAGGCCATCATATCGATATTGCCAATTGGGGTGCAGGTCTTGAGCATACCGGTCCGGTTGAAATTTCAGGTGAAGGTTCCTATCCCCGAGATGGGATTTTCAATGTTCCGGTCGAGTATGATTTTCTATGCAAATATGCCAATGGTATCGAGATGCGAGTCGCCAACGAAGGGCGTCTCAAAATGGGTTCCGGTACCACCTGGTATGGCGACAAAGGGTGGATCCACGTCAATCGTGGGGATACCCTGACTGCATCGGATCCAAAAATCTTGCAGGAAGTGATTGGAGATAATGAGATCCATCTGATCAAAAGCGATAACCACTGGCAGAATTTTGTTGACAATGTCCGTGCCGGGAGCAAAAATACAATTGCTCCGATCCAGGTCGCTTACCGGGCCATCTCGGTGGCACTTTTAGGCGAAATTGCCATGACAACAGGCCAGAAAATCCAATGGGATCCTGAAAAACAGGTGATCATCGGCAATGAAATGGCAAGCCGGTTATTGAGCCGCCCGTACCGTCAACCATGGAGCTTACCAACAATTTAAACTGAAACACAAATGAAGAAGCAATATCTGTTAATTTTCGTTTTTGCCTTGTCACTGGCCCTGTTCAATTCATGTCAGAAAAGTGCCCAGTATAAGGCGTTAATCGTCACCGGACAAAACAACCACAAGTGGAAAGCCAGTTCTCCAATACTCAAGGAACTGCTTGAGCAAACAGGATTGTTCAGTGCCGACATCGCCATCACTCCCGAGAAAGGGGGCGATATGGCTTTTTTTAAACCCGATTTCACGAAATACAACCTCGTGGTTGTCGATTATAATGGCGACGCATGGAGTGAGAAAACAAAAACGGCATTTGTCGATTTTGTAAACAACGGTGGTGGGGTGGTGATTTATCATGCCGGAAATAACTCTTTTCCCGAATGGAAGGAATTTAACCTGATTTGTGGATTGGGTGGCTGGGGAAACCGCAACGAAAAGGATGGACCATATGTCTATTTTAAAAAGGATTCAATGATCATTGACACAACTGCAGGCCGGGGTGGCTCACATGCCAAAAGACATGAATTTGAAGTCAGGGCCCGTAATGCTGAACATCCTATCCTGAAAGGATTGCCAATGCGTTGGAGACATGGTAACGATGAGCTATACAGTCAGTTGCGAGGTCCTGCAAAAAATATGGAAATCCTTGCCACTGCTTATGCCGATACAATCGGCGGTGGGACCGGGCGTGATGA
>TBL_comb47_HYPODRAFT_10008009_pt1 | contig 10937 bp, 13 predicted proteins | sample TroBogypolimnion_40_FD_10682 | JGI IMG/M metagenome (IMG submission 10682) | reverse complement strand
GTAATGGAGTTCGCATGGCGACCGGAATTGTTAAGTGGTTCAATGATGCAAAAGGTTTTGGTTTTATCAAACCTGATGATGGTGAAGAAGAGTTGTTTGCGCATTTCAGCGCAATTACAATGCCTGGGTTTAAAACCCTCAAGGAAAACCAAAAGGTAACGTTTGACATTACCCAAGGTCCTAAAGGCAAACAAGCTACCAATATCCAAGCAGCTTAATCGCTCTTAGATCGTTACTAAAACCCAGGACTTGTTCCTGGGTTTTTTTCGCCTATATTTTCTTCTCCCTTAGAATGCACGCACACCCTATTTGCTAGAGAGCATCATGCACCTTCTGAATATCAAATCCATCCTCCTGACCTTAGCGGGCACCGCTTCCTTCCTAATCTCCATCAGTACCATCGCGCAAGTGAACACTGGCCTGCCGACTATTGAACTGAAAACAGGAATGTATCGTATTCAAGCAGAGTTAGCGGATACCCCTCAAGCAAGAGAAGTTGGGCTGATGAATCGCACGAGCATGCCCACTAACTCAGGAATGTTATTTGTCTTTGAGCAGAAAGCAGGAAATTGCTTTTGGATGAAAAACACCAAGATCCCCCTATCGATTGCATTTATTGCGGATGACGGCAAGATTGTGAATATTGAAGAAATGCAAGCTGACACCACCAATAACCACTGCCCAACAGCCCCTATTCGTTACGCTCTAGAGATGAACAAGCAATGGTTTGCAGAGCGCGTGATCACTCCAGGAATGACAGTAACAGGCTTACCGAAGAAGTAAGCGCAGAGAGATAAAAAATGCAGACCTTGGTCTGCATTTTGTTTGCGCCAGCGATACAGTGGCGAGCAACAACTCAGTTTTACTCAAAGTGGCAAACGTAGTGAACTGGTGACTCGGCGCGAATAATAAAATATCCGCCCTTTTCCACTTCCCAGCTCTGACCTGCCTTGAACTCCTGTTCAGGAGCGCCATTAATGCTCACAAAAGCATTGCCATCGACTACTTCCATGATTTCTTTAGTGCTTAAGTCAAAACGTAAAGTGCTTGGAAGCACAACACCAACTGACTTACGCACACCATTTGGCAAGGTGACGGTATGTGAGACACATTTACCATCAAAAAATACATTCGCTTTTTTACCTACTGATACTTGATCAAATTGCATCTTTATTCTTTCAAATCAACATCGTTAAAAAATTATTTAGCGCGCTTGCGCTTAGCAGTCTCGGCAATGCGCATACGCAAAGCATTGAGCTTGATGAAGCCACCAGCATCGGCTTGGTTATAAGCACCACCATCATCGTCAAAAGTAGCAATTGTTTGATCGAACAATGTATTTGCTGAATCACGCGAAATGACTGAGACCGAGCCCTTATAGAGTTTCAAACGCACCACACCATTTACCATTTGCTGGGTGTGGTCAATTAAGGTTTGCAAGGCAATACGCTCTGGAGCCCACCATAAGCCGTTATAAATCAGGCTGGCGTAGCGAGGCATCAAATCATCTTTTAAGTGAGCCACTTCACGATCAAGGGTGATGCTCTCGATACCACGGTGCGCTTTAAGCAAGATAGTTCCACCAGGGGTTTCATAGCATCCACGACTCTTCATGCCGACAAAACGGTTTTCGACCAAATCTAAACGACCGATGCCATGCATTCCGCCAAGGCGATTTAACTCAGCTAATAACTCATGTGGCTTATAAGTTTTACCATCAATCGCTACTGGATCGCCTGCACGGAATTCAATTTCAATAATTTGAGCGGCATCCGGAGCCCTTTCAGGTGAAACAGTCCAACGCCACATTGATTCTTCAGCCTCGGCATTGGGGTTTTCCAAATGACGGCCTTCATAGCTAATGTGCAAGAGGTTGGCATCCATGGAATAGGGTGAACCACCTTGCTTATGCTTCATCTCTACTGGAATACCATGCTTTTCAGCATAGGCCATTAATTTTTCGCGTGATAGCAGATCCCATTCACGCCATGGCGCAATCACTTTGATTCCTGGCTCAAGAGCGTAGTAACCAAGCTCAAAACGAACCTGATCATTCCCCTTGCCTGTTGCACCATGTGACACCGCATCAGCACCGGTTAAGCGAGCAATTTCTATTTGGCGTTTAGCAATCAAAGGGCGCGCAATAGATGTACCCAACAAATACTCGCCCTCGTAGATGGTGTTGGCACGGAACATAGGGAATACAAAGTCACGTACAAACTCTTCACGCAGGTCATCAATAAAAATATTTTCTGGTTTGATACCAAATTGCAATGCCTTTGCACGCGCAGGCTCCAGCTCTTCACCCTGACCCAAGTCAGCCGTAAAAGTCACGATCTCACATTGGTAGGTATCTTGTAGCCACTTCAAAATAACGCTGGTATCAAGACCACCGGAATACGCCAACACTGCTTTTTTAATATCTGACATGATTTCTATTCAATAAAAAATTAACTCGAAAAACTAAATATATTTAATCCAAGCGACCGCAGAGCAAATATTCCATGAGGGCTTTTTGCACATGCAAGCGATTTTCTGCTTCTTCCCACACAATACTTTGTGGACCATCAATGACGTCGGCCGCCACCTCTTCGCCACGATGTGCAGGGAGACAGTGCATAAACAGAGCGTCCGGTTTTGCCAGCGCCATTAACTCGGATGAAACCATCCACTCCTTAAATGCGCTCATACGTGACGCATTTTCATCCTCGTAACCCATACTGGTCCAAACATCTGTTGTTACCAAATCAGCATCCTTGCAGGCATCCTTAGGGTCTGAACATACTGTGAGGTGATTTAAGGCTGCTCCAGTGAGGCGCGAGCTATCTAGTTGATAACCCTTGGGGGCGAAAAACGAATTTGAAAATTCAAACATTCGGCCGCCTGAATCCAGGTGTAAGCCATATTGTTGGCATCACCCACCCAAGCAACTGTTTTACCCTGTATTGGGCCGCGCGCCTCGACAAAAGTAAAAATATCAGCCAAAACCTGACATGGGTGATATTCATTGGTTAAACCATTAATGACGGGTACGCGTGAATTAGCAGCAAAACGCTCAATGATCTCTTGCCCAAAGGTGCGAATCATGATGATGTCAGTCATCCGAGAGATCACCTGGGCGGCATCTTCTACTGGCTCACCGCGGCCCAATTGAGTATCGCGAGTATTCAGGTAGACAGCATGTCCACCCAATTGATGAATACCCGCCTCAAAAGATAAACGTGTACGAGTGGAATGCTTCTCAAAAATCATTGCCAAGGTGCGGTCATGCAATGGATGCCAAGTCTCATAGCTCTTAAATTTAGCCTTGAGCCAAGCAGAACGCTCGAGCAAATAGTCATACTCTTCTCGAGAAAGGTCAGAAAATTGCAAGTAATGCCTCACCTGACCCGGCGCTTGGGGTTTTGCCAGAGATGTCATTGTTGAGCTTTCTACTAAAGTTTTAGCTTGCATTTTTTTCTTTGGGCATTCAACTGCACGAAAATAGTTCCTAAAGTCATCTTAAGCTCATTCGAGGCTGTTAAGCTTAGAGGCTTATTGCTACTTATTTCTACTACGATCCTGACGCCAACTTGAACCACAAAAAGCTTTTCATTCAAGGCATTACAACTTCTGGCAAGCCATTTCGGCCCAGCGATTGGGCTGAACGTCTATGCGGAGTGATGGCTACATTTCGCCCGCCAGGCGATGCTGGCGACCCCCGCTTCACTTACTCGCCTTATGCCAGACCAGTTGTTATTGCTCAAGTGAAATGCGTTGTCATTGACACCAGACTAGGTGATCTTGATCCCAGGGCGCTCGACTTTGTTATGAACTTTGCCAAAGACAATGAGTTACCCATCGAAGAAGCTTGTGAGTTTGAACCCAAACCACAAACCTAGTCTTAAAAACAAAAACCCGCTCTGATAAGGAGCGGGCCTAGGCAAGCATGACGCTTGCCAGCCTAAAACAAATTACGTCTTACGCTGCCATTGCCTTAATAGCTGCAGACAAACGTGCCTTTTGACGAGCAGCAGTATTTTTGTGTGCAATTTTCTTGTCAGCAATCTTGTCGATTGTTGATTGAGTTGCAATGAAAACTTGAGCAGCAGCAGCTTTATCACCTGCTTCAATTGCTTTGCGAACCGCCTTAATGGAGGTGCGAAGCTTTGAACGCAAACTAGAGTTGTGCTCGTTCTGTTTTACTGCCTGCCGTGCGCGTTTACGCGCTTGTGCGGTATTGGCCATCTTTAAACCTTGCTATATAAAAATTACAAAATACGATTAACTGAAACTTGTATGGGATTGCCAGCTTTCTTTGCGGACCCACCAAAACCCAAGATTTTACATTAAAGGGGCAAAAAAGCCCAGCCGCCTGACAAATAAGAGAAAATCGACCTATGAATCTGCTTTCCGCTGCTGCCAAAGTCAGCTCACTTACGATGCTCTCCCGCATTACAGGCCTCTTGCGGGAGACCCTGATTGCCCGTAGTTTTGGGGCTTCCGAGTGGACTGATGCCTTTAATGTGGCTTTTAGACTCCCCAATTTGCTACGCAGATTATTTGCTGAAGGGGCCTTTTCCCAGGCTTTTGTCCCAATTTTGGGTGAAATTGCTACTCAAGGCGACCAAAAAAAGGCTCAAATCCTCGTTAATGCCGTTGCTACGCTCTTATTTTGGGCTTTGCTGCTCACGGTATGTATTGGTGTCGTAGGCGCCCCCTTGCTCATTCTGGTGATTGCTACGGGCTTTAAAGGGGGTCCAGCATATGAAGGCAAGTGTTGTTATGACACGCATCATGTTCCCGTACATTGGGCTAATTTCAATGGTTTCGCTATCGGCCGGCATCCTCAATACCTTTCAGCGCTTCGCCATTCCAGCATTTACCCCGGTTTTACTCAATTTAGCCCTCATTGGGAGCGCTATTTTGCTGTCTCCATATCTAGAGCAACCGATTTATGCCCTGAGCATTGGGGTACTTTTGGGCGGCTTTTTGCAACTTGGCATCCAGATTCCAGCTCTGGCGCGATTGAAACTTTTGCCCAGAATAGCTTTGTGGCCCAAAGCCATCAAGGCGGCCGCTCAAAATACTGAGGCAAGAAGGGTCATGCGACTGATGGGGCCAGCCGTTTTCGCAGTATCAGTTGCGCAGATTTCATTGATTATCAATACCAATATCGCCTCGCGACTACCTGCCGGGAGCGTCTCGTGGCTTTCCTATGCTGATCGCCTGATGGAATTTCCCACCGCCCTCTTAGGAGTAGCGCTGGGTACCGTGCTCCTGCCTAGCTTGAGCAAAGCGAATGCTCAAAATGACCTCAAGCATGCGGGTGAGCTCTTAGTTTGGGGCTTGCAATTAACCTTTTTACTAGCAGCACCTTGCGCGCTCGCCCTCTTCATTTTTGGCGAACCCTTGGCGGCAGTTCTGTATCACTACGGCAAATTTAGTGCGCTTGATGTCTTGATGACGCAGCGCGCCTTGGCAGCCTATGGTGTTGGCTTAATTGGCTTGATCTTGGTAAAAATCTTAGCGCCTGGTTTTTATTCTCGCCAAGATATTCGCACGCCTGTCAAAATTGGCTTGCTCGTGCTAGTTGCCACCCAGTTAGCCAATCTGGTTTTTGTACCTTGGTTTGGTCATGCTGGCCTTGCACTATCCATTGGGCTGGGGGCCTGCTTAAATGCCACCCTTCTTTGGGTTGGCCTTAGCAAGCGCGGAGCCCTTCCCTCAGCCTCTTGGTTGCAATATTTGGGTCAACTATTTTTTGCGCTCATTCCATTTGCAGGCGTACTCTATTACGCCGCCCATTTTCATAACTGGATAGCCTTGCAAAGCACGCCGTGGTGGCGCATCAGCTTATTAGCCTTGTGGTTAGGTGCAGCAGCAGTCGTCTACTTTGCCGCACTGGGTTTAGTTGGAATTCGCTGGCAAAAATTTCTGCGTCATGCAAAATAGAGCGTATGCCAACACAACAGCTTGACTACTTCACATCCCTGGTTACAGAGGACGAGCACTTTCCCTTAACTGAGGCGGCAGTAGCAGTAGCTCAGCATGCCTATCCCGACCTAGATGTTCAGGGAGTGCTCGATCGATCAAATCGATCAGTTGGCCAGCAAACTACGGACTCGCATTAGCCCGGATACCACCCCGATTCAGCGCCTGCAAATCCTCAAGCACTTCTTCTACACGGAGCATGGATTTGGCCCCAACCCCAATGATTTTTATGCGCCTGAAAATTCATATTTGCACCAAATTATTGAGAACCGGCGCGGCATACCCATCTCCTTAGCTATCCTGATGATGGAATTAGGGCAGCAGATTGGATTAAATATTCGCGGGGTTTCTTTTCCGAATCACTTCATGATGCGTATTTCCCTGCAACAAGGTGAAATCATCATGGACCCATTAACAGGCGATTCGCTTTCCAAGAATCAACTGCAAGAAATGCTCGATCCCTACCTTGATGCCAAAGGTTATCGAGGTGAACTGAGTCTTCCCTTAAATCTTTTTTTACGCGCCTCCAGTCCAAGAGAAATTCTCTCGCGTTTTTTACGTAACCTCAAAATGATTTACTCGGAAGATGAGCGCTGGGAGCGTCTCCTTGGCATACAAGAGAGATTGGTCATCCTCTTACCAGAAACAGTAGAAGAGATCCGCGATCGCGGGTTGATCTTTGCACAACTGGAATACGTTCGTCCGGCTTTAGCGGATATGCAACGCTATCTCAGCGAAGCGCCTGGAGCAGAAGATGCCTCAGAAATCCGGGAGCATATCGCTACGCTTGAGGGCCAAACCAAGCTGCACTAAGGCGTTACCTCAAGGGTGTTGTTAGCCCTTTTTCTTTGACTTGAATAATTTGTAGAGTCCTGCCAATAAAATTGGCAAGGCCGCTGCGCCCACGCCAATGAGAACAATGACATTGAGGTTTTGGCGTATCAGGGGAATATTTCCAAAAAAATAGCCTGCGGCAACCAATCCCACAATCCACAAACCCGCGCCCGCAATATTAAATAACTGAAAACGCGCAAAGTTCATTTCTGAAACGCCTGCAATGAAAGGTGCAAAGGTGCGAATAATAGGCAGAAAACGTGCCAAGATAATTGTTTTGCCGCCATGCTTCTCATAAAACGAATGGGTTTTACGCAGGGCATTTTGATCAATCCAAGCAGATTGACTACTGAACACGCGATGACCTATCCAGCGTCCAATGAAATAATTTACTGTGTTACCGGCAACCGCTGCGAGCAATAAACCAAGACAGAGGACGCCAATATCAAAATGCCCAGTGGCACAGTAAGCGCCAGCAATGAACAACAGTGAGTCACCCGGCAAAAAGGGGGCCACCACCAGACCAGTTTCAGCAAAGACAATGGCAAATAAGAGGCCATAAGCCCAGAAGCCGTATTGCGCAATGATCACATCCAAATGCTTATCGATATGCAGCAATAAATCACTTATTTGTAAAAGGGTATCAACCAACACGCACTCCGCTTATGAATTTGAAGAGCATATTAACAGGCTCTTGGCTTGGGATAATTGGTTTTAAGTTCCTATAATGGGGTATGCAAACTGAACCCAACATTCAGCCTGAGCATGCTTCTAATCCCCTCAAAACATTATGTATTGTGGGTCCTACGGGCGCAGGCAAAACCCATCTCGCGATGTCACTGGCGCAATACGCCACTTCAATTGGCCAAACAATTGAATTAATCAGTATGGACTCGGCCCTCGTCTATCGAGGCCTTGATATTGGAAGTGCTAAACCTACCAAAGCTGAACAAGCCTTAGTGATGCACCATTTAATTGACATCATTGAACCCAGCGAGGTTTACTCGGCAGCACGTTTTGCTACCGATGCCAAGAGACTCTGTACTGAGATTCGTATGCGCGGGCATATCCCCGTGGTAGTTGGCGGCACGATGCTCTATTGGCGAGCATGGGCTCATGGGCTCTCTGCATTACCGCCAGCCAATTCAGAGATACGTGCATATTTAGATGAACGTGGCAAACAAATCGGCTGGCCTGCGATGCATGCAGAGCTAGCTGTCATTGACCCACTTACTGCAGCCAGACTCAAACCAAACGACTCCCAACGAGTTCAGCGTGCGCTTGAGGTGTATGAGTTAACTGGTAAAACCATGTCATCTTTATTGGCAGATTCACCAAGTGAAGACGGCAGAGCAGGTTCAGATATCCCAGAATGGATTACGCTAGTTTCATTAGAGCCAAGCGATCGCACTCGCTTACATCAAAATCTAGAAAAGCGCTTTGACGAGATGCTGAGTAGCGGCTTACTTGAGGAAGTGAAAAAACTTCACGCTCATCCCAAGCTTCATCCTGACTTGCCAGCGATTCGCTCTGTAGGCTATCGCCAAGTATGGTCTTACCTAGATCAGGAAATTGGCTGGGAAGAAATGCGCTATAAAGCCTTGGCCGCCACTCGTCAACTTGGTAAGCGGCAACTCACCTGGCTGCGTGCCATGAGTGGCAGAAATACATTTGATCCCTTTAACCCAAAGGAGTTAGAGGAAGCAGTATTGTTCTGTCAACAAAGTATTAGGGATCAGATTAAATAACAATGGTTTGAGGGGCATCCTGAGGACGCTCAACCACATCGCCTACGGTCCAAGCCTTGAGGCCCTGCGCATTTAATGAGGCAATGGCCTGCTCTGCCTGCTCAGGCGAGACAATCACCACCATGCCAATACCGCAATTAAATACACGAACCATCTCTGCATCAGCAACCCCACCCTTCATCTGCAACCAACGGAAGAGTTCTGGCATCTGCCAGCTATCACGGTGCAATACCGCTTGGACATTCTGAGGAAGTACNCGAGGAACGTTGTCCACCAAGCCGCCACCGGTGATNTGNGCCATACCCTTCACATCAATTTCTGNAATCAATTTAAGCAAGGGCTTCACATAAATTTCTGTTGGNGCCATCACCACGTCACCCAAAGGACGACCGCCTAGATCATCACTTGGCTTTGCGCCAGCCCGCTCAATAATTTTGCGCACCAATGAATAACCATTTGAGTGTGCGCCGCTAGAGGCGATCGCCAACACCACATCACCCGGAACAATGCTTGCGCCAGTAATGATTTTGGATTTTTCTACTGCGCCGACAGCAAAACCAGCTAAATCGTATTCACCTGGGGGGTACATGCCGGGCATTTCAGCAGTTTCACCACCAATCAAAGCGCAGCCAGATAATTCACAGCCATGGGCAATCCCAGCCACCACCGTCGCTGCGGTATCTACTGTTAATTTACCGCAGGCAAAGTAATCCAAGAAAAAGAGTGGTTCGGCGCCTTGCACCAAAATATCGTTCACGCTCATGGCCACTAAATCTTGGCCAATGGTTTCATGGCGATTCCACTCAAAAGCCAATCTCAGCTTAGTGCCAACGCCATCGGTTCCGGATACCAATACAGGCTCTTTATAGCGCTTAGGAACCTCAAATAAGGCCCCAAAGCCGCCAATACCCGCCAGCACGCCCTCGCGCATGGTTTTCTTGGCTAGGGGCTTAATGCGATCAACCAGATCATCACCCGCGTCGATATCGACGCCAGCGTCGCGGTAGGAAAGGCCTTTAGAGGATGATGCGTTTGATGATGTCATGGCAAATTTAGAGAATTAGTAAAAACGGTACTTGATCGGTAGAATCATTGAATTCTAGAGGATTCATACAAGATGGCTGAAATTTTTACCCCTTTTCTTGCTGCATTTATCCTGGCTTATGCTTTGAGGCCAGTTTGCCTATGGCTTGAGAGGCGCCACTTGCCCCGAGCTCTTGCTGCCATATTCTCGATGATTATTGGCTTGGGAGTCATTTTTTTGGTTCTTGGCCTATTTATTGGGCTACTAAAGACAGAAATTCCCCTGATTAAAGAACAATTGCCAGGCTGGATCCAAAATACCCAAACTTGGCTCGGCCCAAAACTCAGTCAATTTCATATTGACGTGGATTGGGGTAACTTAAAAACTACCCTTACCGAGAGAATTACCGAGCACATTAGCGAGAATGCTGACACACTGATGGGGACGACCCTTGAGACTGTTTTGGTATCTGGCAGCTCTGTGATTGCGGGCTTTGCTAATGCCGTCCTCATTTTGTTTGTCATGTTTTATCTGCTAATTGACTGGTCCCATTTTTTCGGACTCCTTAAAACATTAGTACCCACTAGAGCCCAAGATACGGTTCATCATTTAGCCAAGCATACCGATGGGTTGCTCTCCCAATACCTCAGGGGGGAGATTATTGTGATCACCGTCATGTCCGTGTTTTATAGCATTGGCCTAAGCATCGTGGGCATCAAAGGCGCTGTAGCAATTGGCGTCTTTACCGCGCTCATGGTTGTCATTCCTTATGTGGGCATCACACTCGGGGTTATGCTTGCCTTAATTTCAGCACTTCTGCAATTTGGCCCAAGCACCCAAGTGTTGGGCACAATCATTGTGTTTAGTTTGGGTCAATTCTTAGAGGGATTCTTCTTGACTCCACGTTTAGTTGGTGAGCGCATTGGCCTTCATCCTGTGGCAGTACTTTTTGCCCTTCTCTTGTTTGGCAAATTATTTGGTTTCTTTGGTGTCTTATTGGCCTTACCAATTAGCGCAGTCAGCCTGGTACTCATCAAGTATTTTTGGGCGCGATATACCCAAAGCACCTGGTATCAAAAATAATTTTTAGCTGTAATGCTCAATACTTTACTGCCACGTCAGTTTGCCCTTGATCTCACTAGCCCGCCACAGGCCAGTCTAGACCACTTTCTACCGGGACAAGATGGCGCCCTTTTGTCCACCTTGCGTGAAATTGTGGCCAATTGGGGAAAAAGAGGCCCCCTCACAGCGCAAACAAACGCCTTGAATCAAAGGTGGATCTATTGGTGGGGCCCAGAAGGCTCGGGTCGAACTCACCTACTGAGCGCGCTTGGGTTTGCTGCTGAAAAAATGGGTTT
>TBL_comb47_HYPODRAFT_10008007_pt1 | contig 10937 bp, 10 predicted proteins | sample TroBogypolimnion_40_FD_10682 | JGI IMG/M metagenome (IMG submission 10682) | reverse complement strand
TTCTTTCCAATTTGGAAAGAAAAGTGGCGGAGAGGGAGGGATTCGAACCCCCGGTGACCTTTCGGCCACACCTGATTTCGAGTCAGGCGCGTTAGACCACTCTGCCACCTCTCCGGTTCGGAACGGCGAAACGTAGGGTTCGACGGACAAAACGGAAGCAGAAAACGTGGTGTGAATTAGCGTCCACTTCGCTCGCTCGATTTGGACTCATGCCAAACAAGCCGGTGGGGCTGGCTCACAGATCTGAGTCGCGGCCAATGGACTTCCCGCTTTTGGCGACAAGGAAGCGGTTGATGAAGGTTTTCTGGTTCGGCTTCAGCGCGGGCTTCTTGGCGGGCTTCTTTTTCGCGGCCCTCGCCTTTTTGAGGGACAGCCACTTGAGAAACACGCCCACCTCCGTGGTGCTGAGTTCGTGTTTGTCCATCAGCTTCGCGATCAAACTGAATGGTGGCTTCGCGTAGAGTTCAGTTGGAACGTAACCAAGCTCTCCTTCGCGCTCCAACACTTCTTGGAGGTCAGCGACGGAGGCGTTCCCATCCCGCTTCGTCAAAATCAAGTCCCACGCCTCCTCGTAGTTTGCCAACTTTTCGCCGGGAGTGAGGGTGGAGTCATCTACATCGAGCAGCTTCACGTCGGCGTTGATGAGCGCGACCAAACTCGGTGGTGAATCTTCATCAAGCCCTCGATCATGATACCACTGAGGCGAATGGTTGAGCGAACGAGTCCGAACGTGGAAGGCCATGGGCCTCCACTTGGGTTAGAGGTCAAGTGGGTAGCAACGTCATTTCAACCCAGCCTCACCCCAAAAACCAGCCAACGAACCAGCCACGCCCCCTCAGGATTGTCAGGAAACCAGTCAGGAACCGACGATCTGCCGGCGGGGCATGGTATGGGTATAGGGAGGAGGGGCCGTGGACGGCCTTGAGCGTTTGCAGCCGAAAGACTCGGGCCGACTTTCTGGTGGTTACAGCCGAGCCTTGTCGAAAAGAGCCGACGGTTTCGTTTTGAACGCTTTCGCGATGCGGAGAATGTTGATGAACGAGATGTTTTTCTCCCCACGTTCCACTTGCCCGACATAGGTTCGGTGTAGGTCACACAGCTCGGCAAAGTCCTCCTGGCTCACCTTGAGCAACTTACGCTTCCGGCGAACGGAGTCGCCGAAAGATTGGAGTTCGGATTTGCCTTCGGCCTGCATTGCGAAGGCGCAAGGATACCGATTGTGATGCTTTTAAATCTACAGCCGTTAGATAGCATTCCATTGACTACGCATGCCCATCGATAAGACCATTGGAGAACCCCACTCCAAATGATCACTCCATCTGCATCTGCTCGTGCCAACAGCCACACGCTAGTAAAACTATCATGGTCCCTCCTCTTTAGCGTGTTCCTCTGTTGGGAAGCACCGCTAATCGCTCAATCACTGGACGATGTTCTCGGGGTCGGGAAAAGCGACCTTGGCGAATCAAAACCGGAAACCAAGAAGCTATGGAACGATCTTGTCACGTCTTTGGAGCAGGGCAATTTCGTTGATGGTAAGGCATACGCGCAGAATTTTGTGGACGTCATTGATTACACGGAGCCTTACCAAAAGAATTTTGCCCAAACGGCGTTGGAACTTTTGAATGTGACTCCAGTCACCAACGATGCGTTGGTCGTGAAGGCGGAGTCTGACGCCAATGCGACAATGGCGGATTTTAGAGCGCAAATTTCCAGTCGCGAAGAATTGTTGAAGAAGCTGGAAAACAAGAAGGTCGAGCTTCAGAAAAAGGTATCTGACGCAAATACGGCTGGTGCCGTTATTGGTGGCTTATTTGGAGCGCAGCTGGGACAGATTGCCAATTCTGGAACCCAGAATGCAGTAAACGATTTCAACATCAACGAACGCGATATCGCTAAAGTTAACGCCGAAGTCAGGGATCTGGTAGCCGGACAGCCACAGGTGGAGCAGCAGTGCCGCGAGATGGTCGAGCAGGCTAAGATTCAGTCGCATTCTGCCGATAGGGCGCAGAGAAATAAGTTATACGTCGCGGTTCAGGAACTGATCCAAGGCAGTAACTTCAGGGAGGCTATCGCGCTTTCAAACACCGCCCTCAAAAAACTGGGGCAGGATCCGGACTTAGTTAAATTGTCCCAAAGTGCTGTCGATCAGCAGAAGGTTCAAAAGAAGGCCTACCTTATCGCACAGGCTGCATCCAAGGACGCCAACATGCTCATTGAACAGGGCCGGCTATGGGATGCAAAGATAGAGCTCGAACGGTCCTTCGCCCAGATTAACGACAGGATCAAGGATGCCGAGCTCCTGCGGGCAACCGCCGTGGAAACGGCGAAGATCACACGCGATTTATCGCGCAAGATCCAGACAGCAACGAAGAGCCTCGATAACGCTCTGAAGATAGCCAACCGTGATGCTGTAGCGGGAGCGAAGTTACTGAACGAATTCCTTGAAAAACATCCCGACTATCCCGACGCCGATGCCGAAAAGCTAAAGGTGGCTGATCTTAGGACAGCGCAAGTGGAGGCAAAATTCTCCAAACGCATCGCCGCCATTGAGGAAGTAATTGCCAACGACCCAGATGAGGCGAAGGCCATGATTAAGCGCTTGATCGCTGACAACACTGATGCCGACGAGGTCAGTGTCATCAAGTCGAGGATGACCAAGCTGGAAAAATCCATTCTCCAAGAGGAGGTGAAACGGATCGAGCAAAAGCTCGATGAAGCACAATCCTATCTCACAAAATGGAACGTCACATACGCGGATGACCTGAAAAAGGGCGGGAAGCCAGCGGCAAGCTTTACAGCCTCCCTCGGAGGAGGCGTGGAAAATCTCACTCGCGCGATTAGTGTTCAGGAGGGCGTGGTCAAGCAGATCGAAATCCTTCTCAGTCAACCGATGGACACGGTCTCAAAGAGTCAACTCGTCGGTCTTCAAGAAACGGCGCGAACTGCTTTGGAGACCATGCGGGGAACGAAAGAACAGACTGCCACCAACAAGACGATTGCGATTGTCGGCGGTGTTGTTCTCGCGTTGATCATCATCGGAGCGATTGTTGGTGGAGTCATCATGGTTTCACGTCGCAAGAAAGTGGCTGCCGTTAGCTGAGCTCTTCGATAAGAGAAGAGTGGTTGATCTGGCCCCGACCCACACGCTTCTTGATCGAGGCAGAACGTGTCGGTAATTTCTATCCGCTCCATGCGTCTTTTGGCCACGTTTCCTGCCTTAGCGCCGGCGTGTGCGAGCTACTAACCGCCGACAACCCACTTGCCGTATATACCAAATTCCCACGTGCAAACCTCGCCGCCGCGGAGACGTGGGGGATGCCGGGTCAAGGCGAGCACCCGCGTCATGCTCAGAAGATGCGGACGGGTTCAACCAACGATGGTTTTCACCGAGGAGGGAAACCAAACAGATTTTCCCGTCCTCGTGAGGATACCCCTCCGATTGAGACACTCCGCAATACCCGTGAGGGTCTTCACCCCCGTCAATTTGATCTCATCGATGATGGGACGAACCTTGGCGACAAACGCTTCTTTCTGTCGGCGATACCCCTCGACCATCAGCTTCACCTGACGCTTGGGGTTCTTGGTTCCCAACCGAACACCACGCTTCTTCGCCATCTGCAAAGCCGACCGTGTTCTCTCTGAGATGAGTTCACGTTCACGCTGGGCGACCAAGGCAAGGATGCCGACGGTGAAACGGTCCACGTTGGGACAATCGCAACAAACGAAATCCACGTTGCCGTTCTGAAGGCGAAGCAGAAATTCTGCGTTTCGACTCAGCCGATCCAACTTTGCGACTACCAGCGTGGCCTTGAGCCGACGACACTCCGTCAGAGCCAACATCAACTGAGGACGGTCGTTGTTCTTCCCACTCTCCACCTCCACGAACTCACCGACCACCGTTCCCTTCTGATTGGAGACGTAACGACGGACGGTCTCGTCTTGGGATTCAAGACCCAGACCTGACACACCCTGACGGTTGGTGGAGACTCGACGATAGAGGACGAAGGATTTCATGTCGTCCTGGACGTTCATCCCCGACCCCTCGTCAACGAGAATTACAGGGTATAGATGGAGGTCTATGGCCTGCAGCGTCGGCCCGTAAATTTACAACTGGTTACAGCACGGACTGGTCCTGAAATCTTAGTCCTCATCCCCGCCATCGAGCGATTTTTTCTGATGCTGTTTTCGATAACGCTCCTGCTCCTTGCGTCGGTGGAGAACCGTCCTCAACTGGAGAATTCGTTGACGCTCGCGGTCGATGCTCACACGGAGTTTTGCGATCCGCTGCTGGGCGAGATAGATCTGGTTCTCCTCGTAAAATGACTCAGCGAGCCGATACGTCAGCTCGCTGAGCGTGTTTGTAACCATTCCAAAATCTTGCAGCTGACGTGGAGTCATCGCTGCTTTCTTATCTTCACCATCTCTGCACCCGTCCCGCAGCGGATATTTTTGCCTCTGAGATTTGTGATAAGTCTTTTGAGTAACGGGTCGGTGGCTGGCTTGGTAGAAAGTTTCTTTTTCATGGATGGTTCCTTTTCAGGATAAGTATCCTCAGCGTAAATAATTCGCCGGCTTCAGCCTCAGGAGGTTTTTCCCCTCACAATGGCATAGTTCCATCCAATGAAGGGGAACTATACCTGAGATGTTTTTACACTCACAACGTAGGGTTACGACCCTCAACGATTCTTGGCTTTTAGGAAAGCGGACATCACTCCAGAAACCTGTTACCAACCAAGAGTTCCGTGCTCGCGCACGATAATTTTCATCTCCCTGCATCAATGGTTTAGCCCGAGAGAACTTTTCGGGATACAAAACGATGGCCAGAAGTTCTTAGGAGCTGGAGCCCATCAATTTTTATCCATCCGATACGTCAGCCCATTTTGTCGGTCGAGAGATACGGAACACTTATGTGTCATTCGATCAATTGGTAGTCATCCCACTCTGGCCATTGAGCGGCCTCGGGACATAAAAAATCCGGATGGTTCGCTCATCCGGATTCTTCGTAACTGACAAAGGATTTTGGAGGAGCGACCCACCTCTTGATTCTGCATATAACTATATCCCTCCGAGGGAAATAGACAACTTATAAGAAAGCTTTTTCGGGATAAATAAAGTCACGATCCAGCCGTCCCACTTGCTCTATAAGGCAAGTGGAGGCCACTTTTTTTGACCTCTGGATTTGACGGGAAATCGATTTGGACGCCGGCACCCTGCTTCGGTCGGCCTGAGGGTAGTTTTTGGCAGGGAGCGATTGCGAACCACCTCTTGCCATCCTCAGGTGAGACCACGTTGCGGTAGTGGGAATAAATCATGGCTGATGATCCCCCGTGACCCATGTAAGCGATGACATCCGCCAGCGACCAACCGGCGGCGATGGCGTAGGAGCAGAAGGAATGACGGATGCAATTTTGCCGGTAGTTGATCCGAGCCGACCCCACCGCTGCTTCCAGCATCCGCTTCCACTTTGGGCCGATGACCGGGCCAGTCCGACGCTTGTCCTCGATGAACCTCAGCCACGCCATCGCGTTCGGCGGAATTGGATTGTTTCTGAACCGTGCTTTCTTGGCGAACTCTGCGGGCAGCTCGACGATGGCCTTGTCGAGGTGAAGGTGTGACCAACTCAGGCGACTAGCCTCCTCCGTTCTGATTCCACAGAACCCCACCAGCACGAACACTGCTAGTCGGTCATTCCAGCCGAACTCCACGCACCGCTGGAGCAACTTCTCAAAGTCGGCGGGAGTGAGGACGTGGGGTTGGTGGAACTTGATGGTCGGACGGGTGATTTTCTTGACGGGGTTGATCCCCAGCAGCTCCTCCTTGATGGCGTAGTTGAACAGGACGCTGAGATGGGTGAGGATGTTTTTCTTGGTCACGTCCCCCACGTTCTTGTTGTAAACGTAATCGGTGACCTGCTGGCGGGTGATGTCTCCCACCCGCTTGTCGTTGCCGACGTAGGTCACGAAGTTGTCCAAGGCGTAATGCATCGTCTGCTCGTAGTGATGCGACCGACCCACCCGCTTCTTCTCGTTCAAGAACAGCGTGACCAACTCCTCCAGGGTGGGGTTGCCCTTGGTGGCGCGGTGGCGGAAGTAGAAGTCCACGACCTCCATCAGCGGCACGTTCACTTCTCTGAGTCGTTCAAGGCAGTAGAGGATCTCGGTCTTGCGATCCAACAGTTCACCGACCGCCAGCGGATTCTTGTTGTGACTCCTCACGCATTTTTCGGCGTCGGGGAGTTGCTTGAAAAACCGGCGTTGCTTCCGCCCATCAGCATCCACTCCGAGATAGACGGAGTAGCCGACCGCGATGCCGTTGCGTTTCTGCGTTGAGATTTGTCCCACAGGAACGGGACCAGTTGTCCCCGTGACCCTGTCAACAGCGATCTGCCAAACGACATGCCAAAATTGCCGGCGAAAGCCGTGGAAGTTTCAGCACGACACCAACTGGCTTTGAGAGGTGAACCCGTCGCTGCGGCAACATTTCCATCCGCAAAAATTTCGAGTCAGGCGCGTTAGACCACTCTGCCACCTCTCCGTCGGGAAAGGGCGAGAAAGTAGGCTGCGGGCGGGAAAACGAAAGCCGAAAGTGCGCCGGCCTTGCGGCGTCTGACAGCGTGCGAATCGCAAGCAACTGGGCCGGATTCTCCTGCCATTCGTCGTTTCTGGGTTGTCGGAGGCACGGGGCAGGGCTTGGATGGACCCTTTAATTCACTCCCCATGCACCTACCCTCACGTTTGATTCCGTCCGCCCTTTGCCTGCTGCTGCCGGTCGCCGCGGCGCTCTCGGCGTCCGCCGCTCCCGCCACGCTGGCTGATTTCCAAGCGCTGGCCGCGAAATCCCACACGCAGCTCGTGCTGCCCACGTATCCGCTCACGCCCGCGGACGTCAAAGCTCAGGCCGAGAATGCCATCAAGGAGGCCGACGCCGCCTTTGATGCCCTGGCTGCGCAGGATCCGGCGAAGCTGAATTTCGACAACACGTTTGCCGCCGCCGACGCGATCGGGGCGAAGGTCACCGATGTGGCCCTCGTCATCGGCACTGTGTCCGAGTCCAGCACCGACAAGGCCATGCGCGACATGGCGAATGAGATGTCGGTCAAGCTCGATGAATGGGCCGTCGGCCTCGACTATCGCGAACCGCTGTATCGTGCGCTGAAGGCCGTGGCGGATGCCAAGCCCAAGCTCGATGCCGAGCAGCAGCGCCTGCTCGACGACCAGATGCGCAGCTACCGCCGCGCCGGCCTGTCTCTGCCCGCCGATCGTCGCGCCGAGGTGGAGCAGCTGCGGAAGGACCTCGCGGGGTTGAACACGCAGTTCGCCATCAACATCAACGAAGCCCGCGCCCCGCTCGACTTCACCGCGGCGGAGCTGGCCGGCGTGCCGCAGAGCTTCCTCGACAGCCCCGGCGTCAAGCAGCCCGACGGCCGTTACCGCGTGATGGCCAACATCACCTGGCACGCCATCGCGATCGGCGAAAACGCCGACAACGCCGAGGTGCGCCGCAAGGTTCTCACGGCTCGCTGCCAGTTGGCGCGCGACACCAATACGCCGGTGCTGTCCAAGCTCGTCGTGCTGCGCGCCGACATCGCCCACCGCCTCGGTTACGCCAATTGGGCCGATTACCAGACTGAGGTGCGCATGGCGAAGACCGGCGCCACAGCCTTGAAGTTTGAGAATGATCTCGTGGCCGGCCTGCAGCCGAAGTTCGCCGCGGAGATGGAAACGCTCCGCCAGATGAAGGCGGCCCAGACGGGCAAGGCTGACGCCAAGCTCGAGGCGTGGGACATCAATTACTACACCAACAAGCTCAAGAAGGACAAATACGCGGTCGATGCCGAGAAGCTCCGCGTCTACTTCCCCTACCAGGCGACGCTGCAGGGCATGTTCTCGATCTACCAGCGGATCTTCAGCCTGAAGTTCACCGAGGTGGCGGCGCCCTACGTCTGGGCGGCGGGCGTGAAGCTTTACGTCGTGCAGGACGCCGAGACCGGCGTGCCGATGGGGGCGTTCTACCTCGACATGTTTCCGCGCGACGGAAAGTTCAACCACTTCGCGTGCTTCTCGCAAAAGGGCGGCGGCGCAATGGCCAATGGCGGCTATGACCTGCCCGTGGCCGCGCTGCTCTGCAACTTCCCGGCGCCGTCCGCGGACAAGCCCTCGCTGCTGAAGCACGACGACGTCGTGACGCTCTTCCACGAGTTTGGCCACGTCATGCACGGCATGCTGGCGCGTGCGCGCTTCGCCTCGCAGGGCGCCTTCACCGTGCCGCGGGACTTCGTCGAGGCCCCGTCGCAGATGCTGGAAAACTGGCCGTGGGACAAGAAGGTCCTCGACACCTTTGCCGCCGACTACCGCGACCCGTCGAAGAAGATTCCCGCCGACGTCATCGACTCGCTGGTGGCGGCCCGTCAGGCCACCGAGGGCTACGGCGAGCGCCGGCAGCTCTCCATCGGCCTGCTCGACCTCAACCTGCACACGCTGTCGGAGGATGCCGCCTGGCAGGCGGACGTGGTGAAGATCGTGAACGACACGACCGCCCGCGTCTCCATTGCGCCGCCGGCTGACACGTTCTGGGCCGCCTACATCGGCCACCTGGCGGGTTACGATGCCGGTTATTACGGCTACCTCTGGGCGAAGGTCATGGCGATCGACATGGCCAGCGTCTTCCAGGCCGCCCCGGATGGCTTCCTCGACGCGAAGGTCGGCCGCCGGCTGCGCGACGAAGTTTACGGCAAGGGCGACACGCGCGACGTGGGTGTTTCCGTGGAGAAGTTCCTCGGCCGCCCGCGCTCGATGCAGCCGTTCCTCGAGTACGTCGGCATCAAGAAGTGATTTGAGCCAATTACCGCCGCCGGTTCGTCCTCAGGACGGGCCGGCGGTTTTTTTTGCCCGGAAGGATTGGCCACGAAGAGGCACGAAAAGACACAAGAATTGGGAGTCAGGGACGGGTCGCAAAGTGACCGGGCGGTCCGGATTTCCCGTGCCTTTTTGTGCCTCTTTGTGGCCAAAAATCAGGAGGCGAATCGTGGCTGGCCTCTTTGCGCGGCTCTGTTTTAGGACAAAGGCATGAACACTGATCCCAGGGTGGACGCCTACATCGCGAAGTCGGCGGAATTTACCCGGCCCATCCTGAGGCACCTGCGGGCGCTCGTGCACGAGGCGTGTCCGGAGGCGGAGGAGACGATCAAGTGGGGCATGCCGTCGTTTGTGCATCACGGGATCATTTGCGGCATGGCGGGGTTCAAGCAGCACTGCGCGTTTGGTTTTTGGCGCAGGGGATTGACCGACGAAATTGCGCGGACGGGCGTCAAGGCGGAGCAGGCCATGGGCAGCCTTGGTCGCATCACGAGCCTCCGCGATTTGCCTTCCGACCGGGCGATGCTCGGCTACATCCGCAAGGCGGCCAAGTTGAACGAGGCAGGCGCGCCCGCGCGACCGAAGCCCAAGGCGAAGCCGGCGCTGCCGATGCCGGCGGATCTGGCCGCGGCCCTCAAGAAGAACGCCAGGGCGGCGAAGGCGTTTGCCGGGTTCAGCCCGAGCGCGCGGCGCGAGTATATCGAGTGGATCACCGAGGCGAAGCGTCCCGAGACGCGCCTGACCCGGCTGACGACAACGATCAAATGGGTCGCCGCCGGCAAACGGCGGAATTGGAAATACGAGAACTGCTGAACAGGGAGAAGTTGCGGAACGGTTCGACGTGGGTCGGGCTTTACGCCCGACAGACAAACTCCAGATGTCGGGGATAAACCCCGACCCACGCATTGCCAACGGGCTGGCTCAAAGCGACAGGATCCGCGCCCACACGGCCTCGACGGAGCGGAGGCTCTTAATTTTCCACGCCACGCGATGCGGCCCGCGGGTGTCGGGCGTAAACGTCGTCCGGGCAAACGTGCGCGGCGCAAACGAGACCGCGACGCGGCCGCGGCGCCACTCGAACCACTCGGGATGGCTCACCATGGCGACGGCCATCGGATCGTAGAGGTGGGGATATTCGATCCGCCCCGGCTTGGATTTCGCCTTCTGCCAGAGACGAATCGCACGACTGAGCAACCGCCCGGTCGGGGTGCGGGACGCAAAGAGACGCTGGAGCTGGCCCGGAGTAATCGTGCAGGCCATGCCCACCGACCAGGGCAAAAAGTCGATGGGCACGCCGCTCTCCGCCAGGCACGCCAGCGCCAGCGGATCACAGCGGACGTTCCACTCCGCCCTCGGCAACTGGAACTCACCCGCCATGAGGGCGAAGCGGGGAATCGCGCGTTTCAAGTCCGGCTCGCGCAGGAGCAGCGTGGCGAGATTGGTCATCGGTCCGGTTCCGATCGGAATGGTCTTCCTCGGATGCCGACGCAAGTGGGCGGCGAGGAGGTCCATCCCATGCTGCGAGGGCTTGCGGGGCAGGGCGGACGCCGGGCGCGCACAGGGCAGTTGCACCAACCACGGCCGCGCGACCGGACCGTTGGGCCAGATGTCAGGAGTGACCCGGCCCGGCAGCGGATGCCCACCGCCGGCGGCGACCCGCAACCGGGCATACGGGCCCGCGGTGCTGGCGAGCAGCGTCCGGGCGAGGCGCGCGCGGTTTTCCGTTTCGCCCAGCACGGTGCTCACGCCGGCGAGTTTCAGCTCGGGACTCGCGCAGATCAGACTCAGCGCGAGGATGTCATCCGTGTCGTCCCCGATGTCGGTGTCGAGCCAGACGGACTGCGGAATCTCCTTCGGCATGGCGGACGCAGCCAAGCGCCCGGCGGCGTCCGGGGCAAGTGCGGCTTAGGCGGAACGGTCGTAAGCGGAGCCGACCAACGCGTTGGGGACAACGCGTTCCACCTCGGAGGCAGGCGGGGTCGGAGACCCCGCCCTACATCAAACTGACTCCAGCAGCTTGTAGAGGCGGGCGACCATCGGGGTCGCGTCGTCGAGCAGGCCGGCGCTGATGAGGGCGTTGTC
>TBL_comb47_HYPODRAFT_10008006_pt1 | contig 10938 bp, 8 predicted proteins | sample TroBogypolimnion_40_FD_10682 | JGI IMG/M metagenome (IMG submission 10682) | reverse complement strand
GTTTAATTGAATTAACTGCTGAATGATATCCTCTCCATGTGTTGAATCAAGATTTCCCGTTGGTTCGTCAGCCAGAATGACGCGGGGCTTTGCAACCACTGCACGTGCCACTGCCACAAGCTGTTGCTGCCCGCCCGAAAGCTCATTCGGAAAATAACCGGCACGGTGCTTCAGGTTGAACCTTTCCAACACGCTATTGACATTAAGTGCACGCTCGGCCTGGGGCATTTTTTGATAGACAAGAGGCAACTCGATATTTTCGCGGACGGTAAGGTCATCAATCAAATTGAAACTTTGAAAGATAAAGGCAAAATTATCCTTTCTCAATTCAGTCCGGTTTCTTTCGGAGATATCGGAAACCAAACGACCATCGAGCAGATATTTGCCGGAACTGGGGGTGTCAATTAACCCGATCAGGTTCAATAATGTTGTTTTACCGCAACCTGAAGGGCCCATTATGCTGATAAATTCGCCATCTGAAACCGACAAATTTATGTTGCTTAATGCTTTTGTTTCAATGTCTTTATTCCTGAAGACTTTCCCAATATCAATGAGTTCAATCATGATTGACTAATAAATATTCTTTTCAAATTCTGATATCCATATTACCAGCCTCTGGAAAACACAGATGATAAATTTTAGTAAATGTTTTTTATAAGTATAGCTGTCTTTAATCACAAATCATACCATTCATTATATGTATCTTATTTATAGCTATTTATAAACAAGTTACAAAAAATAATCGTCCGAATTCGTACAATGAGTGACCGATTTCGTACATTTACATACCAAAACCCCCGAGATCTAAAATTTCAAGAAGTTAATTGGGTTGATTAATATACTGGAATTCAGTTATCTAAAAATGAATATGCTTTATGATTCTTTATTTTAATAATTACGGCCTGGTGTTTGTAATTCAGGATTTTAAATAAAAAAAATTCATCATGGACAAAATTGGAAAAATTCTGGCGGTCGATGACAATGAGGATATACTTTTCTCACTCAGGTTATTGTTGAAACCTCATGTTGAAAAAATTGTAACTTCTAACAGTGCGAGCTCAATTCCGGAATTATTACTCAATGAAGATTTTGATGTTATTCTTCTGGATATGAATTTTACAAAGGATGCCATCAGCGGTAACGAGGGTTTCTTCTGGCTTAAAAAAATTCTGGAGATTGATCCTGAAGCTGTAGTTCTGTTCATTACAGCTTATGGTGATATTGAAAAAAGTGTAAGGGCGATTAAAGATGGGGCTTCAGACTTTATCCTTAAACCCTGGCAAAATGAAAAGCTTCTGGCGACCTTAAATTCGGCACTTCAGCTGCGTAAATCAAAGAAAGAGATTGAGCAGCTTAAAAGCCGGGCGAAGGCAATTAATAACATCAATAACCGAACCTTTAAAGATTTTATCGGAAATTCTGCCGAAATGCAGAAGGTCTATACCTCCATTTCAAAAGTGGCCGCCACCGATGCCAGTGTTTTGATACTCGGAGAGAATGGTACAGGAAAAGAATTAGTAGCCAGAGCTTTGCATAATAATTCAAGTCGTCTGGACGAAGCTTTTATTAGTGTGGATCTGACCTCCATCAGTGAAACACTTTTCGAAAGCGAGCTATTTGGCCACATAAAAGGCTCATTTACAGATGCGAAAGTGGACAGGCCCGGCCGGTTTGAAATAGCTTCGGGAGGAACCTTGTTTCTGGACGAAATCGGAAATCTGCCGATGCCGTTACAGGCCAAAATTCTCACCGTACTTGAAAGACGGGAAGTGACCAGAGTGGGTTCGAATAAGGCGATACCCATTGACATCCGGCTGATCTGTGCTACCAATATGCCGCTTCACCAAATGATCGAGGAGGGGAAATTCCGACAGGATTTACTGTACCGGATTAATACCGTTGAAATTGACCTCCCTCCGCTGCGGGATCGTTACGGTGATATTCCTTTGTTGGCCGGACATTTCTTCCAGATTTACACTAAAAAATATAAAAAGCCATTGCGCGGATTTACCAAAGAGGCACTGAAAAGGCTTGGCGAAGGAGAATGGCCCGGGAATGTAAGGGAATTGCAACACGTCATTGAGCGGGCCGTGATCATGACAGAAACGGAATGGATAAATCCGGATGATTTGCAGATGAGGATTTTAAATAAACCATCTGAGGTATTTGAATTGGAAAATTATGATCTGGATAAAGTTGAAAAAACAATCATTGTTAAGGTAATGAAAATGCATCAGGGAAATATTTCCAAAGCAGCCAGCGAACTCGGGCTAACACGCACTTCGCTATACAGAAGAATGGAAAAATATGGACTTTAAAAATTTCAGGATTTCAGTTATTCTTCGGGTACTGGCAATTGTTGCCAACGCTTTTGTGATTATGTGGCTGATTTTTACAACCAGCTATTATTTTACCACCTTGCTGGCTGCAGGTATTGCAATTTATCAGGTAATCCTACTTATTCAATTTGTTGAAACAACCAATACCCTGCTGACCAACTTTCTGGAGTCGCTAAGATATTCTGATTTTTCCAGAACCTTCGAAATTAAAGGTCTTGGATATTCATTCGACCGCCTTTCCGAATCTTTTAGTATTGTAATCAACGACTTCAGAAAAGTCAGAGAGGAGCGCGAACAGAATTATTTTTATCTTGAAACAGTTGTTGAGCATATCGGATTTGGATTAATCAGCTACCGCGAAGATGGGGTTGTTGAACTAATCAACAACTCAACCAAAAAACTATTTAAAATTACAAGTCTCAAAAATTTAAGTGAACTTGAAAATTTTTCGGCTGAACTGGTCGCCAAATTAATGTCCATTTCCAATGGAGAGAGTATCATGGTAAAGATCCAGAAACAGGATACAATCCTTCAACTGGCTATTTTCGCTACTGAATTCAAGGTGGCTGACCGTCTAATCCGGATGGCAACCATTAAGGATATCCAAAATGAATTGGAAGAAAATGAGATGGAGAGCTGGCAAAAGCTGATCAGGGTCCTGACGCACGAAATCATGAACTCTATAACTCCTATAGCCTCAATCACTCAAACACTTAACACAATGATTAAAGAGGTAAAGTTGACTTACATCAATGCAATTCCTGATCAAACAGAAGTAGAGACAATCGATGAGATAGAACTGGCTATCGAGACTATTCATAAACGAAGCACCGGCTTACTTCACTTTGTGGAATCTTACAGGGATTTAACCCGTATTCCCGCTCCAAAATTCACCATTTTTCCGATAAGAACGCTATTTGAAAACGTTAATGGATTGATGAAAAACGAGATGCAAAATCATAATATTCAATATATTACTTCAACAACACCGGAAAATCTCGAGCTTTCTGCTGATGAACAGTTAATAGAACAAGTATTGATCAACCTTCTTAAAAATGCCATTCAGGCACTTGAAAAAACGGTGAATCCGCGAATCGAACTAAAAGCTTTTATCGAAATGAACGGCAAAATAAATATTCAAATGGTCGACAACGGACAGGGGATTCTTCCCGAAGTCCTTGATAAAATATTTGTGCCGTTCTTTACAACCAAACCTAAAGGTTCGGGGATCGGACTTAGTTTATCGCGACAAATACTGCGTCTTCATGGCGGAACTTTGACCGCTCACTCAGATCCTGATGTCGAGACTGTATTTACTTTAAAGTTTTGATTAATATATGATTATCTTGAAAAAATTAAAAATATATTTAGTCACACTTTTAATTGTCTGCCTTATTTCTGTAAGTCTCATTGCCTATTTGCATTTATCAATTACAAAAATGGGGAACAGGTATTGTTATAATTCGTTAGATTCAATACCACATAACCATTGTGGTCTGGTTTTAGGTACAAGCAAATACCTGGCGAACGGTCACAGGAACCGCTATTATACGGACAGAATCAAGGCCTCTGTTAAACTGTACAACAGCAATAAGATTAATTATATCATCGTAAGTGGAGATAACAGGAACAAAAATTACAACGAACCCGTCACGATGTACAATGATTTGGTTGCTGCAGGGATCCCGGGCAGGAAAATAATACTCGATTATGCCGGATTCAGAACGCTCGATTCAGTGGTAAGGGGAAAAGAAGTATTTGGGCAGGATAAATTCACCATCGTATCACAATCGTTTCATAATCAGAGAGCTATTTATATAGCACGGAAAAAGGGAATTGAAGCTATCGCTTTTAATTCAGAAGATTTGACAGAAAATATCGATCTTAAAGTTCAGATGAGGGAGGTTGCGGCAAGAATGCTCATGCTGTTTGATATGATCACTGCCAAACAACCCCATTTCCTTGGTGAAAAGGTCATCATTCCATAAATTGACTTGCATTTCAGCTTCAGTCAAAATCATTCCAACCATTTTGCATTTATTTAAAAAATGTTAAAAAATTGCAAATAGATTATTAATTGTTTAACTTCCTTAAAAAATATTTTAATAAGTTAAACAGATAATAAAAGGAAATTGATGCTCCAGGAAAAAGATTTTCGGATTAGGAAAATCTCTGCGGCTGAATTACATCAAATACCGCAGAAGAAAAGAATACTTAGTGCGCCGTGCACAATAGAATTCACCTGTGCCACTGAACTCATTAAATTCCTGAATACCAGCATTAAAGCCTGTACTATTTTGCTGAATGACCTTGTTCCTGCAGGTTATGTAAAGAATTTTGGGCGTGGCGAACCCGGCGGAGGACGAAAACCGAGTCTTTATCGCTTACCCGAAGATGAATTTTATTCCAACTAATAATTTACGTTCTTATTTACATTAGAATAGCTATATTTTCCCTTGAATTTCTAATTATAATACCTGACAATTATGACTAACATCAACTCCAAAAATGGATGAAAACACATCCGCCTCTTTGATTTTGAAGCAAAATTAAAGAATGGACTTTGCAGAATACCACGACTACAAAGTCGAAGGTAAAAATTAAGTGGAGCAGTAATCAGTTTAAATTTCAACTAAAATTAGAGACTTATGCGTAGGATTTTATTATTGACTGTGATGTGCATTGCAATAATAAGCGGTGCAATTGCGCAACATTCAGTATCCGGAACTGTTGTTTCAGGATCTGATGGACTAAGTATTCCGGGGGTTACCATTTCCGAAAAAGGGACAACACATGGAACCATAACCAATGCCGAAGGAAAATATACCATTAAAGTTACTTCTGGAAAATCAGTGCTTGTGTTTTCATTTGTTGGAATGAAAACAATTGAACAACCCATTAACGACCGGTCTGTTGTTAATATTAAGATGATTTCATCGGAGATTGGCTTGGATGAGGTCGTTGTAACCGCCCTTGGCTTGTCAAGACAAAAGAAAGCGCTGGGATATTCTCAGGAATCGGTCAAAGGGGCTGAACTGTCAGAATCAAGCGCTCCTAACATTGTTAACGCGTTAAGTGGTAAAATGGCAGGAGTAAATATTACGAGTCCAAACGGTGTAGAAGGGGGTACAACGCGCATCGTTATCGGAGGTAACAACTCTATTCAGGGTGATAATCAACCATTGATTATTGTTGATGGTATGCCTATGGCCAACGATATTTCAAATTCTGCGGCAGACATTACAGCTCCCCAGGACTGGGGAAACGCCATTAACCTGATTAATCCACAGGACATCGACGATGTAAGTATACTGAAAGGTCCTGCAGCCGCTGCCTTGTATGGTGGCAGAGGCGCGAATGGCGTTATTTTGATTACAACAAAAAAAGGGGCAAAGCATACCCAGGGAATCGGTATCGAATATACTTATGGATACAAATCGGTTCAGCCTTTCCGCTATTTAAAGGAGCAAAATGAATATGGGACCGGCGGAATGGTATCGTTAAATGCACCTCAATTTCAGAAAGACGGGAGCGGAAATCCGATGCTTACGGATGGATGGACTCAGTCATTTGTCGATCAGACAACCGGAACAGGCCCCTATGGTGTGGATACCTGGAATCAGGTGAGCTGGCCAGGAAATGGCGTCTCGTGGGGGCACAAAATGGACGGAACGAGGATTAAATGGTGGGATGGCTCCACAAGGGCCTATGTACCTCAGCCAAATAATCTGAAAATATTTTATCAGAATGGTTCTCAAGCCACCCATAATGTTGCCGTTTCGGGGGGAAACGAATGGGGTACCATCCGGATTTCCTATACCAGAGTGGATAATGATGCGATATTGCCAAACAGCGGTTTTAATCAGAACACCTTCAATTTAGGGGGCAATATTAAAGTTAGCAACCGGTTATCGTTCCAAATTAATGCTTCCTATTTTGACCGGGATTATCACAATGCCCCGATGCTGGGAAACTCAGATACCGGTTCCTGGCAAAAAAGGCTGCTCTATAATGTAGGCAGGGATTACAGCGGAGATGACGCTTATCACTACAAGAATAGTGATGGATCAAGAAATGCCCTGAGCGGAATTCCATGGGTAGGGAATAATCTTTATCAGGCATGGAATATCATGGAAGACAATACCTGGCAGATCAGCCGCAAATTACTGACTTCAGCCCAGGCTAACTATCAGGCCACAAACTTCCTGGATATCATGTTCAGGGCCAGCATGGACAATAATAACAACGAATCTGAAACGATCAATAACCCGACAGATGCCGTCGGATTAGTGGGTGGCTCATACAGTCGCGGATTAGCCAGAGACTATGCAAGTAACTTCGACTTCCTGGCAGCCTTTCATAAGGATAATATCAATAATTCAAAGATCAATGCCAAACTCTCAGTGGGCGGAACCTCATTTCAGCGATCTTTGTACAGCATTTCGGGAAGCACCCCGGGTACTCAGTATGCCATGCCCTATCTGAATTTCTTTGGAAATTATACCGGATCTGTTCAATCAAGTCAAATACCTTCAGAACAATGGTATGATAAAAAATTGAATTCGGTTTACGGATTTCTGAACCTTTCGTACAAAAACTATTTGTTTCTGGATGTTACCGCCAGAAATGACTGGTCTTCCACATTACCCAAAGGTGAATGGTCCTACTTTTTTCCTTCCTATTCCGCAAGTTTCGTATTCTCAGAAGTGCTGCATTTACCTGAATTTATAAGCTTTGGTAAATTAAGAATGGCCTGGGCTGAAGGAGCTACAGATACAGATCCTTATCGGATTAACACAACCTATTCAGCAGGCTTTTTAGGTGGACAGTTGACCACATCGCTCCCCACATCTTTACCTGCTAAGCATTATAAACCAGCTATCAATAACACCGCAGATTTTGGTATTAACCTGGGCTTATTTAATAACCGATTAAGTTTGGATGCCAGGTACTATAACGGCAAATCCATCAATCAGATTCTCTCTGCTCCCCTTCCGGTTTCCTCGGGGGTAAGTTCGGTCATTGTCAATGCAGGGGCCCTGGAAAATTCAGGATTCGAACTTATCATCAAGGGGAAACCCGTTGAAACTACGGGCTTCAAATGGGATTTAGCGCTTAATTTTGCCCACAACTCCAATAAATTACTATCCCTCTCCTCTGGACTGGACAGGGTAGATATGAATAACTTATGGGGAAATAACGGTGTATTTATCTCGGCTGTCGTAGGAAAGCAATTTGGCAGCATAATGGGCTATGATTATATTTATGATCCCAAGACTCACCTGCCGCTCATGCAGGATGAAGCAACCCTGATTAAAAACGGATACCCTGCTGCCATGAAAGGGGCACTCTACCAAACCACTCAGCAGAACGGGCTCATGAAGCCTATTGGAAACGCGACCCCTAAATTTATTGGCGGGATGACCAATTCCTTTACCTTCAAAGGGGGCTTTTCAATCAATGCCTTGATTGATTACCGTGTTGGAGGACAAATGTGGAGTGGAAGTTATGCCACCATCATGCAGCAGGGACAAGCTACTCAAACATTAAGAGAAAGAGATGGAGGAGGCTTGCCTTTTACAACCCCGGACGGATCCGCTACAAAATGGGGTGTTGTATTACCCGGGGTATATCCTGACGGAAAAGTTAACAGTACTGTAGTCCATTATTACTACAAATACATGGGCTATGGCGTTTGGAGCAGCGGACCGGATAACCAAAACTGGCTACACAGTACTGGAGTCAGAGATGACAACTGGGTTAAATTGCGCGAATTTTCGGTCAACTATTTGATTCCCGATCGCTATGTCAAGAAAACTAAGGTATTTCAGTCTGCTTCCGTGTCACTGGTTGGACGAGACCTCTTTTATATCTATAGCTCTCTTCCAAACCGTATCAATCCTGAAGGGATGAACGGAGCAGGGAATGCTCAGGGGATAGAATTTGCCTCATTACCCGGTTTCCGCTCTTTCAGTGCCCAATTAAGGGTAACCTTTTAATAAACGCATCATTAATTATTTAATATTATATGAAAATGAATAATTATAAAAAACCATTCCGGTTGATTTTTGCCGTGAGTATCCTTTTATTCTCCTGCACACAGGATTTTAAAGAACTAAATACAACTCCTAATCAACCCACCTCCACCACAATAGCTCCTCTGGTAAATGGGGTTATTGGAACTCTGCAGTTAGGCTGGCAGGAACAGGCTGCCGCTCATATTGACTGGTTTTACCCTGCTACCCAGCTTGCCGGAGAACCATCATTATCAGGATATTTACTGGTTAACGGCGCAAGCGATGTCTGGACAAATTACTACAGCGCACTTCAGAATATGAATTTGATCCAGGATAAGATCAATGCAGCGACTGACAAGGAGTCGATGAATAATGTTCAGGCTATTCTGAATGTTTTACGCGCCTACAAAACCTTTAAGGTAACCGATTTTTTCGGAGATATTCCCTATATTCATGCCGGTTTAACCTATTTAGGGGATGGGAATTTAGCCAATTACAGACCTGCTTATGACTCTCAAAAAACCATTTACATTGCGCTGTTAACCGACTTAAAATGGGCGGTTGATAATATCAGGACCTCTGGCACCACCGCAAAAGGGAATGCCTACGTTAGCCTGGGAACTGAAGAAACATTTTTTGGAAACGATTTAACCAAGTGGAAAAAATTTGCAAATTCCCTGATACTGCGTTACGCCCTGCAAATGGTTGAAAAGGATCCGACAACTGCAACTCCTTACATCACTTATGCCTTGGGCCAGAACTTGTTTATTGACAATGGAAGTGATGTTGGCATCTGGCCGCAGAATTTTGGGCTGGATCTTTCAAGCCATCCCTGGTCAGTTGGAAGCGGGGGGACCGGGTTTATCCGGATCAGCTCCACTATGTGGAATTTGGTAGCCGATGGAACAAACACTTCCCAGATATTTGATCCCCGCGCATTTATCTTTGCAGATACTAACGCTGCAGGGAAATGGGCGCCCTATACGATCGGGAGCAGCACCGCAGATAAAAATAATCCATACGATTACTCAAGCAGCACACCCAATAAAAACGGGTGTATATTCTCACCGTTCAACTTCTATTTAGTCAGGGATGAACATTATATTCCCGAATTAATGATGACTGCGGCCGAAACCCACTTTTTAAAGGCTGAGGCTTATCTGAGAGGGATTGGAGTTACTCAAAATACGGCCACTGCGAATACGGAATACATCGCCGGAATTACCGCTTCAGTTACGATGTGGGAGTCGATCGCCAGCCATTGCAACACAACCGAATCTCCCTGGGCCACTGCGCAACCACAAAATTATTCCCCGTCCGAACTAATACCTTTGCTGGCAAATCCAAAAATTGCCTTTACCGGCGACAATATAGCAAATCTGAAAAAGATTTATGCCCAGGAATGGCTGGATAATTTCAGACAACCCTGGCTGGCATTCAATCTTTGGCGAAGAACCGGTTTAACACCCGTTGATCCTGCCGCTGTTGAGGATGGCTCCCATGCCACTTTCTATCGCCTGCCATATCCACAGGACGAAGCGGTAAACAACACTGTTAATTACAATAGTGAGCTTACCCTCATCGGTACAAATTCTACCAACATCAAAGTCTGGTGGATGAAATAATTGTCAATATGTTGATTAACGATGCAGTAAATATTTAAATTACATGCAGGAGGCTGTTTCAACATAGTGAAGCAGCCTCTTTATTTGTTAATTAATTTTGATTCTTATTTAGACTAATTTAATATTATCTGTATATTTGTCTTAATTCCCATAAAGCTTGATGAAAAAATTGGGTTAATTATTTATTATTCACAATTAATTGAGGAGGTAATTTTATGAAAAACAAACTGGTTTTAACTGTTGCCCTTTTTCTTGTACTAGGGCTTTCTTCGGTATTTGCTCAGGAGTGGTCAGCTGCCCAAAAAGAGGTATGGAAAAATGTAAACACTTACTGGGGAATTATGGCAAACGGAGATGTTGCCGGATTCCTGAATTATTTTGATGCTGATTATGTCGGATGGGATAATGGGGATGTCCTGCCTTCTAATAAGGAAGTGACTAAAAAATGGGTTGAATTTGCTTATCAGGGTGTAAAAGTCCCGGTTTATGACATTAAACCTGTCGCGATCAAAATTCACGGAGAGTTTGCGTTTGTTGATTACTATTATGCAATGGTAAAAGAGAGTAAGGATGGAAAGAAAATTTCTGAGAGCGGGCGCTGGACTGATATCCTGATGAAAAAAGGGGATAAATGGGTACTTATCGGCGATCATGGAGGTAAGGACAAATAGGGTTCAAGTCAATTGTTCTCCAAAGAAAAGGGGGTATCTCACACGTTGGATATCCCCTTTTAGCTAAAATAGTGTTAGCTTTCGACAAACCATTATTAATCCAACCAACAGGGTATGGTAATCAGACAATTATTGTAAATTTGCAGGTATCCAAATCCCATTAAAATATGCTTCTCCAATTTGCCTTGGTATTGGCGATGGTTTTGCAGGTTTTTGCGGCCGGAGTCGCCATAAAACTTACAAGGGTCACAAAATATAATGTCTCCTGGATGCTCATCAGCGCAGG
>TBL_comb47_HYPODRAFT_10008005_pt1 | contig 10939 bp, 26 predicted proteins | sample TroBogypolimnion_40_FD_10682 | JGI IMG/M metagenome (IMG submission 10682) | reverse complement strand
GTGGTGAAATTGGTAAACACTAACACTAGCTCGCAAGGCTGGTATTAATACAAAGAGGTTAGCGGATTTGTATTAGGAGTAGTAAAACGCTAGTAGTACCATTGCAATGGTATAATATTGAAGAGAAACCTACAAATGACTTACAGGTTCAAATCCTGTCATCTGAACTTAATTAGTGTGTAGATGGAAGCAGATGTGATAACCGCAATTAATGAAAGCAGAGATTACTTTTAGTCTCAGAATAATTAATTTAACGGATAACAACATAAACCAACCATGAAATAGGAGGTATTCATGATACCGTTGAAGATACACACTAATTAACTAATTATTAATTATTTAAAAATTAAACAACATGGAACCAAAATTTAAAATCGGAGATAAGGTAAGAATAAAAAATAAAACAAAAATTTTCACTATTACTGAAATACCAATAAACCCATTTAGTGGGGAAATAAGATATTTTCTTAATAACTCTACAAATACTTTAGCTGAATTAGAATTAGAATTAGAAGAACCACGCAAAATTATTGGCTACAAGGTACCATTTGATATGTATGGAGAAGACTGGAAAAAAGGTGATACTGTTATAATAAACGCATTAAATGAAGGTTGCTATAAAGAAAAATCAGTTTATACAATACCAAAAGAAATCGCAGAAACTTGGGAGCTAGTCTATGAAGAAATAGAACAACCTAAAACAATCTTTGAGAGAGTTAATTCATTTGAAGATGCTTGTAAGGAATTAGGTAAAGTAGTTTGTGGCACTACTGTTTTATCGGCATACTCAAGATTAAAAGTTATCTGCAAAGCATTGAATGAAGGATGGGTAGCTGATTGGGATGACCATGAACAAAATAAATGGAGGTTTGTTTATAACACTACAACTAAAGAACTATTTATTGAGGCTAATATAAGTTTACTTGAAATGCCAAAATCACTATACCTTAAATCAGAGGCATTAACAGAACACTTAATCAAGATTGCAGAAAAAGAATTGCTAGAGTTTTTCAATAATTAATCTAATATTACCACAATTGAGAATGTACAACTCACAAGAGATTATGTATTTCACTAATTAACGTGATTAGCTGAACATATCTAAAATGTCTGAATAATGAGGAATCCTTGATCAGATATTGTGGTAACTATTTTTTAATTTAAAATCTTATTATGACAACAGGACATCTAATTATTGAGATTTGCATCATTACATTGGCTATTGTAGCTTTTGTTTATTTAATTAATGGAACAATTAAACTATTTAAAAATGACATCAGAACAAGCAGAGGCTTTATTGTCTGAATTAGAAGACAAATTAAGAAATGATAATTCCAGTGGAATATCAGATCATAATAAAGTTATCATTCTTTTTAAAAATGGATCCAGTGATTTCTTCTATTTTTATGTAGATAGGAATAACTTTTTACAACAAACCGGCAGATTTGAAGCCATTAATCAATTATTATTTAAACATAATACTTTAGAAAAATGAAATTTATCACAGTATCAATTGGATTATTCTGGTTATTAGTAATAACCGGAGAAATTAAATGTATTGTTAAAGCGTATAACTGTAATTGGAATCCAGTAGGTAAAGCAGAGATTCTTTATACAGGTGGTGCTTTGACCGGATTAGGTTCCATCATAGGATGGTTAGATATTGAAGATAACTAGTCTTTACAATCAGTGCTTTAATAAGACAAAAGAAGTTATAATAAAAACCCTGGTGGCTACATTATTGTAACAAAGATCCTAGGTAGGAACCCTAGTTGATTGTAAGAGGACACAGGCAATCCTTATAAACCTGTTTAATTTTATTTAACCTTTTAATCTAATACTTATGGAAGAATTGGAAATTGTAATGTTAAATGTGGAGGATTTTAGTCTCTCTCTTAAAGATTTTGAACAAATGTTAAACAGTTAAATTAAAAAACAATTATGAGTTATTTTTCTTCATTATTAGATAATAAATCTTTAGAAGGTTTTGATCTACCGGTTAGTCATTTTGTAGTTGCTAAGTCTAATGCAACATTTAAAAGAGCTCAATTAAAAGCTCAACAAAGAGAATCATCTGTAAAGAATCAAATTGAATTAGCAAGACAAGATGGTATCTTACGCAGGAGATAAGTTAAAAGCTGTCCATTCATTCATGGTTTTTCCTTCTGATTTAAACTATAATAGTAGTTTATTTGGGGGAAAAATCATGGCTGAGATGGATATTGCTGCATTAAAAGTATGTAGACGTGCTTTATATGGAACCAATGCTTATACAGCAGTTACTGTGAAATTTGACAGTATAATCTTTAAGAAGGCTGCTTATTCAGGTGATCTTATTACTATGACTGCTGAAATTAAAGCATTTGGTAAAAGTAGTATTACAGTTAAAATAACTGTTACAAAGGAAAACTCACCTACGGGAGAAGTAGAGGAATTTTGTAAGGGAACTGCAATATTTGTTGCAGTAGATAAAAATAGCAATCCCGTGCCTCATGGATTATCTTTTTAATAAAACCAAACAAATGAAAAAACCAGAAACAAATGCTCCGGCAAAGAAAACTGCTATAAAACCTGCAGTTAAAAAAGAAGCAAAAACAGGTATGAAGATTGTTCATAGGTCTAAACCTAAAAAAGAAAAAGAAAAAGAAGAAATGATTTCTATTTCTAAAAAAAGACATGAAACTATGCTGTTTTATATCAATGTTTTGGAAGAATCAATTGGATCTTTATTACTTGAGCTTATAAAAGTAGAAGAAAAGCTTTCAAAGCGTGACAAATCAGTTAAAAAATCAGTTAAAAAATCAACTTAATTAAAAAACGTAATTAAAAAATAAGATGGCAACTAAAAAATTAACAACCGCAACAGTTAAATCTGTAGAAGAAGGTAAATTCTCAAAACTTATTAAACGTTCAGGAGATGATATTCTTGATGGACGTGGTGATAGGATTATTAAATCAGCTAAAGTAGCACAACGTGCTATTGTTGATAAACTAGACCAGGAAGTAATGACTCTTGAAGATAAACAAGAGTTATTATTAGACCAATCACCTGATAACCGTTATTCATTGACATTAGGTAAGTCTTTTGAAGCTGAAAAATGGGCCGCTGAATACCAAGGATTATCAATTCAAATTGCCAATAAGAAGATTGAATTAGCTATTGCCCGTGCTAATTATGAATCATTATTTGGTAGTTCAGTAGAATAATGAAAGTTTATTTATCAAAGAGTAATGCCTCTAGTTATGAGGCATACTCTTTGCTTAAAAAAGAACTTATTTCTACAGGGCATGAAATAGTAGAACATACAGGAGGTGTTTATTCTAATAAAACATTATTAGAATGTGATATGATTATTATACTTCCTGGTGAAAACGTATTAATACCTGATGTAACTGATGATCATAGTCATTATTTATTTGATAATGATGATAAACCTAAACCTTATTATATAGGTAAAGGGCAATATTGTCAATTAAATGAATTTATACATAGTAAAAGCAATCTTACACATAAGGTATTTGCCGTTACTGAGATATACATGGAAGAAGAAAAAATAGATGTTTATCTTGAAGATGTTGAAGGAGCACAATTAGTAGATGATAAGGATTGGAAATTTAAACATGCAGAATTAATACTTTCTAAAGATACTGTAACTTTTTATGATATTTTACCTCAGTTATACATTCCAAATTTTGAAAAACCGGTTGAAATTGTTTCAAATATTACAGTAATTCCTCATCTTGCATTATACATGTTTTAAAACCAAATAATTATGACAAAGAATGACAAAAAAGTAATGAATCTTAAACAAGATATCATTGATGCTGAAGTAGAATTAAATGATGCTCAAGATTATCTTGACTCTAAAGAATGTGAAATGACAGAAGGAGAAGTTGATTCTCATAATGCATGGTTAAAATACCAACGCGCTCACATTCAATCTTTACATAAACAAATCAATACTATATTAGCAGGTGCTAAAGTAGCAGTGTTTGATTATGAATTTTAAAAAAGTCCCGGGTTAATATCCCGGGCTTATTAATGCATCATAACCATTTTCCAAAGGAATGGCTCTTAGGGATAAGAGAATGCAGATGGATAAAAAGAAATTTATAAAAACCCAAATATGAAAACAGAAAGTGTATTTTTAGGTGATCATGGATTATCATCTTCAGAAGCTAATCATATTGCTAATGTGACTAAAGAATTATCAGTTAACATAGGTAGAGAAATTGAGTCAGTTTCTCTATTTGAAAAGACAATTACTGATAAAAAAGGAACATATCCTTATAATTTTATTAATCCTATTCCTGAAAACTTTGAAAAAATGTTTTTCACAGAAGGAGAATTGTATGCTTTATCTGCTTGGTTAAGAGAGGGTATTAAAGCAAAAGATCAAATGATGGAATCTATAAGGAAGTCATCATTGGGTAGTCTAGGTTTTGAGAGATATCCTCAGCCTGTTTTGAAACCTGTATTATCTCTTCCTGAAGAGCAAGATATGATTGAGCATTTAACTATTGCTGAACGTGCTGAATATCTTAAATATGAATCTTTAGCCGCACATCTTGGTAAAAAGATTCATAAAAATGGATTACTTGACAGTTGGAAGATGAAGATTTCTGATTCTAAACCTTATTATGCTGAAGTATTTGGACAAGAACATGCCACTATTCAATGTAAGGTTTTAATTCCATTAGAAACTATTCAGAAGTTATCCTTAGATCTTCAAAAAGAGTGGAGAGAATATGAGTCTAAAGTCAATTATTATAAGGCTAAACTCAATAATCTTTACAATGATGAAGTCTCTAGGATTAATACAGCAAATGCTATGATTCATTCAGAGAATAGTAAACTCATCCAAAATGAGATTAGTACTAATCAGATTATTTATAATCAATATGAAGCCAAGAAAGCTGAATTGATTAAAGAAATATCTGGAAAGAAGATTATTATTCCTCATACTCTTCAAAGTACTCTTGATTTTATTTTAGCATTTGCTAAGAAATAGCATTATATTCCCAGTGATAGCAATATCATACTTTATGTAAGAGCTTAAATGAGTTGTTTTCAACTTAAATATGACATAAAAGAAGTACAAAAGTTTTTACTTTTGGCTGGGATTAATTTTATCTATATAGGTGGGAGCTATAAACATAGAGAGATGTCCTAGTCAGGATACGGAGGCGGTGTTAAATACTTGATAAGGGGACCACAATGTAGAGTTGTTTGAAATTTGATTCCTTATTTAATAAGCTGATGAAGATTATTATTTACTTGTATAAACTGGGTTATAGCCATAAAATGAAGAAACCAGAATTTAACATAATGACTGACTTACACTTTCAAAGTAAAGTGAATCTTATTTAATAGGTGAAAAATACTGATTCTGATATACAGATGAATGTTTTTCTTTACATTACAAAGTATAGATACTGAACTTCTATAAACTAAAGCGGCGTAGTGCCCTACAAATTTAATAAGGCATACTCTGACCAGGTGCCTTATTAGAACTCCGCGTTTCTCTCAAACTTAATATAATTGCCATTGAAGTCCTTACAGAATGAAACACTTCTGATAAATAAGGATGGAGGCAAAACAGTCTTTGTTTGTGTTTGAGCTTTTGAGAGAGAAACGGTCTTTGTTTTAGTTTTTATTTTTGTCTACATTCTATAATTTGTAATGACTATTTTAATTTAACATTCTCATGAAACACATTAAAAGAACATTCATTTACATTTTGTACAAAATCTTAGATTTATTTCACCGTAAACAACTTAAGAAATGGAAGAAAAATTGATTAATAATCCTTTATATAGATTACAGATCTATTTAAAGATTCATTATCTTCTTACAAGTAAAGTAGGTGTAGAAAATGACGCGTATCAAGTAGGATTATGTGATCTTGTGGCACATTTAAGTACGTATGACATCAGTGAGTTTCCAGAACTCAATGCATACCGTCCTATAGATCTAGATGCCCAATCTTATCCATGGTTTAAGACCCACCAAGAACGGGTTGATGCAGTAGAAACAGCTATTAATAGCATAACAGACATTGTAAATATGCCAATAAACTCATTTGATGATTATAATGACCATAAACATGATTACACATGGCTTAAGATTGTAACATTCATTGGAATTTCTATATTAGCCATAATGCATTTAGTAGAATTAGCTACTAAATAATATTAAATCTAGGTGCTCAATGGGAGCTTTATTGGGTTCAAATCCCACCTGGATTTCTAAATTAATAATAAAAAATTAAACAATAAATCTTTAGAAGATTATGAAAATCAAAGACATTGAAGACCCAAAAGTGCAGCAAATGGCTGTTGTGGAGACAATCAAAGAACGCCCAGAATACACTCTTGAAAATATTTTAAAAATTGGCTTAATAAGGGCATTTATTTGGCGTAAATCACCACAAAATAATAGTTTTTGGTATAAAATTTACGATGGTGTCGCACCATTATACACCGACAAAGACTTGTGGTATAAATGTATAAAAGGTAATGTAGATGGTAGATTTATTACAAATAAATTATATAAATGCCAAAATGATTTATTTGAAACCGCAAAAGCATTTATTGATGAAACAGGAGTTCCAAGTGGATTTATTATTAATTCTAATAACTTTATACTTGCAACACCAGAAGAAGTTTATAACCACTTAAAACAAGAAGATATGAGTAACCCTACTTATGGTAAAAACACCATATATACACAAGAAGAAGCAAAAGTACAAAAAGACACCTCTACTTTACAAGAGCCACAAGAACGTGAAAATACAAGACCTTTACTTAACGGTGCTCTAGATAAAATCATAATACTTGAAGAAGAAAAGAAAGATTTAACTTCAAAATTAGATNNCATTAATGACATGATNTNTTGTTCTAACAAAGGCTTCCAAAGTAAAATCAAAGAGCTTGAAGAAGAAAACGAGAAGTTAAACAAACTGGTGGATGAGATTGAAGAAGAGTTAACTAAGAGAGCTGGTAATGTTTTTTATCCTCAGATAGATTTAATTGAATTAATCCATAACTACCGCAACCCATCCTTAGTAGGCACTACCCAGCAGGTTGAGATTGATGGAAAGAAGTATGAAGTAACAATTAACAAACAAATCTAAGAAATTATGAAAGAACTACTAATTAAATTAGATGCTTGTGACCCAGCAATAGAATGGGCTGGTGATAAATCTTGGGAAGAGATTTATAACACTTGCCACAGAGGTGATTGGTTATTGTGGTTGCACTTCAGAACCAATAAAGAAGACTTACAAGTTAGAACCTTGGCCAAGGGGCATTGTGCTAATACTGTCAGGCATCTTATGAAAGATGAAAGAAGCTTAAAAGCGGTTGATACAGCCATTGCATTTGGGGAAGGTAGGGCTACAAGGAAAGAACTAGATTCTGCTGCTGTTGCTGCTTATACTGCTGTTGCTGATGCTGATTATTATGCTTATGCTGATTATGCTTCTGCTTATGCCGCTTATGCCGCTTATGCTGCTTCTGATGCTTCTGATGCTACTAATGCTGCTGATGCTACTAATGCTGCTGTTGCTACTAATGCTGCTGATGCAAGAACTAAAAACCAACAAGACACTGCCGATATTGTCCGCAAGTACATACCAATTGAATTATGGAACGTTAAAAAGATGATTGATGAGTTAAAATTAGAAAAGGAGGTAAGAAATGGAAAATAAAAGACCATTAGCATTCTCAAATGAAGAACCTGCTTCACTTTCCAAATTAGAATACTTTACTGCAATGGCTATGCAAGGAGTTTGTTCAAGCACATCACACATTGATATGTTAAAAGTTTCTGAACTAAATAGATTATCTAAAGCAGCGGTAGAAATTGCAAAATCAACTTTAGAAGCACTAGAAAAGGAGGTAAAAAATGTATAAAATAAAAATAAAAAAACGTATTGCCAATCTTAATAAATCATTCGTTAGAGATATATGGGGGAATGTTACAGATATCTATTGGAATGAAATGATTAAACAAGATATTCTAAAATTAGAAAAGGAGGTAAACAACGACTAAAATAAATAATATAAAAGCCATGACAAAGGAATTAGTTACAATCGAATTTAGATACAACAATAAACCTCAAGTTGAATGTCACAGTGGGTTTACAACAAAAACAATTACGATAGGTGTTTTTGATACATTAGATGAAGCAATTATTGAAGGTAATAAAGCATTAGAAGTTTTTGAAAAACATTTTAAATTAAACACAGCTTATAATAAAAAAGAACGGTTTAGTAAAAATGGTGGTTGTTTTGGTTATGCTAATAGGTTGATAACTGATTTAGCTTATTTACAAACCCCATTTAGTTTCTTTGCTAAAATACAACAGTTAAAATATAATGATGTTGAGCAAACTATTACCGATGTATTAGATGGTATTGTAAGATATAAAAATTACATTAAAAATAAAAATGAAACTTTGGTAGATAAAACAAAATCAAAAATTTAAAACAAATGGAAATTAAACCAACATATGTAACCTTTGAACAAGCAAAACTGCTTAAGGAGAAAGGATTTGATGTAAGATTAAAAAAGGTTTACAATATCCTAGGTGAATTATGGGATAGTCACTATCAATATATGGAAAACTCTAATCCTGACTGTGGTGCGGTTTGTGTTGCACCTGAACAATGGCAAGTAGTTGAATGGTTGAGGGTAAAACATGACATTTGGATTGAGATATGTTGTTTTAAAAGTGATAATTGTGGATTTTCTATATGGCTAATAAACAAAGGATATTATGAACTTGAACAAGTAGAATATAAATCACCACAAGAAGCCACATCATCAGCAATAGATTATGTATTAACTAATTTAATTTGAAAAACAATGGAAAAGAACTGTAAAACTTGCAAATTTGAACATTTAATTGGAGTGGATGAACCTTGCAATACTTGTAATTGTACTGATAATATTAGGTTTGGTGATTTATATTCTAAATGGCAACCCAAGCGAATTACCTACACAAGGGATGAAGTGTTTGAGTTAATGCGTGAGGCTTATGATGAAGGTTATTCACATGAAGATAACATGTCTTGTAAAACAATGCTTGACAATTTTGACAAACTTAAAAACCAAAAAGAAGATGCCTAAATTTAAAGTGGTTAAAAATTATTCTAAAACCTTAGAAAACGATAAGCATGGTAGATGGTCCAGAACTGTTTACGCCGGTAACTTAAACCCTCAAAAATTTACTGACTTTTTAGGATTATACACCATAGCCCATATTAAAAAGTTGAACGGCTATCAAGAAGGGCACGATAAAAATGGCAAGTTTTATTTTAATGGTAAATTCATGGTAATTTACGACTTTCCAAAAAACAATAGTAACGAATTATTGTTTGACTCCGAAGAACAAGCTGTAAGGGCAATTAAAAGGAAGTTTAGCAAGTTCATCAAAGACTTAACTAAAAAAGTAATTATATGAATAACAAATGAACAGATAATTGATAGGTTTAACGCTTTAAAAAAATAACGGAAATGGATAGGACTTGTGAAACGTGTAAATTTGAAAAAGAATCACCTACTTATGAACCTTGCTTGTCTTGCATTGAATCAGAGGGGTTAGATTTTTATGAATATGAGCATAAAGAGTATGAATTTGAACCACCTACGTCAGTTACCTACACAGTGAATTTATAAGAGATGAATTTTATGAAAAATATTTCATTTTTGAAGATTTAATATATGAAATGATTGAACATACAGAAGAAAATGATGGTGATTTTGCTCATTTTGTTAAAAATCCAGATGATACTATAACATATGCTTGCCAATTTTACAATGGTGGCACATGTTTATCAGAAGTTGTTGAAAATGAAATTAATAAATTAAACAAATAAAATAAAAATGGCAATACAAAAGAGTAAACCAGACAGGTGTATTTTAATTACTTTTAATGATGATTCTACTTTTGAATGTAGTATGGTTAGAGTAACACCAATTGAAGCAATAGGAGCTTTTAGATATCTTGAAAGACATCAAATTATGAATATTGCTACTAGTGATATTGAAACTAGTGCAAAAAAGCATAAGAAATCTAATAAATAATCATTAACCTAATTCCTAGTAGTTTAATAAGACAAAACAAGTTGAAAAAGAGAATTATGTAGTCTCAACAAGAGTTACAGGTAGGAACCCTGTCTAGAAATTAAATTTTAAAAATTATGATACAATTGATACAAGCTTTTTGTTCATTGTTTTACAGATCTAAACAATGGAGCAAGTGGGAACATGTCTATTATTTTATGATAGTAGATAGTTTATTTTCAGGAAATGTAAAAACTTATGAGCTATTAAAGAGTACTGAACTCAGAACAGGAATGATTAGATACACAAAAGTATTTGTAGCCAAGGCAAATTGTGATCTTAACAGTCAACTAAATCAAATTAATTTATGATTTTATTAGATGGTATGGATTGGTTTACTAATAGCCCTCCAGTTGTTCAAGCTATATTAATAGCTTTATTTCTGATATTTATATATAATTTAAAAAAAGAAGATGAATAAAGAAGAAAAAAAGTTTTTTAAGAAATCAATTTTGCATTTTGGAACAGATGTCCAAATGACCATGTGTATTGAGGAATGTGCTGAATTAATACAAGCAATTTCTAAATTCAAAAGAGGTAAGAAAAATGCTATTGATAATTTATTAGAAGAAATTGCAGATGTGCAAATCATGTTAGATCAAATGAAACTAATGTTTGATAATGATGATGAAAGAATTTCTTTAATTAGAACTCAAAAGTTAAACCGTTTAAAATCTATTATAGATGATCAGAATAAGTAGAAAATCTCCAATTACAGGAAAAACTTATGTTAAGGATATGGATATTACCATTGAACAATATGAGGATTGGAAAAACGGTATGTTAGCTCAATTAGCTTTTCCTGAT
>TBL_comb47_HYPODRAFT_10008004_pt1 | contig 10939 bp, 9 predicted proteins | sample TroBogypolimnion_40_FD_10682 | JGI IMG/M metagenome (IMG submission 10682) | reverse complement strand
CGCCGGTGCTGGCTCCTGCCCACGAACCCAACCCTGTCAGCACGGAGTTGGGCACGTTGAACGTGGCGGTGCCTTTGAGCGTTTCCCGGATGGCTGACTGATAGCCCAGGCCCAGGTGGAGGGCCGGGGTGGGGTCGTAGGTCAAGCCCAGCTTGTAGCCGTATGCCCAGGAACTCCCCTGGACATCCACCGAGCCGTCGCCGGTCCCGGGGGTGATCCCGGGTGCCGTGGGGTTCGCGAGGCCAGCACCGGGGTTGGCCGCTTGTACACTGCTTATCAATCCAAATGTCTGGAAGCCAAAGTCGACGCCCTTGGTCAGTTCCGCCTTGGCCCGGCGGGCCACGAAGGCGACGCCCACGGACCACTTCGGGTCGACCCGGTAGGCCAGGGTCGGGGTGATGTCGAGGGTCTCCAGGTGCGACTTGTTGGCCTGGTAGCGGCCGGCCCAGCTGGGATCGTATTCGGTGGTGAGCCCGAACGGCACGTTCACCGAGAGGCCCAGCTTGAGGTCGCTGTTCACGCTCCACATGGCGTAGACGGTGGGCAGGGTGGCGCTCTTGGCGATGTTGCCGGTGGACGTCGCCCCGGAGATGTTGCCGCCGACGGAACGGGTGGCGACGCCGTCGCTGAACTTGGAGGTGGGCACGATCTCGGTCAGGCCGAACTGGATCTGGTTGCCCTCGTAGCGGGTCAGGGTCGCCGGGTTGAAGAACATCGTGCTGATGTCCGTGCCGCCGGCGCTGACGCCGGCGTAGGCGTTGGCCTGGCCGCTGCCGCTCTGGTCGCGCAGCTGGAATCCGGAAGCCGCCGCCTGGGGGGCCATCGCCACGGCGAGCAGGAAAGCGAGGCTGGAAACGGGAAGCGAAGAACGCGAGAAGGTTGCCATCGGTAAGGGCTCCTTAATAATGTGTCGACTGGTGAAACCGGGACCCGGCTTGCTTCTGAGAACCGTTCACCATAACAAGGGAGGTTGGATATTTGTTTTTTTTCCCCAAAGATCCGCCCACTTTAAATGACCAGCGGTCACTATATTGGTTAAAAAGAAAGAGTCCCATGCGCCGCGCCTACCGTCCCGAAGAGAAAGAAATGCGCCGCCGGGCCATCCTGACCGGGGCCCTGCAGCTGTTCCAGCAGACCCCGTATCCGGAGCTGCGCATGACCGACCTGGCCCAGCGCCTGGGCCTGGGCAAGGGCACCCTGTACCTCTATTTCCCCACCAAGGAGGCCCTGTTCCTGGCGGTGCTGCAGGCGGAGATGGGGGCCTGGTTCGACCGGGCGGCCCTGAGCCTGGAGGCCGCCCCGGCGGGCAGCGATCCGGTGGCCGTGGCCGAGGGGCTGGTGCTCGAACTGATGCGGCGGCCGCTGCTGCCGGGGCTCCAGGCCCTGCTGCACGGGGTGCTGGAACAGAACATCCCGGCGGGCGCGGCGCACGCCTTCGCCCAGTTCCTCCAGGCCGGGGTGGTCCGGGTGGGGGAACGGCTGGAGCGGGTGCTGCCGGGGCTGGCCCCGGGGATGGGCCCGCTCTACCTGATCCGCTTCCACGGCCTGGTGATCGGCAGCCAGCTCATGGCCTCGCGGCCCCCAGCGGTGCAGTCGGCCATCCAGGACCAGGACATGGCCCTGTTCGATTTCAGCTTCGAGGGGGTCCTGCGGGGCACGGCGGTGGACCTGCTGCTGGGCATGCTGTCCAGGCCGGTCCGCACCGCCGGTGCTGATGCTGATGACCCTGCCATCCTGCAGATGGTCTAGGGGGTCCCGGAAATGCTTTTTTGCTTTTCTCGGCGATCCTCGGCCGCCGAGAAAAAGACAAAACACGATCCGCCTTCTGAACCAGGTATATCCGGAACTCACCGCGGGTGGCAGGCCACGGCCAGGATCTCCAGCCGTTGGCGGTGGGTTTCCAGCCGGGTCTGGAATTCCTGGAAGGTCCTGCCCTCGCGGGGTGACCAGAGCACTTCCGCCAGCGCGGCCAGGCGCGGCCAGAGCTGGTACTCCGCCCGCGCCGGGCCGGGCACGAACTCGGTCCACAGCTGGCCCTGTGCGCCCAGGATGTGGCCGGCCTCCGCGGGGGTGAGCCCGGCCGGCACCGGGTCGAAGCCGTAGACCTGCTCCAGCGGGAGGTAGCCGCCGGCGCCGATGGGCTCCGGGCCCTGGGTCTCGTAGTGATCGAAATAGGTCTGGCCGTCGGGGGTCATCACCACCGCGTGGCCGGCACGGGCCGCGGCGACCGCCCAGGCCTCGTCGCGCCAGCACATGATGGCCGCCTCCGGGGGCAGGCCGCCTTCGCTGATCGCGTCCCAGCCGATGAGCCGCCGGCCCCGGGCGGCGAGGAAGGCGCCCAGCCGGCGGATGAACCAGCTCTGGAGCCTGGCGAGGGCCGGATGCTCCGCCGGCTGGCCCGAGCCGTCCCGGTAATGCTGCAGATCGGCCAGGGTGGTCCCGGCCGGCACCAGGCCCTCCCGCACCATGCGGGCCAGGGCCCGCCCGCTGTGCGCCCACTCGGTCTTCGGGCACTCGTCCCCGCCGATGTGGACGTACCGGGATGGGAACAGGCCGAGCGCCTCGTCCAGCACGTCCTCCGCCCAGTCCAGGGTGGCGTCGTCGACGTTGAGCACGGTGTCGAACACGCCCCAGCTGGTCGCCACGGCGACCCTGCGGCCCGGCGCGTTGCCCAGCTCCGGGCAGGCGGCGATGGCCGCGGTGGTGTGGCCGGGCAGGTCGATCTCGGGGACCACGGTGATGAAGCGGTCCGCGGCGTAGGCGACGATCTCCCGCACGTCGTCCTGGGTGTAGAAGCCGCCGTGGGGGGTGTGGTCGAAGCGCATCTGGCCGGGGCGGTCGCCGTGGGCGAACTCGGGCAGCACCGTCTCCGCGCGCCAGCCGCCCACCCAGGCCAGGCGGGGGTGGCGCCGGAGCTCCAGCCGCCAGCCCTGGTCGTCGGTGAGGTGCCAGTGGAACACGTTGAGCTTGTGCAGGGCCATCAGGTCCAGGTGCTTCTTGAGGAAGTCCATGGGCAGGAAGTGGCGGGCCGTGTCCAGGTGCGAGCCGCGCCAGGGGAACCGCGGCCGGTCCTCGATGGTCACGGCGGGCAGGGTCCAGGCCGCGGCTTCGGCCTTGGCCGCGCGGAACACCTGGCTGGGCAGCAGCTGGCGCAGGGTCTGCAGCCCATGGAACAGGCCGGCGGGGGCGGACGCGGCCAGCACGGCCCCGTCCCGGTCCACCCGCAGGCGATAGCCTTCCGGCCCGCAGAGGGCGGACGGCAGGTCCAGGGACAGGCGCAGGGCGTTCCCTGCGCCGCATGCTTCCCGCACCGGCAGGGGCAGCCCGGTGGCGGGGCGCAGGTAGCCGGCCAGGGTCTCGCCCAGGGGCCCGGCGGCGCCGGGGGCCTGGATGGCGGTGCGGGGCCCCAGGGTGAACCCGCCCTCCTCCCTGAGCAGCAGGGCGGGGGCCGGGATGACCTGCTGGGCGGCCAGGGCGCAGGCGGCGAGCAGGGACGCGATCACGATCCGGTTCATGGGGCCTTGGATGCCGGGGCCCGGGCGGCTGTTTCAGGCCACCACCGGCGCGTGCCGGGCCCGCTCCAGCGCCAGGATGGCCCGCTTGCGGTCCGCCCCCCAGTGGTAGCCGCCCAGCGCCCCGCTGGCCTGGATCACCCGGTGGCAGGGGATCAGGTAGCCCACCGGGTTCTGGCCGATGGCGGTGCCGATGGCCCGGCTGGCGCCGGGTTCGCCCATCCGCCGGGCCAGGTCGCCGTAGGCCACCACCCGGCCTTCGGGGATCCGCAGCAGCGCTTCCCAGACCTTGAGCTGGAACGGGGTGCCCTTGAGGGCCAGGGCCAGCGGCTGTCCGGGTTCGCCCCGGAGCCGGGCCTCCAGGGCGGCGACGAAGGGCCGGAGCGCCGCGGCGTCCTGGCGGAACCGGGCCCCGGGCCAGCGTTCCCGGAGCTCCGCCAGGGCCAGGGCGGAATCCGCTTCGGCCATGAAGCTCAGCGCGCACAGGCGGCCTTCCAGGGCGGCCAGGAGCGCCGGGCCGAAGGGAGTCTCCGCCACCGTCCAGTCCAGGGTGAGGCCCAGGGCCCGCTCCTTGTACTGGCCCGGGGTCATCCGCTCGACGCTGACGAACAGGTCGTGCAGCCGGCTCGGGCTGGAGAGCCCCACTTCCAGGCTCGCCTCCAGGACCGAACGGGATTCCAGCAGCAGCTCCTTGGCCTCGCGCAGGGTGAGGTACTGGAGGAACCGCTTGGGGCTGATGCCGGCCCACTTCTGGAAGATCCGCTGGAAGTGGAACTCGCTGACGCCGGCCTGTGCCGCCACTTCCTGCAGGGAGGGCTGCTCCCGCGCCTGGGCGCAGAGAAACCGGATCGCCTGGGCCACGCGGCTGAAATCGCTCTGGGACATGAGCTTCCCCCTTGACCTAAGGGTCGGGGAAAGGGGCTCCCCGCTCAATCCGATTCTTGCTCAGGATGCGGGGACGATCTCCCGCTTGAAGACCTCGGCCAAGGCCGGGCCGGCGGCGACCAGCCGGGGGGCCTTCAGGCAGGTGGTGAAGCCGCCGTTCACCCATTCCCGCAGCCGGTACAGGGTCGCAAAATGGAAATCCGGGGCGCCCGCGCCCTGGCCGCCCACCAGTTCGCTGCCCCGGCGGACGTTGTCCGCCATCCAGGCCGGCATGAACAGGTGATAGGGGTTCCGGGCCACTTCGCCCCGGTGGAACGAGACGGCCGCCACCAGATCGGCCACGTCCTCGGGGGTGGACTCGACCATCAGGTTGGGATCCTCCATGGCCCGCCAGTACTCGGTCTCGACGATCTTGCAGCGGAAGTTGGGGCCCAGGGTGCGCATGGCGTCCACCACCAGGTGGTGGGTGCCGGTGTGGGTGCTGTGGAAGTCCTGGTCGTGCGGCATGAAGATCACCGAGGCGCGGTGGTAGGAGATGATCTGGGCGATGATCTTCACCGCGTCCTCCCAGGCGCCGGGGTTCTGCTCCCGGGTCCGCAGGTTGATGCCGGTCAACCCGTTGGGCCGGGTGGTGATCAGCTCGAAGCCGAGGAAATGGCAGGCTCCGCGCATCTCCTCGAGGCGCGCGGCCTGGCGGTCCACGCGGCTGCCCTGGGTCACGGCCACGGCCGAGACCCGGAAGCTCAGGTCCCGGCGAAGGCGCAGGGGCAGCCCGCCCAGGATGCTCTCGTCGTCCGGGTGCGGGGCGAACACCAGCGCCCTCGGGGCGTTGTCCAGGAGCCGGGGCGCCGCCGCCGGCGGCAGGCCGCCCAGGGGGGCTTCGCGGGTCTCATCGTGCAGCCGGACGAATTCGTTCACGAACTGGGTGTATGGATGGCTCACTGAATGACTCCTGTTTATTTGCGGCAATCAATCGTAGGGCAGACTTGAATCAGTGTCTTGTATTTTCAGGCGGGGCGGGCAACCATGACCGCCCGGGCCGGGAACGGTCAAGGCCGATCCTGCCATAGCCTCTTTGAGTTTCTTGTGTCCTTTATCACGGATGATCGGGGATACTGGATGAAGTTATCTACAATAGATCAGTTGCACGTATTTACAACCTTGAGCGGAGGTCCAGGTCATCTGCGGATGGACTTCCCCCAACCGAACAACCGGATCCCAGGAGGACGCTGGATGGACACCAAGGCTAAGAAGGAAATGCTGCAAAAACTACGGAAGGATGCATTCCTCGGGGGAGGGGTGGACCGCATCGAGGCCCAGCACGCCAAAGGCAAGATGACGGCCCGGGAACGGATCGAGGCCCTGGTGGACAAAGGCTCGTTCCGGGAACTGGACGCCTTCGTCACCCACCGCACCCACGATTTCCACATGGACAAGAAGCACTTCCTGGGCGACAGCGTGGTCACCGGCTGGGCCACCGTGGAAGGCCGTCCGGTCTACCTGTTCAGCCAGGACTTCACCGTCCTGGGCGGCTCCCTGGGCGAAGTGCACGCGGAGAAGATCTGCAAGGTCATGGACCTGGCGGTCAAGAACGGCGTGCCGGTGGTCGGCCTCAACGACAGCGGCGGGGCCCGGATCCAGGAGGGCGTGGTCAGCCTGGGCGCCTACGCCGACATCTTCCTGCGCAACACCCTGGCTTCGGGCGTGGTGCCCCAGATCAGCGCCATCCTCGGCCCCTGCGCCGGCGGCGCGGTCTACAGCCCGGCCCTCACCGACTTCATCCTGATGGTGAAGAAGACCAGCCACATGTTCATCACCGGCCCCGACGTGGTGAAGACCGTCACCCACGAGGACGTCTCCATGGACGATCTGGGCGGCGCCACCATCCACGCCACCAAGAGCGGCGTGGCCCACTTCGCCGCCGAGGACGAGGCCGACGCCCTGGCCACCATCCGCGCGCTGCTGGGCTACCTGCCCAGCAACAACATGGAGGACGCGCCCCGGGTCGACACCGGCGACGANCCCACCCGCCGCGAAGAGTCCCTCAACAACCTGGTCCCCGACGATCCGCGCAAGGCCTACGACATGCACGAAGTCATCGGCAACGTGGTGGACAACGGCGAGTTCCTGGAAGTCCACGCCGGCTACGCCGGCAACATGATCGTCGGCTTCTCCCGCATGGACGGCCACACCGTCGGCATCGTCGCCAACCAGCCCATGGTCCTGGCCGGGGTGCTGGACATCAAGGCCTCGCTCAAGGGCGCCCGCTTCGTGCGCTTCTGCGACGCCTTCAACATCCCGCTGATCACCTTCGTCGACGTCCCCGGCTTCATGCCCGGCGTGGACCAGGAGCACGGCGGGATCATCCTGCACGGCGCCAAGCTGCTCTATGCGTACTGCGAAGCCACCGTGCCCAAGCTCACCGTGATCACCCGCAAGGCCTACGGCGGCGCCTACGACGTCATGAGCTCCAAGCACATCCGGGGCGACTACAACGTCTCCTGGCCCACCGGCGAGATCGCCGTCATGGGGCCGGACGGCGCCGTGAACATCATCTTCCGCAAGGAGCTGAGCGAGGCCGCCGATCCGGTCGCCAAGCGCGCCGAGCTGATCGAGCTCTACAAGGACAAGTTCGCCAATCCGTTCGTGGCCGCTTCCCGCGGCTACCTGGACGACGTCATCGACCCGGCCGACACCCGCACCCGGCTGATCGAGGCCCTGAAGATCACCCGCAACAAGCGCGACACCAACCCGCCCCGCAAGCACAGCACGATGCCTTTGTGAGCTAAGGGAGACAACCATGGGAAACAAGACCAGCATCGCTGAACTCGCGGCCCTGCTCACCACCCCGTACAGCCATCTCGAACTGGGCCAGGTGAACGACCACGCCGCCTACGTCATGAACTTCAAGGACACCTATCCCTTCCACCGGCACATCCTGGACGAGCTCTACCTGGTGCTGGAAGGCGAGGTCACGATCCGCTTCAAGAACAACGCCAGCCCCATCGTCCTGAAGCAGGGTGAGAGCACCGTGGTGCGCGCCCACACCACCCACTCATCGGAATCGCTGAAGGGCGCCCTGGTGCTGATGGTGAAGCCGAAGGAAATGTTCCCTCACCCGTCAGAAGTGGAGTAGGGCGAAAATGACAATGAAACCACTCATGATCTGCGAAACCCTCCTGCGGGACGCGCACCAGAGCCTTCTGGCCACGCGCATGCGCACCGAGGACATGCTCCCGTTCTGTCCGGCCCTGGACGACATCGGCTACTGGTCCCTGGAAGTCTGGGGCGGCGCCACGTTCGACACCGCCATCCGGTTCCTGGGCGAGGATCCCTGGGAACGCCTGCGCGCCCTGCGCAAGGCCCTGCCCAAGACCCGCCTGCAGATGCTCCTGCGCGGCCAGAACGTGCTCGGCTACAAGCACTATCCCGACGACATCGTCGAGAAGTTCATCGAGCTGGCCAAGAAGAACGGCATCGACGTGTTCCGCATCTTCGACGCGCTGAACGATCTGCGCAACATGGAGAAGTGCTTCGAAGTCGCCAAGCGGGTCGGCGGCCACGTGCAGGGCACCATCTCCTACACCATCAGCCCGGTGCACACCGACGCGGCCTTCGTCCAGATGGCCAAGGACATGAAGTCCATGGGCGCCGATTCCATCTGCATCAAGGACATGGCCGGCCTGATCAGCCCCTACATCGCCTACAGCCTGGTCAAGGCCCTGAAGGAGGAGGTCGGCCTGCCGGTGCAGCTGCACACCCACTACACCTCGGGCTTCGGCACCGCGGCCCTGATCAAGGCCGCCGAGGCGGGCGTGGACGTCTGCGACTGCGCCATCTCGGCCATGAGCATGAGCACCTCCCAGCCGCCCACCGAGACCCTGGTGGCCGCGCTCCAGGGCCAGCCCCGGGACACCGGGCTGGACCTGTCCAAGCTGGCCGACATCGCCCGCAAGATGACCGAAGTGCGCAAGAAGTACGCGAGCTTCGAAGCCGGCGTGCCTCCGGTGGACGTGAACGTGCTGCAGTTCCAGGTGCCGGGCGGGATGCTCTCCAACCTGGTGGGCCAGCTGCGCCAGCAGGGGGCCATGGACAAGTACTACGACGTGCTGGACGAGATCCCCAGGGTCCGCAAGGACATGGGCTATCCGCCCCTGGTCACCCCCTCCAGCCAGATCGTCGGCACCCAGGCCACCCTGAACGTCCTGCTGGGCGAGCGCTACAAGGTGATCCCCGAGGAAGTGAAGCAGTACTTCCGCGGCTACTACGGCAAGCCCCCGGCGCCCATGGATCCGGTCATCCAGAAGATGGCCATCGGCGACGAGGAACCCATCACCTGCCGGGCCGCCGATATGCTGGCGCCGGGCTGGGAGGCCGCCAAGAAGGAGATCGGCGACCTGGCGACCTGCGACGAGGACGTCATGTCCTACTGCCTGTTCCCCCAGATCGCGAGGCCCTTCCTGTCCCGGCGCAAGCAGGGACTGGGCGGCAAGGAGGAATTGGCCGCCGCCATCGGCGAGGCCCTGTTCCAGCAGGCCAACAGCAAGGAATCCAAGCCGGTGATGGCAGCGGGGCCGGCCCAGGAGGGCTCCATGTGGAAGATGGCCGCACGGGCCGGCATCCAGAGGGGGTGGTAAGATGGCCAACAACAAGTTCAAGCTCACGCTGGAAGGCCAGGCCTACGAACTGGAGCGCCGGGACGGCATGATGGTCGTCAACGGCATGGAATTCTCCTGCGAGCGCAAGGAGCACCAGATCACCGTCGCGGGCAACCCGCACACGGTGAAGCTGGGCGCCAACACGGCTGAAGTGGACGGCATCGTCTACGCCTTCGAGGCCGAAGGCCTGGAAGAGCCCAAGGCGGTCGGCCGCGCCCGCAAGGCCACCCACGCCGCCGCCGAAGAGGCGGGGGCGCTCACCGCCGTCATGCCCGGCCTCATCCTCAAGATCCTCAAGCAAGAGGGCGAGAAGGTGGAACTGGGCGAAACGGTCATCATCCTGGAAGCCATGAAGATGCAGAACGATCTCGTGGCCAAGAGCGCCGGCACCATCACCCAGATGAACGTCAAGCAGGGCGACAACGTCGAGATGCGCCAGGTCCTTTGCATTATTGAATAAGATTCTGCGACATCCGGAGCCCATCCCGCCCTGGCGGGATGGGCTCCCGGTGTATCAGAATGGTCCGTGCCGCAACCACGACCGAAAGGGCCCCATGTCCAAGCTTTCCCTCATCGCCATCGACGGCCCGTCCGGAGTGGGCAAGTCCACCACGGCCAAGCGGGTGGCCCAGGCCCTCGGCTGGGACTACCTGGACACCGGGGCGATGTACCGGGCCGCCGCCCTGGCCCTGGAGCGGGCCGGGGTGGCCCTGGACGACCGCCAGGGGCTGGAACGGGTCCTGGCCGGGCTGAGGATCCAGCAGCGGGGCACCCGGGAGTTCCTGGGCGACGAGGACGTGAGCGAGGCCATCCGCACCCCGGAGATCACCCGGATGGTCACGCCGGTCTCGGCCGACGCCCGGGTGCGCGAGGTGCTGGTGGATCAGCAGCGCCGGATCGGCGGGCAAGGCGGCTGGGTGGTGGACGGCCGGGACATCGGCACCGTGGTGTTCCCGGACGCCTGCTGCAAGATCTTCCTCACCGCCAGCGCCGACGCCCGGGCCGCGCGCCGGTTCAAGGAGCTCAAGGACAAGGGGGTGCCGCTGCCCCTGGCCGACGTGGCGGCCGATCTCCAGCGCCGGGACCTGGCCGACTCCACCCGGGCCCATTCGCCCCTGTGCAAGGCCGCGGACGCCGTGGAGCTGGATTCCGGCGGCATGACCCTGGCCCAGGTGGTGGGCTGGATCGTGGGCCGGCACCAGGCCCACGGCTGATCACTGCCAGAGCAGGGCCGAGGGCAGCCGCTCCGGGAAGGCCATGCGCAGGGCCTGGTAGGCGCATCCGGCCGCGCCGCGGTAGAACACCGGGGTCTCGAATCCGCCATGGCCGAAGGGATGCTCCGTGGCGCGGGCCAGGGCGGCGGCCGCCAGCCGCAGGCTTTCGGCGCGCCACTCCGGCCGGCCCAGGGCCGGACCGGCGGTGAACAGCAGCTCCGCCAGGCCGAAATTGCCGCAGCAGAGGTGGTTCATCGGCCCCATGCCGCGGCGGCGGATGGCCGCCACGGCGGCTTCCACCTCGCCCCGGATCCGGGGGGCGTCCAGCACCGGCAGGCTTCCGGCCAGGGCCAGGCCGATTCCCGGCGCGCCATGGCACCAGGCGCACCAGCCGTGGTTGTATTCCGGAAGCGGACCGCCGTCGTCCCGCCATTGGTCCGCCCAGGTGCCCCGTTCCGGATCGAACAGCGCCCGCTCGAAGGCAAAGGCCCGTTCGGCGGCATCCCGGAACCGAGCCTCGCCGGTGGCCTGGAACAGCCGGGTGAGCGCGTAGGCGATGCCGGCGGCGCCGTGGGCGAAACCGCCCTGGAGCACCCCGGCGCCGGTGGTGGACCAGGCCCCTGAGCCGCCGGGGCCCGGCCGCTGCTGGTCCAGAAGCCGGTCCCCGCAG
>TBL_comb47_HYPODRAFT_10008002_pt1 | contig 10940 bp, 21 predicted proteins | sample TroBogypolimnion_40_FD_10682 | JGI IMG/M metagenome (IMG submission 10682) | reverse complement strand
CAAAAGTTTTGATTAGGTGTTCAAGCGAACCTGCTTTTGCAATTCTTTTTGCAATATATTCAGCAGACGTATAAGTCACCTCTTTACCGGTAACAGTACACTTAAGCGTAATCTTTTTTAGTGGTTGGTCCATGCTAGATTATATCATTGTTCCTTATCTGAAATTATGACTCTCAAGCCTCCAAGAGGATGCATTTGGCCCCCGATAAGTTGTATAAATTGTTCACAAAGGTCCTTTGATGGGAATTTGTATACAAATACTTTATTTGCTTCACATTCATACCCCTCTTCAACAGGGTGTTCGGATTTATAATAATATTGATCAAATGCGTGCATTTCAGATATTATATGATAAATACAACGGGATTCAACGGTTCAAACGTCTAATTTAAGAAAATGTTTGTTTTCGAGAGATTCTATATATTCTTTTGTACTAAGAACAAAATATGGAAAATGAAAACCATCGATTTCAATGCCAGCTGCAGTTAATGCAGGTAATGATCTAATTACACCCCAAGTGCCAATATATTTGTCCATATCTGAAACCCAATCATTATCCCAACCCATTTCACCTCGTTGCGAACGACGGGTTACTAACACAGTATCTCCTATCTTTAAACTACTCCGCATTTGGTCATGAAGATATTGGTCAGTATCAGTCATGGGTTTTTAAACTATATTTTATTGCAAGCTCCATCATAGCTGCTTTAAATTTCAAATGAAAAGCATCCCCAACAGACACATCATGAGCTGTTTGTAAATCTTGTAAAAGGCGTAAAAAATTACCATCAAGCTTTTTCGTGCAAAAAATGCTTTGTAAGTTATTAAAGTTATACATTATACCCATTGTAATGCTATAGTTCTCAATTCCCATTACTCTACGCACATTTTCAGGGAGAAGACAACCAATTGAACACCCGCATGTTGGGCTGTTGTATGAAACTTTATTATGACCATCCAAACCTGCTGGATTTTTTTCTATAATAAAATGGCACCAAACGTAATCAAATACAGTTTGTGCATCAGTGAGTGGATAAGTAAGAACTGGTTTATTCATACATCAAGATCTAAGTTATGCTTATTTTCTAAATTGTTAGTATCATTCACACACTTACCTGGAAACCACCACCCTTTTAAATTATATAGAATTTCACTAGCATTATTGTACTCCGACACACCTAAAATTTTATATTTATGACCAACCATTCTACTCATTCCTGGGCTCCAATACCAGCCCCGATTTGGTTCAGCATGAGTAACTACTACACAATCACCGATTTTAAATTTAGTCGACATAAACATTTACGTGAGCTACATACATTCCAATGATGTTTACATGCCCACCAAAGTGATTCATTCCATCTGCACAAAAATTAATAAGTTCTCGGTCTGAAGCCCATTTTTCAGAACCGAGCGGTCGAAATACTTCATACCGGAAAGTCGCTCCTGAAGCACTAATTACATTCCGAGAGTATCCTTGTTGTTCTAAATCATGTCCAAGGTACGGGTAGTCAGTCATACATCTAATTGTAAATTATACTGGTTATCTAAAGATTTATCTGGCACTAAAATAAAATATGGGAACACCCAATCACCAGGGCATTCTTCGAGATATACTCCATAGGGATCAAAAGCTCTAATAGTGCATATTTTCTCAACATATGGGTCCATCATATATATCCATGAAGCAGGCCAATTTTTTTCCCCTTGTGTAGCCTTTCTTGAAACTAATACTTTATCTCCGCGGCATAGTCCACAATTATCTTGAGCAGTTTTATAAAAACAATCTCGATCGCTGAGGCGCATACTATATTGTATCAAAGTTCCAAAAAGAAAAGAGGAGGCCCAACCAATGAGCCTCCTCTTCCACCTCCACCAAAGCTGCGGAACCAATCGCAGCTAATTTTACTTAAGAATCAATGCCTTGGTACCCTTTACCAACTTACGATTAACGGAAGTTGATTGGATAAAGATATTGAATCGGCTCGATCCACTATCTGGCTTGACTTTCGTTTTAACGGTTGGTAGACCGAGAAGATTACGTGCTTGAGCTCCGGTGTAAATATTTCCAGAGATTTTGTTTTGCACAGCAACCTGCTTCTGCGGCTGAACCTCTTCAGTTTTAGTCAACTGATAGTAAACATTACCCTTTACATATCGACCAACCTGGCGAGTTGCAAACGTTGTGATATCAATATCATTATTAACATCAGCAAGCAGATACTTATCTGCAGGAATTGCATCAAGCTTATCAGAAACTGTACGACTCGCAAGAGCACTCGTATCAATTTTTGTAAAAAGGCTCTGGGTGCCACGAATACCTTTGGTCCGAGCAACCATATAATTATCAGTAGCCTCTCGGATTTTTGAACCAACCTCATCAAGACCTTGAACTGACGTATTCCAAGTCATTGTATTGTTAATTAGGAAACCTTGACGCTTTGCTTCTGCAACGCCAAGAGCATCCGGAACAAGAACTGCAATGGTCCAGTTATCAGCAAGATTTGCAAGCTGAGTTTTCAACTGCTCCGTGGTAGTCAAACGACTACGATTTTCTTGTCCGTCAGTCAAAACATACATCAAGAAAGAATGATCACCGTGAAGCTGCGCTGTCTGAGCAAGCTCTTTAATTGCAATGGAAGTACCGTCACGAAGAGCTGTATTGCCACCGATTTCATAAAGATCGCGCAAGCTCGAAAGTCGCATAACATCCTTATCATAAACAACGCATTCAACGTTATCATCAAAAAGATAAACAGAGACTCGAGTCTCCTGATCAAGCTCTTGAGAACGTTTGGATAGATGGGAGATCTGATTATCAAAGACTCTGATTGTATCATTCTTTAGATGAGACATCGAGCCGCTCTTATCAACCACAAATACGATGTGGTTAATATAATTGTTTAGTGGTTTCATGTTCTGTTAAATTATACAATTGTTCCTTAAACAAACCATTCTCTGACACGTTTCCAATCTTCTTCTGTCGCACATTGAACTGCATTGATTTCATCTGCAGTTAATCGTCTCTTAATGCGCTCCCACCCATCTCCTACTCTCGTTTTACCACCATCAAATAAAAGAATACTAGGCATATCTTTAACAACTCGGATAAAATCACGTCTCCGGTGATTAGCTTTAGCCCATTCATTAATATTATCTTCTTTTGTCCAATCTTTATTAAGGCTCATTTGATATGTTTTAATATGCACTGTCTGATAGATCGGTGTCATCACTCTCTATCCAAATTTGGCTACAATACTTACATTTATATCGATTTTGATAATCAAATTGAGTTGGTAGCGTAATCAAATTAGGGTGGTTACGTATCTCCAAATTTTTAAATAAAGGTTTTGATTTGGTGCAAACTAAAATTTTCATATATCAAGCAATATTTTGCTATGCAAAGATTCTATACGAGCTTCATACTCTTTTTCTATCTCTGCCCAAATGTTTTTAATTCTATCTCTATAATCTTTTGAAGTCCTTGTATAATATTCTTTATAATTAGTAGCTGCTCGAATTTTTTGTTGGTTAAAAGCTTCTTTATCAAGTTTAAACAACTCGCCAACAATTTTCATCTCATTTTTAATATCATATACACCAGGCATCTCTCTAAGGAGTTGTATATAAAACGGTGCTGGTACACTCCAACCAATAATATAATCATCTTTGAAATAATTTGATAAACTATCAAGAGAAATTAAAGACCGATCAAGCATCTACATATAATAGATATGTTCCTAAATATCAAGAGTGAGACCATGATCATTTCTTAAAGCGTCTCGTGCCTCTTTATTTTCTTTGATGTAATGGATTGCGTTATCGATGCTTCTCTCGACATTATCATATCCACTACTGCTAGTCCATAATTTAGAATCATTCAATTTAAAATATATATTTGCATAATCATTTAAACTAGGAGATTCATTTAATAAATCAGCTTCAGCTAAAAAATATATTTGCTCTAAAGTACCGTGGCGACTATTTTGTATAGTCACTAAAAGACACTGCGGAAAGTCTTCACGTGGTACCCTAAAAATAACATCATTCTGAACCATTCCTTGATATTGTGGTTTATTTTTTATCCCGTGTTTAAATATTGCCCCTGTAGCTGTAACTCGACTAAGATTATCAACTACTAATTGTGGCGCGCTTTTCCAATACATATGTGTTTTTTTAAGCTCGGCGTGAATACGCGGCAAGTAATAATAAAAATACAGTTGATCAGGCTTTATCAACTGTTCATTACGAAATATTACACCTTCCGTTACAAACTTCTTAAATGATTGCACTCAAATATTTATTATGCACCTTCGGAGTATACAAGCTGCTTTATAATATCTTTATATACATCGTCAACGTAAAGGTAACTATTGCTATCAGCATAATAGTGTACACTTCTTTGTTTTGCACGCAATCTCTCTGTATAATACTCTTTTCCACGCACTGTAGAGATTCCGCTAAATAAAGTTATGACCCAAACATACGAAAGCCAAACTATTTGACCGGTGTCTTTAGCTTTACGGGGTATAAATAAGAATTTTTTCTGGGGGATAATTTTTCGAAATTTTGCTATATTTTTAGCAATTTTATCTTCCCAAGCCTTCTCAACAGTTTTACCAAAAATCATATGCTTATAATAAGCTGTAATATACAGAAAACAACTATGCCGTAAATAAATGTAAACGTGTTACTAAATTGCTTACTGATGCTGATTTATTAACAGCTCGAATAATACTGCGACGATCATCAATATTAATATTTGCCTTCTCAAGTATTGAAGCAATATATTTTTTAATATCGTTTAATTTTGATTCATCAACACGATTTGCTCCAATAACTGCAAAATGAAGATCAAACTTATCCTCAATTTTATCAATTAGCTTTAAAGCCAATGATGATCTTGTCAATGGTGCAGATGCAATTGTATCCTCCTCTTCGTAAAAAGTCTTAAAAGGCTTTGATTTATATACAGAACTTATATCAGGGGTAGTCCCATTGAGCTTGTGTTGCCAATGGGTACCTTCGAGCTGTTTAAGCTCCTCTGGAGTTGCTTGTTGTCCGTTTATTACAATTTTCTCATATATTTGTTTCGGTGTAAGTCTTGCCATAATTGTTTATTCGCCTCGAGCTGCTTTCTGCAACTCAGTCGTCAGAGCTCTAATCTTGTCTTGTAGGGATTGGTTTTTCTTTGCAACAGCAACATCAAACGTACCAGTCATCAACTGATTCCAATCCAAATTAGCTTGGACAATAGTTACCCCAGGAGGACGAGCGTCACGAATACCGTGTGAAAGTCTCTTGATGAGAAAGCCAATTTGATCGTTACTGATACCATTCAGAATGGTGTACAGCTCAAGCTTAATCTTTGCTTTTTCTTTTTCATCATTCTGCTTACGAGCAACATCGTAACGGCCAAGCACCTTGTCTGTAATGTAACGTACAAGAGCCCAACTCTTATCCGTGCCAAGTTCAGATAGACGTTCCTTGTCACCTTGCTTCAATTCAGCACGGCGCAGAATATCATCCCATTGAAAAGCATGCACAGTACGGAGCCACTCAATAAAACGTCCAACCCATTCAATACCAAGATCGCCACTTAAAGAGGTTTGAATATCTTGATAAATATCACCAGAGTATTCTTTAATCTCAGGCAAGTGTCCGGTTCGAGAGGCTTGCAAATAATCTTGTTCAATTGCTTTCATTGCGTGAGAAGCAGCAATTAGATTACGAGGGTTGATTGGTTGATTATGATCACCGCTATTTTTACCGTCCGCAAGAAAATTATCAGCAGGATTTGCCAAAGCGAAGTCAATAATATATTTGCTCACGCCAAATTTACGAGCAAAACTAACCCACTCGTGAATATCAGCAACGAGAACACCGGCAGTAAAACGGCTCATCATTGCATCATCAAGTGCAGTTGTACCAACAAATTGAGGTCCAAGATTGGAAGCAGCAACAATAGTTGCATGTTCACTGGCGCGGTGCCCGGAAATGGTACGATCAAGAACGAACTTTAGCAAGTTATTCAACGTCATCTCACTTGCACGATTCAATTCGTCCAAAAATATCAACCCGCTAAATTTAGGGTTACTCATTAGCTTGACCCAATCTGGCGGAAGAAAGCGAAGATATCCCTCTTTCTTACCAAATTCTACATCAGGAATACCTTGAGACTGCTCTGGGTTTAATTCACCAGCACGCAAATCAAGTAAGATGTAATACTCTTCAGGGTTGGCAATGACCTTTTTTCTTTCTTCGTCTTGAAGATCATCGATTGATTTAAATTCACGATGCTCAAGTATAGCAGCTTTACGTGCAAACGCTTCAACAACTTGACTCTTACCAATACCAGCGGCACCAAAAATAAGAAGAGGACGCTTTCTATTATGATAGGCCTCACTAAGCTTCATCGATACCGCTTTGTACGACCAAGCTGGAAGATTTTTATCTGGAAAAGCTTTAATGGGCAGCTTTTGTTCGCCGCGACCAAATTGCTTATAGATATCCGGGGAGAGTTCAGAATCAGGTTTTTCGGTTTCTTCTCTGAGGTTCATTTGTATATTATATTTATGGTGGTGAGATATTATATTGAAGTTCCTTTAGGCAAGTTTTGATTATTCAATGCTTGGCAATATAACTACTTGTCCATAATGTTTAAATAGATTTTCCATTTGCTGCTTAGCTGCAGCAACTGTTTGACTCATTGGCAGAACAATAAAGAGTTTTTGATAGCTTCCTGCGAGTTGCGGACTAGGTTCAACATATCCATCGGTCAAAAAAACGCAAACAACGGGCTTAACTTTCATTTTTACCAAAAATGGTGGAACACAACCAATATGGGTACCACCAGACTGTAAATGCATTCTCTTAAACACTTCTTGAAGAGCGCCTTTTTGGGTGATAGGCGGACTCATATAATACGCCTCAGTATGCCAAAGCAAAATGCGCACATTAATATTTTTTGCCTGTTTAGCCATTTCATTAATAGCTGTAATAAATACATTTAGTGGCTGGTCTCCAATTGAACCAGAGGTATCAATCGCGAACACTGCATCAAATTTATCAGAATTTGATATATTACCTGGCGAATAATAGCCACCACCCAATCCACGTCGAGCTGGCTTTAGCCATGTTTGAGTTTTAGTTTCAGCGACTCTTAAATACTGACGAATAATAGCTCTCCAGTCAACTTTTGTTTCAAAAGTTTTTTGCAGAAGTGTACGAATTGTAGCTCCCAAAGCATCACTTTGAGTTGCAGAACTTTTATTTAACTCAGCTTCAATTTTTGCTTGACGCTGTGCTTCAAGTTGCTTTTGCTTATCAGGTGTAAGATCTTCAATGAGATCTTTGTTGACTTCCTTAGCCTGCTTTTTTGTAAGATGTTTATCCATCTTATTATCATACTCCCTAAGCCTCCTCATAATTTCCCTCTGCATATCCGGAGGTAAATCTTTCATATCAATTGGTTCACCGTCACCCTCTCCATCACTATCCCCATCTCCAATTTCAGGTTTACCTTTTCCTTTTCCTTTATTCTTTTTATTCTCTTCTTCAACTTTTTGCTTAAGTTGTTTATAAACTTCTTCACTACTCAGTGGGTGACCACTTTGGTCTGTAACTTTAATTGTAAAAGGAGGTTTTTCGTGTTCAAAAGTAAATGTACCATTAACCGGATCAGGAATAATTCCACACTTTGGCAATTTAAAACCATCTTTAGATAAAGCATAATTCATTACTGCATCGGTCGCAATATTCCAAATAGTCATATTGCGTTCACCTTTTCTTAAAAAAGTGCCATTTGCAATATGTAAAGCTTCGTGTGCAAATACAGCGTAGAATTCATCATCCGAAAGCTCTTTTGCAAAATTTGGATTAATATAAATGTTCTGAAAATCATCAACAGCCATTGTTTTGATTCCGCCATTATTAACAGTGTCAACAATCTTGATGTGAAGCTCGCTTAAAATTCTTCCAAGATAAGGTGCTACTTTATACAGCCTCATCTTGCCACCAATGATCTTTATCTCCAAAGCTTCCAATGCTTTAGGATCTGGATTCTGAACAGGAGTATCGCTCATTTCATTAACTAGTTGGTCCCATTTTTTTGGGACCGTTAACTCTTTTGATGTTAATTTATCTAAAGCTTGGGTGAGCATTTCTATTATTTATTTAATAGAAAATGTAAACCACTTATTCGAAATAATATATGACTGTTCCTATTCTAGAGTTTACGGCGTTTGGCGTATTTTCTTTTTTTAGGGTGCTCTACAGGAACGCAGGGGATATATTTTCTGATTAACTTGCTATGAAATAGAATATTTACTATAATAAGAGTTAAAATTATAATACCAATCTTTCCGAACAGTGCCATACATTATTTTAAGCGATTACTTATGTAATCCACAACTATTTCAATTTAATCGCGATTATAGCTACTGTATGAGACCAGAATTCATCAGGTTGAATCACTTCATTAAAATACTCTTTTGTACCGGTCCAATATTGTCCATGCATCATTTTAACAGTTCCATCTGAATTAAATGATATAAGTGCACAGTGAAAACCTCCAAAACGCAAACCTATCCATATATAGACAGGATCATTGATACTGTAATTTTCTTCATATCCATCAAATTGGTGACGAATTCTTAAAAATGTATCATTTAATTTTTTATACCCGGGATCAGAAATCTCTGCAGTATAAACACAAATAAGTGAATACTTCTTTTCATATTTGTGCCAAGCTCCTATAATATCTTCTGTACATACTCCACCTTCTCGGATTGGTAGTTCTTTTGCCCACGTAGCATAAGGTACAGGGGAACCTAAACGCACAGAAAGACGCTCAAGAGTGCCAATTACACAATCTTGAGCGCTAAGTTTAGCTGCAATGCAGACTAAAAATACCCATTTCACTTTGAGCCATATACTGTAGTAACTGCATCATTTGCAGCTTCTTGTGCGTCTGAACAGTAGATATCACCCTCATCCAAGCATCTATTAAAAACCGTCCACCACAAAACAGCTCGATCATCACCGACAACAGTGTCAGTACTTTCAAGCTGACTAAGCGGTTTTGCATCAACAGGCATGTTTACAACAACACGCGCTTGAGATCCGGGAGGCAATTTGCTTTTAAGATTCATGAAATAAATCTTAGCGCCAATTATTACTGGCACTGCTACGGCACTGACTGTCCAAAAAACATCTTCAGGTGTAATCATGTTAATATAATAATACAGTTCCTCTAGAGAACTGATACTGCTTTACGTTGTATAATATCTATATCAATAATGATTGGTTCATTAGCTACTTGATATTTTTCATCAAGAATTGCAGCATTTACGGAAAGTAAATCTTTTTCAACTTGCACTCTTCCGCCAGAATAATGTACATGGCCAAAAATATGTACGATTGGTCGGACCCTCTTAATTGCTTCTTTCAGGTCAGTGCAACCGACATAGCGCATAACTCTATTATCAAAGTCCCATGTGCTATCGAGAACCTCCCAAGCAGGTCCATGGGTGATGTGAACATCAGTGTCATTATGGATTAGGTCCCAATGCTTTTTAATTGACTCTCCACGATCACGGTTAAAAGCCCAATTAAAAAAGGTTGGTTGTATAGGAGACCCCCAAAATTTAACACCATCAATTGTAATATCACTATCATTTAAATAATGAACAGATGGGGGCATAGAAGCAAGAAACATACTGATCTCACTTGGATTACCTCTCTCTAAAAATAGATCATGGTTGCCAGCAATAAAAATTTTATGTTTATGAGGTTGTGCACCAAACCAATTAACAAATTTCAGCGCATCAAGAAATGACCCCATAGGACTAAAATCGCCGGAGTGAATCAAAACATCACCAGGAGGGATATTTAGCTGGAGATGGTCTCCATGTGTATCAGATATACAAACCAAACGCATTTTAGATACGACAACCTGTAACGATTACTTTTATTCGTCTTCGGTGTCGTCTGGTTCTCTTTTTTCTTCCCCGGCTTTACTTTCCAAAATTTCTAAGAAAATATCACCGATACATTCGTTACCTGTTCCAAACTCTCCACCAAAAGTATTGTCGAAAAATTTAGCAGTAGCCTCATCAATTTCAACAACAGTCAAGCTATCAAACCAATCACTGAATGATTTAAACGTGGCACATTCATTTGTACCAAAGTATACTTCGACTTCAAATGGGTCATCCCATTCACTCTTTTTTGGCGGGGCATTTTCTTTGATTTCTTTAAAAAGCTTTTTTACATTTGCCAGATAACTATCCCAGTCATCTTTAGCAAATACTTTAAAAAACTCCAGATTAAACTCATCAGCATAGTCTACATTTCCTTTAACAAGTACTTTTTTCATAAAATTTTTGCGCCGATTTTAGAGCGATCTACTTCAATTAAACAATCAGGATATACAACTCCAATAATTTTCAGTTTGTTTATATATTCTTGACAAAGTTTAACAGCTTGAATTTCATTTTCCGCAACAATAACAACATCTCCTTTGTATGTCTTGTAGACATACACTTTATACGGATACTCAACTGACTCTAAAACCGCACTCATTCTTCGTAACTTACTCTGATTCTTTTCTTGTTTTTTATATCTTCAAGAACGTCTTCCAAACCAGCCCGATAAGCTGAGCGATAGGTTTCACTTATTTTTAATTCTTGCTCTTTTGCAACATTAATCGCATCAATAAGAGCACTGGTTAAATTTTCAATACGAATATAGCTGTCGTTCATAAATAAGTTTGAAGTTGCTTTAATGTAATAGAATCAATTTTTTCTTCACCATCAGGAAGAGTATTAATTACAATTGCAACGTTGCGTAAATCAGCGCGAAAACAATAACTCGCTGCATACATAATAGTATTTACATCACTAATATCGCCAGGAGTAATCGTGTCACGTGCTAGAATA
>TBL_comb47_HYPODRAFT_10007998_pt1 | contig 10941 bp, 8 predicted proteins | sample TroBogypolimnion_40_FD_10682 | JGI IMG/M metagenome (IMG submission 10682) | reverse complement strand
GTGATCAATTACGGCTTCAAGAACGACCCCGATGTGCCCAAGGCCTTGCAGCAGATCAAGGCGCGCGGTTGCGACCTCAATCCCATGACCACCAGCTACTTCCTGTCGCGCGACACCGTGGTGCCGTCATTGGGAGAGGGCATGGCACCCTGGCGCGAAAAGCTCTTTGCACAAATGCACCGCAATGCCAGCGCCGCAGCCGACTTCCTGAACCTGCCCAACAACGCCGTCGTGGAGTTGGGCAGCAAGATCGAAATTTAGCTCGCCTCCAGGCATGCAGTTTTTCAGGGACTGGAGCATCTCGGCCTTTAGCGCCGGCTTTGTGGCGGTGCTGGTGGGTTTTACCAGCTCGATTGCCATCGTCTTTCAGGCTGCGCAGGCCTTTGGCGCCACGCCGTCGGTCATGGCGTCGTGGATGTGGGCGATCGGTCTGGGTATGGGCCTGTGCACCCTGGTTCCGTCGCTCTGGTTGCGCAAACCGGTGATGGTGGCCTGGAGCACGCCCGGCGCGGCCGTGCTGGCCAGCGCTGGTCTGGCCGGCGGCTTCACCATGGCGGATGCCGTCGGCGCCTTCATGATGTGCGCCGTCCTCATTGTGCTGGTCGGTGCCACCGGTTGGTTCGAGAAGCTGATGGATCGCATCCCTGCGGCCATCGCCTCGGCGCTGCTGGCCGGCGTGCTGGCGCGCTTTGGCCTGTCGGCCTTTACCGCCGCGCAAACCGCCTTGCCCTTGGTGGTGCTGATGCTCATCACCTACCTGGCGGGCAAGCGCTTTCTGCCGCGCTATGCCGTGCCGCTGACCTTGCTGGTGGCCATCGTGTTCGTGGCGCTGAACCACGGCTTTCTGCAGACCGAAATCCAGTATGGGCTGACCCTGCCGGTATGGGTGACGCCTGTGTTCTCGGTCTCGGCCTTTGTCAGCCTGGCCCTGCCGCTGTTTATCGTCACCATGGCCTCGCAAAATCTGCCCGGCGTGGCGGCGATCAAGGCCGCAGGCTTCGGCGACGAGCGTGCCAATGGGGGCGACGCGGGTATCCCCATCTCCGCCACCATCACACTCACCGGCCTGTGTACGTTGCTACTGGCACCCTTCGGCGCCTTTTCGCTGAATCTGAGTGCCATCACCGCCGCCATCTGCATGGGCCCCGAAGCCCATGTGGACCCCAAGCGGCGTTACACCGCAGCCGTGTCCTGCGGTGGCCTGTATGTGCTGGTGGGTCTGTTTGGTGCCACCATCATCGGCGTGCTGACTGCGTTCCCCAAGGAACTGGTGGCCGCCATTGCCGGGCTGGCGCTGCTGGGCAGCATTGCTGGCGGTCTGCGCGTGGCGCTGGACAAGGACATGGATCGCGAGGCCGCCATCATCACCTTTCTGGTCACGCTCAGCGGGGTTACCGTGGCCGGTGTAGGCTCGGCGTTCTGGGGTGTGGTGGCCGGTGCGCTGGCGCTGGCCGTGCAACACTGGCACCAACCCCCTGCCCCTGTTTAATAAGAGCCGTATGAACATTCTTTTCGTTGCCGATCCGCTGGCGTCCTTCAAGATTTACAAGGACACCACCTTCTCCATGATGCGCGAGGCCCAGCGCCGCGGCCACAAGGTGGCGGCCTGCGAGCCGCAACACATCGTTTGGCAGCGCGGCGGCGTGGTGCAGGCGCTGGTGCAAAGCATCCACCTGACAGGCGATGCTGACCACTGGTTTGAGGTGACGTCCACCGGCACCCAGGCCCTGCACGGCTTTGACGCCATCATCATGCGCAAGGACCCGCCGTTTGACAGCGAGTTTTTCTACGCCACGCATTTGCTGGAGCAGGCCGAGCGCGAAGGTGCCAAGGTTTTTAACAGCCCGCGCGCCCTGCGTGACCACCCGGAAAAGCTGGCCATCATGGAGTTCCCGCAGTTTATTGGCCCGACGCTGGTCACGCGCTCGCCCGACGCCGTGCGCGCCTTCCATGCCGAGCACCGCGACATCATCCTCAAACCGCTGGACGGCATGGGCGGAACCGGCATTTTCCGCGTGAAGGACGACGGTTTGAACCTGGGGGCCATCATCGAGACGCTGAACGCCTTCGGCACGCAGACCATCATGGTGCAGAAGTTCCTGCCGGCGATTGAATTCGGCGACAAGCGCGTGCTGGTCATCGGCGGCAAGCCCGTGCCCTTCTGCCTGGCGCGCATTCCCCAGAATGGCGAGGTGCGCGGCAACCTGGCCGCCGGTGGCAAGGGCGTGGCCCAGCCGCTGACCGACACGGATCGCGCCATTGCCGAGGCGCTGGGCCCGGTGCTGGCAGCGCGTGGCCTGCTCTTGGTGGGCCTGGATGTGATTGGCGACAGCCTCACCGAGATCAATGTCACCAGCCCGACCTGCTTTCAGGAAATCACCGACCAGACCGGCTTTGATGTGCCGGCCATGTTCCTCGACGCACTCGAAGAAGCCCTGAAAGTTTCCATAACCTAGTGCAAAATCCGGTCACGGCGCGCTGCTATCCATTTTAATAATATGCGCCGTTTCTTTGGAGAATTGCAATGCGACAGATTTCCTGGATTTCAGCGGCTGTTTTGGCCGCAGGCTTTGGCCTGAGCGCACACGCGCAACTGGTCGGCAGTGTGACTGCCACGCCCGCCACCGTAAAGGTCGGCGAGCCGGTGACCGTCACCGCCAATGTGGATGTGGTCAGCGGCAATTACTGCGGCTTCGCCGTGTTCTATGGCGACGGCAGGTCGGCCGACGGCTACAGCGATGCCGGCCATCCCACCCCTTCTGTCACGACCCATGTCTATGACAAGCCCGGCACTTACAGCATCAGCATGGGCGGGCGCAACGTCGAGTCGCACCCGAACTGTGGCGGCGGCGACAAATTCGCCACCGTGACCGTGACCGGTGTGGCCAAGCCACTGACAACCATGCCCGACAAAACGGCCGTGGCAGCCAGCATCTGTCCAGCCCCCTGGAAACTGTCCGGCAAGGTCAACGCCAAGACCGGTGCCTATGGTTGCGTGGCCAAGGCCAAAACGGCGCTGCCCGATCCCAAGCCCCAGTGTCCCGGCGATCTGAGCTACTACGAGAACGTCAAGAAGGGCCAGTACGGCTGCAAGCCTTAACTGGCTGAAGACGGGGCGCTTGCTGGGCGCTTACCCGCCCGGTTCAAAATTGCGCGCTTGGCATCTGGCGTGGTGTGCACTCATTCAGTAGACTAGCGGAATATGCAACAGAGAGGTGTCCAGATGTCCATTCGTACGCGTTTTTTTATTCTTGCCTGGGTGTCGGCCGCCGTGGTGGGCGCGCCCGCGGTGGCACAAACGGCTGCGGCAGGCGCGTCATCCTGTCCTGCCATCCTGCAATACCAGTTCCCCCGCCTGCAGGATGAAAGCCCTCAGAACCTGTGCCAGTACGCCGGCAAGGTGGTGCTGATCGTCAACACCGCCAGTTACTGCGGCTTCACCAGCCAGTACAAGGGATTGGAGTCACTCTTTGCCGAGTACGGAGCGCGCGGGCTGGTGGTGCTGGGCTTCCCCTCCAACGACTTCGGCAAACAGGAACCGGGGTCGTCAAAGGAGATCGCGGACTTTTGCGTCAATACCTATGGCGTGAAGTTCCCCATGTTTTCCAAGACCGTCGTCACGGGCCCGCGTAGGACCGCCTTGTATACGGCACTGGACCATGCAACCGGCGCCACCCCGCAGTGGAATTTTCACAAATACCTGATTGACCGCAGCGGCAAGGTGGTGGCCAATTTCGCCAGCAACATTGAACCGCAGAGCCCCAAAATGATTGTTGCATTGGAGCGCGCCTTGCAGTGAAAGCATGCGGCCGCGCCCCTGAGGAACTGAACGCGTAGCCAAGCCCCNGTGCGTGCAGCAAGTATGTTCAGTTCGGCTGAATTGGCGAATAATGCGACCATGTGAACACATATTCGCACATCATCCCAATATACGATTTAATCCACCGCGCCATGCTTGCCTGTCTGTCCACTTTAGCGCTGGCCCAGCGGCGCGCCCCCTAGCATGTGGCGCCATGCCCGCTGGCAACACCTGACGGCGTTTCTGCTGTCCCTNTGTCTCTCGGCGCTGGTGGTGTACACGCGCGACGAGATCGTGTCCACCCAGCGCGTGGAGCGACTGCGGTTGGAAGCGCAGGACATGGCCTCCCTGGTGGAGTCGGTCAGCAACAAGGGCGTTGTGATGAGCGGCGCCGCGCTGATCGGCGTGTTTGATGCGCACGCCAAGCGCCTGTTGTCCAGTGCGCAGGCGCTGCACGACTTACAAGCGGTGGCGGATTTCGCGACGGTGATCGACCTGCTCAATGTCCAGGCGGCATCGATTCTGGATGCCAAAGGGGTGACTCAGGCATCGCTGGATGAGCATGGTGCCCTGAGTGGCGTTGGCGCCGATCTGGCCCAGAAAAATTATGTTCGCATGGCCTTGTTGGGGGTGTCTGCGGTTTATCCGGAGGTGGATGCGGGCANCGCAGAACGCAGCCTGCACTTTAGCGCCCCGATTTTTGAGGACCGTGCCACCAGCTCCAAGGTGATAGGTGTGTACCACCTGCAGACGAGTTTGAGGGATGTGGACCGGGTGTTGGCAAATTACCTGCCTCGCACCGCCCTGTTGGTGTCGCCCGGCGGAATGGTGTTCACCAGCAACCGCAGCCCGTCGGAATTGATGCAGATGCTATCCATGGAGCAGACCGCAAACGCGGCAGTGGCGCGGTTTGGGCAGCTGCAGTTGCCCATGCAGCGCAAGGCTGGGTCGTATGGTCTTTTGGGGGTCAATGTGGCCCATTACAACGCCGCCAATATCACCCTTAATTGGCCCGGCGAGCAGGGCTCTTGGCAGGTGGTGCTGTTGGAGGCCAGCCGCGACGCCACGGAGCACTGGACCCGCATGGCCCTGGGGTTGGTGGTGTTCAGCCTGCTGTTTGGTGCCTACAGCCTGCTGGCGCGCCACAATGCGGCGCAGCGCAGATTCAGACAGGCTCTGCAAGACAAACAGGTCGAACAGCAGCACTCCCTGAACGCCTATGCCGACCAGGTGGATTTCCAGGAGCGCTTGATGGATGCCATCCCGACCCCCCTGTTTGTGCTGGCCTCCGAGGGCCTTACGGCAGGCATGAACCGCGCCTACGAAGAGGCCTATGGAGTACGGCGTGAGGACTGCATAGGCCGTACGGTGATGGACGTGGATATGGGTGCAGTGGATGGCTCGCAACGCGCTGCCTATTACCAGGAGCAGCTCCGCATCATCGAGTCGGGTGAGCGGGTTCACAAGGCGCGCGAGACGCGCTGGGTGGATGGCAGCATCCACCATGAGCTGTACTGGGGCCAGGGCATTCGCAGGGCGGACGGCAAGTCGGCCGGCATGGTCGGCGTGATTCTGGACGTGTCGGACACGGTGCACGCCAATATTGCCCTTAAGGCGGCCAAGGACGCGGCCGAAGAGGCGGGTGCCGCCAAGTCGGCCTTCCTGGCCAATATGAGCCACGAAATCCGCACGCCGATGAACGCCATCATCGGCCTGTCGGGCCTGGCATTGAAGAACGAGCTGCCGGCGCGTATTCACGACTACCTCAGCAAGATCAAGCAAAGCGGCGAACACCTGCTGGGCATCATCAATGACATTCTGGACTTCTCCAAGATCGAGTCTGGCAAGATGGAAATCGAAGCCGTGCCGTTTGAGATGGAGCAGGTGATCAATAACGTGATCACCCTGGTTTCCGAAAAGGTCGAGGACAAGGGACTGGAGCTGCTGTGCAAGGTGAGCCCCGAGATTCCCAGGACCCTGATCGGTGACCCACTGCGCATCGGCCAAATACTGATCAATCTGGCCAACAACGCCGTCAAATTCACCGAGCACGGCGAGGTCCGATTGTCGATTTCCATCCAGCACCGGCAGAACCAGCAAGTGATGTTGCGCTTCAGTGTGAGCGACACCGGCATCGGTCTGACGACGGAGCAAATCGGACGCCTGTTCAAGAGTTTTGAACAAGCCGATAGCTCCACCACCCGCAAGTACGGCGGCACCGGCCTCGGACTGGCGATCAGCAAAAGCCTTGCATTGGCCATGGGTGGCGAGATCGGGGTGGACAGCGTGCCGGGCCAGGGCTCCAGCTTCTGGTTTACCGCCAGCCTGGGGGTGGGCTCCACCGAGGGCATGCTGCCCAAACCCATCATCGATCTGCATGGCCGGCGCGTGCTGGTGGTGGACGACAACGAAGCCGCTGCGCTGGTGCTGTCGGACACGCTGAGCGAACTGGGATTTACCGTGGACCATGTGGCCTCGGGTGAGGTCGCGCTGCACCACCTGCTGCAGGCGGATGCGGTGGCAAAGCCCTATGACTTTGTCATGATGGATTGGCAGATGCCGGGCATGGATGGGCTGCAAGCGGTCAAAGCCATCCAGGCACAGCACATCAAGACCCCGCCCTGTGTGCTGATGGTGACGGCCCACCGCCGCCTGGAGCTGATCAAGGGGGCCGAAGAATTGGGCATAGACCATGTGCTGGCCAAGCCGGTCAGCGGCTCCGTGCTGTTCAACACCATGATGGAGATCATGGGATATGGCGCCCAAGCACAACGCGTCACCCACAGCGGCAGCAAAGCCGGCATGCACGAAAGCCAGTTGGCCCACCTGGGTGGCGCCCGCATCCTGTTGGTGGAAGACAACGAAATCAACCAACAGGTGGCCAGCGAAATTCTGGGCAGCGCGGGATTTTCCGTGGAGGTGGCCGACAACGGGCAGATCGCGGTGAACCAGGTCCATGCCCGTTTTGCCGATAATCTGCCCTACGACATCGTGCTGATGGACATGCAAATGCCGGTGATGGACGGCTGCACCGCAGCCCTGCGGATACGGGAAACCTACGGCACCCTGCCCATTGTGGCGATGACCGCCAACGCCATGAAGGAAGACCGTGACCGCTGCCTCGCGGCGGGCATGAACGCGGTGGTGACCAAGCCCATCAATCCGGATGATCTGTGGAAGGCCTTGCTGACCTGGGTAAGGCCCAGGGACGGCATGGGGGTCGCGTCCACGGCGCGTCCGGCCACGCCAGTTGCTGACGCCGCCGGTGCCCATGCCTTGCTGCAGGGCCTGCGCACCGTGGACGGGTTGGATGTGGATCTGGGTCTGGCCCGAACCACCCACAACCCGGAGTTTTACGCCTCCATGCTGCGCAAGTTTGTGCAGGCCCAGGAAGACGCCATGCTGCGTATGGGGCAAGCGCTGGAGCAAGCGGATTACGCCACGGCGGAGCGCATTGCGCACACCCTCAAGGGTCTCGCAGGCAATCTGGGCGCCACCGTACTGCCCGAGCACGCCGGCCAGCTGGAAATGGCCCTGCGTACCGCCATGCAAGGCCAGGACCTGAGCCAGGCCATTGCAGGCACCGTCCATGCGCTGGACAGCCTGATCGCCGGGCTCAAGAGCACTCCGGGTCTGTTTGAGTCACAGGCGGCAGCTGACGCCATCGAAGTGACAGACGCTGACCGTGAATTTGCCAGGACCTTGCTGGCGACCATCAGGGCCCTGTTGGCCGATGACGACGCAGAGGCGGCCGCGCTATGGGATTCCCATGCCAGGCTGCTGCGTGCCTTGTTGCCAAGCGCCAATCAGGTGGAGGCGGCGATTGCCGACTATGACTATGAACAGGCGCTCAAGCTGCTGGCGATCGACCTGGTTTGAATCCTTCGCCACGCTCCTGCTGGTCAAAATAGCCGTTCGGCGAGCACGAATTTCAATTGTGAAGAAGAAAAATTGCAATTCATTGTTCAGATGCGGACATTCGCTCCCTATGGGGAGTTGATTCACCTTGCAAAATTGAAAACTACACGACTCGGAAGGTGCTAGTCACCTCGGTCGTAGTGTGCGTTGCATTGCTCGGCCACGGAAATGCACGCCGCATCCTGTGCTGTAAATTATTAGGAAAAAATATGTGGATCGCTTTGGTTTTTCTTATCTGGGTGCTTGCATCGCTACCGGCTTCCATTCTGATCGGCAACGTTATTCACTTCGCTAGCGCGGGCTGATTACCTGTCGCACGGGCATGGGGCCAAAGGAGTGCTAACCGACTGCTCCGGGCGACGGAAGCCCCTATAGGTACAAAGGTGCCATGCGTCGCCAGTATTTTCCGCTGTGGGCGCGGCCATCCCAAATGTGCAGTTGGTTGGGAACGCCCTTGCTGTGCAACATCTCACTCAACTGCAGGTTGTTCTGCAGGAACGGATCCTCATTGCCAACAGTGAGGATGATCTCCATGCGGCGCAGGTGCTCTAAGCGCCAGCTGCAGTGGAGATTGAGCAAGAAGTGGCTGGGCGTATGAAAATAGACGTTTTCATCGTAATGACCGCCGAGCAGATCCTGAAAGCTGTCCACGCGCAAAGTCAGATCGTAGCGGCCGGAGAGAGCCACCAGTTTTTGAAAGTGCTGCGGATGCCGGAAGGCCAGGTTGGCGGCCTGAAATGCGCCCAGGCTGCAGCCATGGACGATGGTGCAGGGATGGGCATTGTGCCGCTGCATCAGTGGCATCACCTCATTGAGTATGTATTCCTCGTACTGCACATGGCGGCGGATGCGGTCAGCAGGGTGAGACCAGAAGCAATAAAAGGTCTCCGCAGCGATGTTGTCGAGGCACCATAGTTGTAACTGCCCGGCATCGATCTTTTCGGCCAGGCAATGGACGATGTTCAGGTCCTCGTACTCATGAAAGTTGCCGTCGCGGGTCGGGAAGATTATCACCTTGGCACCCGCATGACCAAACACGAGCAACTCCATGTCGCGCTGCAGGCGATGGCTGTACCAGCGGTGATGCTCTCGACGCATACAGGCGCACTTTCAAACGGTATCAGGGTTCCATGAAGAAACTGGCGAGCTCCTGCTGCATTCGCTGCAATTCCTGCGACTTGCCTGCATGTTCAAAGTGGCCAGCCTCAAGCACAAACAAACGTCCAAGCGGCTTGGCGATGGCATTGAAAATGGCAAACTGTCCAGGCGGCGGTACCACCGGATCGAACAGCGCCGCAGCCACCAACACCGGTATGCGTAGGTACCCTGCAGCAGACGCGGCATCGTAATAGGCCAATGTGTCCATTGCATGAAATTGGTGCTGGCGCTGGAAGACGCGAACCGACTCACCGCTGCCGGTGGTGGGAAGCGTCAGGCGCAAGGCCTGGTTGCCAAACGTGGGCACATGCAGGTGCAGGCGTCCCACCCGGTCATCCCAGGGCACGGCCAGCGCGCCGATGCCACCGCCAAAGCTGATGCCCGAATATGCCACCCGGCCGACCACCTCGGGGAAAAGCTCCAGCAGGGCCGACACCGCCAGCCAAATATCCTCTACGCAGCCTCCCAGGATGTAGCGCCGCCGGTCATGGATGTTGTGAAGGACATGAAAGTTGGGGTCGGGCGAAACGCCCTCCATCGGGCTGCAACCCATGCCGCGCAGGCATGGATAAAGCAGTACCGCCTCATCAATGGCCAGGATGTCTTGGGGTCGCTCGCAGCCCCCGTAGCCATGCCCGAATAGGACGCCCCGCCGCACCGGCCCCTCCTTGGGGACCAGCAGCCAGCCGCCAATATCCACGCCGTCGGTCGAGTCAAGGCGCAGGTCATACACCACATGGCGTGGGCTTTGCCAGTCAGCGAGATGCACCCGGGGGCGCGGTAAATGCTTCAGCGCAGCGGCATGGCGCAGCTGCCAGAACGCGGCAAAGTCCACCGGTGGCGGCGGAGTTTCGACGGCCAGAAGCTGCGCCAAATCCATGGCATAGGAGGGATCGAAAGCATAGCCGTGCGAGAACACAGTAGAGGGCATGGGCTAAAGGTTTAACAATAGGCCCTGCAAAATGTTATTTTCAATATAGTTCGTCGGACCAAATCTATCTAAGTGGTTGATTTTACATGCGAGGCCTTTTTCTGAAAGTTCGTCGACGGAAGGCAAGTCGCATCCTGCCGTAACAAACCCTGTTGACCTGTTTGCCCTCAGGGTCTGTGCCTGGGCCTGACTTCGTTCGTTAGCGGCAGTCTCAAAGATGCCCACAGCCGAAGTCTAGCCTCCAGGCACGACTGCTGACCTCAACCAATTTGGCATGGGCTTGCTTGCGGATTAATAAACCCGCAGCACCTCAAATTGCTGTTGGATTGGAGCGACCTGTATCCACACCTCATCACCTTCACATTTGCCAAGCACGGCCCTGCCCAAAGGGGCTTCGCTACTGATGACCTGAACGAGCTGAGCGCCGTTGACCAACTTCATGCTGCCCCCATCCGGCCCGAGAAAGACCAGTTGCTGCTTGTCGTCGGAATCGACTAGGCAGACCAGCGCGCCGAGCTGTATACCTTTGCTGGCGTCGTAGGGGCGCAGGCGGAATTGGCGCCAATTGGCCATCGCCTGGCGGATGCCTTCGGCGCGCCGAGCCTGGCCGGTGGCCAGGTAGGCGGCTTCGAGTCCCAATGTGTCGTATTTGTTTTCGGCAATGCTTTCTTCGTGAGTCGCCGTTTCATGGGCCTCACGCACTGCGTGTTCGGCTTGCAGCAGGTCTTCGGCGAGCCGCTCCAGCACCTGCTGCTGCAGCAAGAGTTTATCCATGATGAAAGGTAGGCATCTCGAAAAGCGGGGGGATCTTGATTATGAAGTGCTTTACTAGCCTTAGACGCTTCTGTTGGCTTCAGGTTAACTTCAGCTAGGCGGCTGCGTATCCCGCGGTACAACAAATGGGAGCGACTGTCTTCCAGAAAGCAGTCACCGGCCAACTTCCGCAAGTGGCCCAACCCGGCCTATCACCCGACGAACTTTATTCGGATCCGACGGACTTTATTTGCTCTAGTGATCGTAGGAATTAAGACCGTATATTCTCTCACTCGAGAGAGCGAATTTTCCTAGACAGTAAAAAATGATTGGATCGAGCTCGATCAGATATTGATTAAGTTTATAAACGGTAAATCGTGGA
>TBL_comb47_HYPODRAFT_10007995_pt1 | contig 10943 bp, 8 predicted proteins | sample TroBogypolimnion_40_FD_10682 | JGI IMG/M metagenome (IMG submission 10682) | reverse complement strand
CGGGCAGCATGAACACTTCGGTCTGGATGTCCTTCGGGTTCACGCCGGGACGCTTCCAGAAAATGGAGGTCTCGGTTTCCCAGAGGTCGACCGTGACGAGCCACTTCAGCTTGCCGAGCGCGTCGCGGGTCTTGAGCGAATCGGGTCCGCCGACCGCGGGGTTCTGCCCCATGCAGACCAGGCCTTCCAGCTTCCCGTTCCCCATGTTCTCCATCAGCTTCATGAAGGAGTAGTTGCCGCTTCTTTTCGGGAGGTAATCGTAGCAGAACTGGTTTTCCGGCGTGGCGTTCTCGCCGTACCAGGCCTTCAGGAGGCTCACCGTGTACTTCGGGGTGTTGCCCCACCAGTTGGCGCTTTTCTTATCCTTGGTCTTCGGGGTCCACTTCTCCAGGTACGCCTTGAGGTCCACGTTGTCGAACTCGGGGGACTTCAGGTAGCCCGGCAGCAGGTGGAACAGCAGGCCGTAGTCGGAGGAGCCCTGGACGTTACTCTCGCCGCGCAGCGCGTTGACGCCGCCGCCGGCGATGCCGATGTTGCCCAGCAGCATCTGCAGCATGGCGGTGGCGCGCACGTTCTGGGTCCCGTGGGTCGACTGGGTGATCCCCATGGCGTACAGGATGGTCCCCGCCTTGTCCGGGCGTCCGGTGGCGCAGAAGGCCTTGGCGACCGCCAGGTAGTCCTCCACCTTGGTTCCGGTGATGGAGCAGACCATGTCGACCGTGTAGCGCGAGAAGTGCTTCTTCATCTGCTGGTAGACGCAGCGCGGGTCCTTGAGCGTCATGTCGCGGGTGGGAACCCCGTCGTTGGAGCTGTAGGCCCAGGACTTCAGGTCGTAGGTCTTCTCCTGGTCGTCGAAGGAGCAGAAGAGCCCTTCCTCGAAATCGTACTTCTCGTTCACGATGAAGGAGGCGTTGGTGTACTCCCGGACGTACTCCTCATGAATAAGGTTATTCTCCAGGGCGTAGTTGATGAGCCCGCCCAGGAAGGCGATGTCGGTGCCGGGACGGATCTGGGCATAGTGATCCGCCTTGGAGGCGGTCCTGGTGAAGCGCGGGTCCACTGAGAGCAGCTTGCCGCCAGCGTCCAGGGCCTTCTCGATCCACTTGAAGGAGATCGGGTGGTTTTCAGCGGGATTGCAACCGATCGCGAGAATCGCGTCGGAATTCTTCAGGTCTATCCAATGGTTCGTCATTGCCCCACGTCCAAACGAAGCCGCCAGACCGGCGACTGTAGCGGAGTGTCATATTCGGGCTTGATGTTCCAGGTTCGCGACCCCCATGGAGCGGGCGAACTTGCTCCAGAGGTAGCACTCCTCGTTGTCGAGGCCCGCGCCGCCCAGGAAGGCCATCCCCTCGGTGCGGTTCACGACGTATTCCTTCAGGTCCTTCTTGTTGATCTCTTTCGCCTTGAAGCTCTTGTCGCGGGTTTCCTTCATGTTATGGGCGATGCGCTCCAGCGCCCAGTCCCAGGACTTTTCCACGAATTTGTCGGAGCCCGGCGCACGGTACATGACCTTCTGCAGGCGCCGCTCGTTGTTGGCGACCTGGAATAGCGCGCTTCCCTTGGAGCAGAGCGCCCCCTCGTTGATCGGGTGCTCGGTGTCCCCTTCGATGTTGACGACCTTGCCCCCCTTGGTGTGCACCACCAGGCCGCAGCCGACCGCGCAGAACGGACAGATGGTGGTGGAGCTTTTCAGCCCTTTGGTGCGCATCTCCGGGGAATCGACCCCCGCTTCAGCCTTGCCGCCGGAAAGGGCAAGCGCCGCAGCCAGTGCCCCCCCCTGCAGAAATTCTCTTCGTGAAACAGCCATGTCATGAGCTCCCTTTTTCCATTAAATATTCGGCTTGCGCCGCCACGATGCCAGCTATGTATACAGTTGTCATGCCACGGAGTTTACGGGATGCCGAAAAAAGTTGTATACGGATAAACCTCCGAAATGATAGTATTGTCCGCCCACATGAGAAATTTCGGGCCGATGAACAGGGGCTAACAACTGCGCTGTTTTGTCATGATGTGTAACATTATGACCTGGTCGGACACCCGCCGCGGGTCCGTCGGGAATAGAGAGGGGTAGCGAGGCGATGGCACAGGAAAAGATTCTGATCTGCGACGACGAACAGGGAATCCTCAACTATTTGAAGAAGCTCCTGCAGTCACAGGGGTACGCGGTTGAGACCTTTTGCGGCGGCCGCGACCTGCTGCGTCGCCTGGAAGACGGCGAGCCCTCCGATGCGGACCTCCTTTTGCAGGACGTCCGGATGCCGGACATGGACGGCATCTCGGTGCTGCGCAAAGTGAAGAAGATGAGGCCGGGGCTGCCGGTCGTCATCATGACCGCCTTCGGCACCATCGATGCGGCGGTCGAGACCATCAAGCTGGGCGCCTACGACTACGTCACCAAGCCCTTCCCCAAGGAGAAGATCCTGAGCGTCATGAGAAACGCGCTGGAGAAGGAGCAGCTGCTGCAGGAAAACCGCGCCCTGAAGAGCGAACTCGGGAAGCCGATCCTGCAGGAGTCCATCGTCTTTCGGAGCACCGCCTTCCGGGAGATCTACGACCTCACCCTGCAGGTGGCGGCGAGCGAAGCCAACATCCTGGTGCTGGGCGAGTCGGGAACCGGCAAGGAGCTGATCGCCGGGGCCATCCACTACAACAGCCTCAGGAAGGAGCGCCGCTTCCTCTCCATCAACTGCGCGGCGCTCGCCGAGACGCTGCTTGAGAGCCAGCTCTTCGGCCACGTGCGTGGCGCCTTTACCGGGGCGGTTGCCAGCCAGAAGGGACTTCTGGAGGAGGCCAACGGCGGCACCCTCTTCATGGACGAGATCGGCGACATGAGCCTTTCCATACAGGCCAAGCTTCTGCGCGTCATCCAGGAGCGCGACTTCATCCCGGTGGGGGCCACCAAGGCGAAGAGCGCCGACATCCGCTTCGTCGCGGCGACCAACAAGAACCTGGAGCGCGAGGTGCGCGAGGGGCGCTTCCGGGAGGACCTTTACTACCGCCTGAACGTCATCAACATCCCGCTGCCTCCCCTGCGCGACCGCAAGGAGGACGTGGAACCGCTTGCCCAGCACTTCCTGAAGAAGTACAGCCTCAGGATGAAGAAGCCGGTCACCGCGGTTTCGCCCGAAGCCCTGGCGCTCCTTTGCGCCTACGACTGGCCCGGTAACATTCGCGAGTTGGAGAACGTCATCGAGCGCGCCGTCATCCTGGCACGCTCCGAGTCCATCACCCCCAAGGAGCTCCCCATCTGGCGCAAGCAAGCGGAGCCGGTCGTCAAACGGGAGGTGGGGCTGATCTCCCTGGAGAACGTGGAACGGGACCACATCGAGCGCACCCTCGCCAGCACCGGCTACCACAAGAGTAAGTCCGCCGAGATCCTCGGCATATCCCGGAAAACGCTGGACCGGAAGATATTCGAGTACTCCCTCAGCATCCCCTCATGAACATACCGAAGCTCCGCTTCCCGATAAAAACCAAGCTGACCGTGGCCACCCTGATACCGCTGGCGGTCGCCATCTTCATCTGCTGGATGGCGGGGGTCTTCATCCTGAGCGCGAAGGTTGCGAGCCAGGCCCAGGACAAGGTGCGCTACGACCTGAACGTCGCGCGCGAGGCCTACCAAAACGAGCTCTCCCGCCTCTTCGACGTGGTGAAGTTCACCGCCGCCTTCGGCAAGACCGCCGAGACGGTCGGCTCGGGGAACCGCGAGGCCGTGGCGGAAATTCTCGCCCCGGTGCGCGCCAGCGAGCACCTGGACCTGCTGGCGGCGGTCGACGCGGGGGGACGGGTCATCTACCGGGCCAATAACCCGCCACAGTCCGGCGACGACAAGCTCAAAAACCAGTTCATAGCGCGCGCCCTGAAGGGCGAGATCGTCAGCGGGACCACCATCATCCCGGCGGCGGAACTCGCGCTGGAGGGGGACGCGCTGCTGCGCCAGGCGCAGGTCCGGGTCAGGGCAACGCCGAAAGCGAGCCCAACGAACCTTGAAGTGCAAAGCGCGGGGATGTTCCTCTTCGTCGCGGCCCCGGTGCGCGACCGGGCCGGGAACGTGGTCGGGGCGCTGTTCGGCGGGGTCATGCTCAACAACAGCAAGACCCTGGTGGACAAGATCAAGACTGTCGTCTACGAGGGCGCCAGGCTCCAGGGGCGGGACGTGGGCAACACCACCATCTTCCTCGGGGACCTGAGGATCGCTACCAACGTGCCGAACACGGACGGCACCCGGGCCGTGGGGAGCCGGCTCTCCAGCCAGGTGTACAACAAGGTCCTGCTCGCCAGCGCCAAGTGGGTGGGGAGGGCCTTCGTGGTGAACGACTGGTATCTGACCGCCTACGAGCCGATCCTGTCGCTGCAGGGGGTGCCGATCGGCGCGCTCTCGGTCGGCATGCTGGAGAGCCAGTATTCCGCGGTGAAGATCGACATGGCCGTACTTTTGAGCTTCGTGCTGCTGGTGAGTTGCCTGGTGGGGGTCTCCATGGCGGGCTTTCTCGGCAAGAAGCTGGCCCAGCCGATCAAGGAGTTGGAACTGCTGGCGCGCCGCGTGGCTGCGGGCGAGAGGAACGTGCAAAGCAGCATCGAGTCGCGCGACGAGATCGGCGACCTGGCGGGGAGGTTCAACGACATGAGCCGCTCCCTGGGAGAGCGCGAGAACAGCATCATCGAGCTGAACCGCAGCCTGGAGCAGAAGGTGCAGCTGCGCACGGCCGAACTGGAGGAGAAGAACCGGCTCCTGGTGCAGACCAGGGAGGAACTTTTGCGCATAGAGAAACTCGCCGCCATCGGTGAGCTGGCTGCCGGGGTAGCCCACGAGATCAACAACCCGATGGCCATCATCCGCGGCAATACGGAACTGCTGCAGTTGTCGGTCCCCGAGGACGCCTCGAACCGCGAGGAGGTGGACACCATCTTCCAGCAGGTGAAAAGGGTGGAGCGCATCGTCTCCAACCTGCAGAAGTTCGCCAGGCGCGAGCAGCGGGAGATGGGCCCGGTGCGTCTCAACAATCTGCTGCACGAGATCGTGGCCCAGATCAGGCATCAGGTGCCGCTGGACGGAATCAAAGTGGTGGAGAGCTATTCCAAGACGGTCGACGTCGTCGAAGGGGATGGGGATCAGCTGCGCCAGGTCTTCACCAACCTGGTGTTGAACGGGGTTCAGGCCATGCCCGAGGGGGGAGTACTGACCCTGAAGAGCGCTGCGGTGCCCGACGCCGACCTTTACGAGGTGCGCATTTCGGACACGGGCGTCGGCATCGTGCTGGAGAACCTAAGCCAGATATTCAACCCATTCTTCACCACCAAGCCGAGCGGCACGGGACTGGGTCTCTCCGTCTCCTATGGCATCATCCGGGAGCATGGCGGCAGCATCGATGTGGAGAGCTTCCCCGGTTGCGGCAGCACCTTCAGCGTCGTACTGCCGAGAGAGACGTAAAAGGCGGTTAAGTCGTTTAGTCGTTTAGTCGTCGAGTCGTTTAGTCGGTAAGTCCTTGAGCCGCACTCAACCACTCAACCACTCAACCACTCAACCACTCAACCACTCAACCACTCGACGCCTCGACGCCTTACTCCGCCTCCCCCGCATCCCCGATGTCGTCGCCCGGCCGCACCACGCCGCCGGTGATGACCCTGGCGAAGATCCCTTCCTTGGGCATCACGCAGTCGCCCGCCTGGTAGAAGATGGCGCAGCGGGTGTGGCACTCCTTGCCGATCTGGGTCACCTCCAGAAGCGTCTCCCCGAGAGTAAAGCGCGACCCGATCGGCAGGTGCACCAGGTCGACCCCTTGCGTCGTGATGTTCTCGGCAAAGTCCCCCTCACCGACGTCGAGGCCGAGCGCCTGCATCTTGGCGATGCTTTCCATGGCCAGCAGGCTCACCTGGCGGTGCCAGTCCCCTGCGTGCGCGTCTCCCTCTATGCCGTGCTCGACCAAGAGCGTGGCCTCGGGGACCGCTTTCTTCCTCTCGCCTTTATTCAGACTGACATTAACTGCCAGGACCTTACCTTTCATGAAACCTCCCGGGTAAATCTGTGAAACCGTTGAGTGGTCGAGTGGTCGAGTGGTCCATTATCACAACTCAACGACTCAACGACTCAACGACTCAACGACTCAACGACTCAACGACTCAACGACTTAACGACTTAACGACTCAACGACTTAACTACTCAACGCCCCACCGCCGCAAGGCCCCTACCCTCCCACTCGCGACATGGCAAAGGGGACCGCCTCGGCTCCCTCATCGGTCAACTGGTGCCTGCCGGGTTTGGCCGCGACGATGCGCTGGATTTCCAGACGCAGCAACGCGTCGTCCCCGGTTGCCAGCACCGGCTTCAGGTCCACCCCGGAAGCGGAGAAGAGGCATCCCTGAGCCATCCCCGACGCCGTCACCCTCAACCGGTTGCAGCCGTCGCAGAAATGCCCGGTCATGGCGGTGATGATCCCCAGCGAACCTTGTGCCCCCTGCACACGGAAATTCTTGGACGGGCCTGAGAGCTCGGAGTTCTGCACCTCTTCGATGGTAAACTGCTCGGCAATCCGCTCCCTGATTTCCGCCCCGGGCACGCACAGGGCGCGCCAGTCACCGTCACCGGAGGTGGGCATGTACTCTATGAACCTGACCGCGTAGGGGCGCTCCAGGGTCAGTCTGACGAAATCGAGGATCTCCCCGTCATTCACCCCGCGCATCACCACCACGTTGAGTTTATGCGGCGGGAAACCGGCGCGCTCGGCAGCCTCAATACCGTCCAGCACCAGTGCAAGGTCACCGCCACGGGTAATTTTGGCGAAGACCTCGGGCCGCAGCGAATCGATGCTGATGTTGAGCCGCTGCACCCCGGCATCCCGAAGCCCCTGCGCCAGCTCCTTCAGGAGCAGGCCGTTCGTGGTGAGCACCAACTCCTTGAGCCCGTCCAAAGCGGCGACGCGGCTCAAGAAGGGCAGTATCCCCTTTCTCACCAGAGGCTCCCCGCCGGTCACCCTGATCTTCTCGATGCCGGCTGCCACCGCCTCCGCCGAGATCCTGAGCAGATCCTCGTAAGAGAGCACCTGATCGTGGGTGAGTTTCTCCACCCCGCCCTCAGGCATGCAGTAGCTGCAGCGCATATTGCAGCGGTCCGTTACGGAAAGCCTCAGGTAGTTGATCCGCCTGCCATAGGTATCGATGAGTTCCATGCGCCAAATCCTGTTCGAGATCGCTCCGTATCGTATCAATATATCCGAACACTGTTTTAGCACGAAAGGCAGTGGGAGGTAAATATCAAACGAGTTAGCTCCAGGCAACGATACTCTTTTTGGTAAAAGTAGACAACCCGCGCAGGGCGGGTCCGGTAAAAGTTCTACACATCGGCAACAACGCGTTTTTTAGCGCTTTTTATCCGTATACGCAACTTCACGGGCCAATCTTTAAGGTGAAATAATTTTCTATTTGGATGTAAATATGCTATGCCTTGGGAAACAGGGCCCTGCGGCCGACCGGGGGATGGACCCGCCCCACCGTGCCTTTTGCAAGGAAGTTGGATCGAAGGGCAGTCGGCAGACACCGCAACTTCTGTGGGAAATCGTTTCGCTTCGACTCCGCTCAGCGGACGCCTGCTCCCTGAGCAGAGTCGAGTCCGCAACTTCTCCGCGCAGCGAACGCCTGCAGGGCACAAACTATCCAGATACGATCGAAAGGTACACAATGACAAGCTTTGAGGACGCCCGACGCATCATTTTGGGCGCTGTTGCACCAGTGGGCATCGAGCGGGTGCTGCTACTTGATGCTGTGGGCAGGATCATAGCGGCAGATTTTGCAGCGCCCTGCGACATGCCGCGCTGGAATAATTCGGCGATGGATGGCTTTGCGGTGCGAAGTGCCGACTGCACCCCCGACGCGATCCTGACGGTGACAGACTACATCCCGGCCGGGGCGAGTTCCGACAACGCCGTCCAACCCGGATGCGCCGCGAGGATCATGACCGGCGCGCCGATTCCCCCTGGAGCCGACGCAGTGGTTCCCCTGGAGGAGACCGAGCCGGGTGACGGGACGCTGAGGCTCCTGCACCAGGTCAAGAAAAACGACCACATCCGTTTCAAGGGTGAGGACGTGGCAAGCGGCGAACCGGTCGTGGCCCGCGGCACCCTGATCGGCCCGCCCCAGGTGAGCCTGCTCGCCAGCTTTGCAGCCGTGCTGGTCCCGGTCTACCGCAGGGTGCGGGTGGCGATCCTCTCCACGGGAGACGAACTGGTGGAGCTCGGCACACCGCCGGGTCCCAGCGAGATCGTTAACAGCAACACCCTGGCGCTCGCGGCCGCGGTCAAGCTTTGCGGCGCCGAACCGACCATCATCGGGATCGCCCGAGACGACCGGGAAAGCCACCTGGCGCTCGTCGCCGAGGGGCTCAAGGCGGACGTCCTGATCACTTCCGCTGGGGTTTCCGCAGGTGATCGCGACCTGGTGCGTGAGACCCTCGCCGAACTTGGCGTCGTGGAAGAGTTCTGGAAAATCGGCATCAAGCCCGGCGGACCAACCGCTTTCGGTCACAAGGGACATACGCCCGTGTTCTCGCTGCCTGGCAACCCGGTTTCCACCATGATTACCTTCGAGCAATTCGTCCGGCCGGCCCTTTTGAAGATGATGGGACACACCAGGGTGCTGCGCAGGACGGTTCCCGGGTTTCTCACGGGCGGTGTCCGTAAGAAGCCGGGCAAACTTAACTTCCTGCGGGTGCACGTTTCCTTGGAGGGAGGGCGCTACCTGGCGAGCACCTCGGGAGACCAGAACACCGGGATACTGAAGACCATGCTGCGGGCAAACGGGTTGGTCCTGCTGCCTGCTGACCGAACCGAATTCAGCGCCGGGGACCAGGTCGAGCTGCAGATCCTCGACCCAACCTTGGAAATGGAGGAGTAACATGTCATTTAATCATTTCGATGCCAGCGGCAACGCCATCATGGTGGACGTGAGCCTCAAGAGTCCCACCCTGCGCACCGCAATTGCCGGCGCAATGCTCACCCTCAAGCCGGAAACGGTGCGCTCCATCGTAGAGGGGCGTGTCGCCAAGGGGGACGTGCTCGGGGTGGCGCGGCTCGCGGGGATCGCGGGTGCCAAGAGAACGCCGGACCTGATCCCGCTCTCCCACCCGCTCGCGCTGCACCACGTCGCAGTGGACTTCGAGGTCGACCCCGAGCAGGGGAGCATAAAGGTGCGCGCTACGGTGCGCGCCTTCGAGCGTACCGGCGTGGAAATGGAGGCGATGACCGCAGCCTCCGTCGCAGCGCTCACCATCTACGACATGTGCAAGGGAAGCGAGAAGGGTATCGTTATTTCCGACATCGCGCTGCTCTTCAAGGAAGGCGGCAAAAGCGGGGTCTACCGGAGGGACGCGGATTAGGCCAAAGCACCCCCGGTGGCAATTAAATCACATCCCACCCGACTGTGCTTAAACCCTTTCCCTTGCGTGGACAGGTAGGGGCGCATCATTATGCGCCCTAGCCATGTTGCAACCACGGGACCTCACCCCAGTACGGAGTATCGGTGTACCGGGATGCCGGCCTGGGTAGCTACGGCGCCCCTGTGCTCCAGGTGGTGCAAACGAAACAACCTGAGAAGGAGAAACAGTATGAAAGCCGCCATATTAACGCTGAGCGACCGCTGCTCGACGGGTGAAAGGGAGGACGGCAGCGGACCGGCACTCAAGACCTGGCTGGAAGGTCAGGGCGTCACGGTTACCTGCTGCGAGGTTATCCCCGACGATGGGCACCTCATAGAGGAACGGCTCGCCCAGTGGGCCGACAGCGGCAGTTTCGACCTGATCCTCACCACCGGCGGCACCGGCGTGTCGCCACGCGACGTCACCCCCGAAGCGACCGAGCGGGTGGTGGACCGTCTGCTCCCGGGCTTTGGCGAGGTCATGCGCATGGAGAGCCTGAAAAAGACCGTGCACGCCATGATCTCCCGCGCGGTTGCCGGCATCCGTAAGCAAACCCTGATCATCAACCTCCCGGGGAGCCCGAAGGGAGCCACGGAGTGCATCTCTTTCGTCTGGCCCGCGGTGCCGCACACGGTCGCTAAACTGCAGGGCGACCCTGAAGATTGCCGCCCCGCTCCTCCCATGTGAGACGCCTTTTTTATTGACCACGCCTCACTGCTGGGTTATAAAACGTAACATAGTTTTAACCTAATTTCGGGGAGGACAATCATGCCGTTGGTAGAGCTGATAAAAGAAAAGGCGCGTACACACACGAAAACCATTGTGCTTCCGGAGAGCTACGACGAAAGGATGCTCTTTGCCGCTCAGAACATTGTGGAACAGAGTTTGGCGAAAATCATCCTGCTGGGCAACCCAGAGAAACTCCGCGCCGTGGCAGCTGAGAAGGGAATCAACTTGTCCGGTGTAGAGATCAGCGAACCGGCCTGCTCGCCAAAACTGGCGGGTTACGTGGAAAAGCTGGTCGAGTTGCGCAAGTCCAAGGGCTTGAGTGCCGAAGCGGCCCGGGAGCTGCTCTGCGCCCCGGACCACCTCTACTTCGCCGGGATGATGGTGCGCGAGGGCGACGCCGACGGCGAGGTGGCCGGCGCGACCGGCACGACCGGCGACGTGCTGCGCGCCGCCTTCCAGACGGTCGGCCCGGCGCCCGGCATCAAGACGGTTTCCTCCTTCTTCCTGATGTCGACCAAGACGACCAACTTTGGCGAGGACGGGGTGATCCTTTTCGCCGACTGCGCGGTTAACCCGAACCCGGACGCCCAGGCGCTTGCCGAGATTGCCATCGCCACGGCCCGCAACTGCAAGGCATTTCTCGATGTCCCCGCCAGGGTCGCCCTGCTCTCCTTCTCCACCAAGGGAAGCGCGAGCCACCCGGATGCCGACAAGGTCGTCAAGGCTCTGGAGCTCGCGCGTGCCATGGATCCGGAACTGAGCATCGACGGCGAGCTGCAGGCCGATGCCGCGCTCATCCCGGCGA
>TBL_comb47_HYPODRAFT_10007994_pt1 | contig 10944 bp, 13 predicted proteins | sample TroBogypolimnion_40_FD_10682 | JGI IMG/M metagenome (IMG submission 10682) | reverse complement strand
AACGAATTGATTTTTAGGTTTGGTTTAATTGAATAAAAACAAGACTTTATGAAAAAAGACATCATACTGGCAGGTGTTGGAGGACAGGGAATTCTTTCGATTGCTGCCATCATCGGTACGGCTGCCGTGAAAGCCGGATTGTATCTTAAACAGGCAGAGGTACATGGCATGTCGCAACGTGGAGGTGATGTGCAATCAAACCTGCGTATTTCGACTGATCCCATTGCCTCAGATTTAATTCCTGTTGGCAAGGCAGATATAATTATTTCTGTTGAGCCGATGGAAGCCCTCAGGTATGTGCCGATGCTCAATTGTGACGGATGGATTATCACCAATACCACCCCATTTATCAACATTCCTGATTATCCTTCCACTGAAGAGATCATGGCTGAGATCGAAAAACAACCCAATCACATCAGTTTGGATGCCGAGGCTATTGCTAAAGAGATCGGATCGGTAAAATGTGCCAATGTGGTCATTCTTGGCGCTGCCACACAGTTCCTGGGATTGAGTTATGCGCAGATCGAAGATGCTATCCGTTCGATGTTTGGTCGAAAGGGAGAGGAAATGGTAAATATGAATCTTGCCGCTCTGAAGGCAGGAAACGAACAAGCTAAGCAACAAATCAAACAGAAATAAATTTTAAACAGTTTGCTCATTGAGGACAAAACTTAAGGATAATTCTCTGATGAAGCTTATAAAAAGAATAATTGAAGCCTAATTGGTCAAAAGTTGAAGGATAGTTAATGGATATTTAAAGAGCATCCATTAACTATCCTTCAACTATCCTTCAAGTATTCATAAAGTATCCTTGAACCCACAATTATATCACAATTATCAAAGAATATTGTCCTACATAAAGGGCTTAATTATTTACAGCTTATCCCTGTTCAGATTTCTTCTTTTTTTTCTCGTAGAAATGCATACCTCTCAGGTATTCATAGACTTTCGTGGGGAGGAAGAAATCCATATTTTTCTCATTCCGGATTCCTTCGCGGATGAAGCTGGCCGATATTTCAACCAGAGGTGCAGGGATAAATTTGATTTTCGGATGGTCTGCCCATTGACCCGGCTCATAACCCGGACGGGGATAGATGTAAAGCTCGTATTGTTCGAGGATCTGTTCCCAGTTCTTCCATTTATGAAAAGAGGCGAGGATGTCCATACCACCAATCAGTACAAAATGATAATTAGGGAAATCTTCGGCCAGATAGGTCAGCGTATGAATGGTATACGATGGTCTGGGTAGCTTCATTTCAATGTCACATACTTTCAGTCGTGTATGATCTTCGGTGGCCAGCCTGACGAGGGTAACCCGGTGTACATCAGAGAGCAGACTCTTTTTCTCTTTCAAAGGATTATGGGGTGAAACGACAAACCAAACCTCATCCAGATCGGTAAACTCGGCCATATAATTTCCTATGATCAGATGGCCGGTATGAACCGGATTGAAGGAACCGAAGAAGAGACCGATTTTCTTTTGAGTGGTTTGCATTTCTGTTGTGATATTTATTGACGGATAAATTGTGCAATCACCTCTTTGATTTCAGGAGTAGAACGGTCGAGGTTGTCATTGAGCAACAGATAATCGAACTGATCTGCAAATGAGATCTCCCATTTTGCTTTGTCCAGTCTTTTGGCAAGGCTTTCAGGGGTTTCGGTATCACGCATCCGGAGCCTGACTTCCAGCTCTTCTATAGAAGGGGGCATAACAAAAATGGATAGAGTTTCACTGGGATAAAGCTTTTTAATGTGGATACCTCCTATGACATCAACATCGAATACTACATGCATTCCCAGTTTCCAGATCCGGTCCAGTTCCGATTTCAAAGTGCCATAATAGCTTCCGGGATATACTTCTTCCCATTCCAAAAATTCATGGTTGTCGATGCGTTGTTTGAATTCTTCGGGAGTCAGGAAATAATAATCTGTTCCATGAACTTCTTCAGGGCGCTTGGGACGGCTACATGCAGATACCGAAAACGCAAGGGGCAGTTCTGTTTTCAGTAACCGGCGGACGATGGATGTCTTGCCTGCTCCAGAAGGGGCTGAAAATACGATGAGTTTTCCGTTCATAGTTATAGGGTGAAAAATTGAGACAAATTCAGTCGTAAAACAATTTGAAAAATAAAAATAAATACTGTTACACCTTGTAGTGATTCTATTTTAGAAGTGTTTGATAGAAAAAACAATTTTATAATTCCACCCATGAAAATAGATGGTTTTTTCATAGTTTTAGCCCTGAAAGGGCCAAATATATTAGCACAGGGTGAAGCCCTGTGAAAAAGGATGTTGGAATTACTAAGCCCTGTAAGGGCGCAATATCTATTCATAAAAAAGAAATAAAAAATAAAGATATTCCATTTCGTTATCATTATCAATTGTTGCACCCTTACAGGGCTATAAAAAATTAGACATTCATATACACAAGGCTTCACCCTGTGCTAATATATTTGGCCCTTGCAGGGCTATAAAATTAAAGAATATTCATCAGTTGCTCCTTGATTTTCTCTAACTCGTCTTTCATCTGAACGACCAGTTTCTGGATGTCGGCATCATTGGCTTTGGACCCCATGGTATTGATTTCGCGACCCAATTCCTGTGTGATAAAGCCGAGTTTCTTTCCTTGCGACCCTTCTTCTTTGAGAGTGGCCAGGAAATAATCGATATGTTTGGACAAACGTACCTTTTCTTCGGTGATGTCCAATTTTTCAATGTAATAAACCAATTCCTGTTCAATCCTGTTGGGATCAAACTTTGAAGAGTCGGACAGATCAGCAATATCTCGCATCAAACGTTCTCGAACTGCAGGAATCCTTGCCTTTTCAAAGGGAATAACATCATTCATGTATTTACGGATCAATCCAATACGAAACTCAAAGTCTTTGGCAAGCAATGTACCCTCTTCGATTCTGAACTGGTCGGCTTGTGTCAGGGCATCGTCTACAGCAATCAGGACATGGTTCCACTCTTCCTCGTCGATATCTTCACGGACAGTCTTCAATACATCCGGCATTTTGAGCGCAAGGGGAAGTAATTCCAAGGTCTCACCGATTTCTTCGGACAACGCCATGAGTTCCTTATAATAATGAAGAACAAGTGGTTTATTGATGGTGTAATTTGATTGATCTCCGGAGATCTCTACCGAAAGGTAAAAATCAATCTTTCCCCGTTCGAGTATTTTAGTGATTTCGGACCTGATTTCGAGTTCCTTGTCTTTATAAGAACCCGGCATTTTGATAGATGCATCAAGTTGCTTGCTATTGAGAGATTTAATTTCAACTGTAATTTTCTTTCCGGGAAGCTCAACGATAGCTTTGCCAAACCCGGTCATCGATTTAATCATTGTATCATATTTTCTGCAAAGATACAAAGCTGTAAATGCTAATGAGTGGTTTTATTCGCTTCTTTGTTATTTGATAAATGTTTTTCTTTAAATATTTAATAGTTGCTGAAGAATTACTATATTTGAAACAACAGAAAAAGCTCATGGACGTGTTAGATACAACATTGACAGTGAAACGGCAGTTCCAGCTCTTCACACAGCCTCCCAGACTTTACGAGGCCATGCTTGAAGACATCAGGAATGCGCGTGATTATATTTGTATTGAAACATATCGCTTTACACAGGACAAAGTCGGTGTAATGTTTCGTGATGCATTGATTGCTAAGGCCAGGGAGAAAGTGAAGATACGTTTGTTGGTGGATTCATGGGGTGGAACTACCAATGAAGTTTTCTTTGAAGATCTTATTAAGCTTGGTGCTGAAGTGCGGTTTTTCAAGAAAATCAAGTTCTCCTTTGATTTCTTTACCCGTAACCACAGACGCAATCACCGAAAACTGTTTTTAGTTGACGATAAGGTGAGCTATATTGGTTCTGCAAATATCTCCGGACACTCATTGCATTGGCGCGAGCTCACTTTACGCATCGAGGGAAGCCTGACTCCTCTTTTTAAACGGACATTTAATAAGAGTTTTAGACAGTTTAACCGCTATATTTTTAATAAATTCACCTATCACAAGACCATTTATCACTATGGTTTTGAGATTATTCAGGATAGCCCGTCCATTTACCGGCAGCAGATAAAAAAGAAACTTGAGCATCTTGTAAAACGGGCAAAACATTCAATTCTGATTGAAACTCCCTATTTTTTGCCTGGATATGCATTGCGGAAAGTGCTAAGCGAAGCTGCCCATAAGGGTGTGGATATTAAAATCATGACGCCCCGCCGCAGTGATGTGCGGTCGGTAGATCTTTTGAGTAGCAAATATTACGGATTCTTTTTCAGAAATAATATTAAGCTGCTTTTTTATCGCCTCACAAACCTCCATGCAAAATGTGTCCTGATCGACAATGAGATTTTTGCTATCGGCTCTGCCAATATTGACTACCGCAGCTTCAGGTATCAGCACGAAATTATGTTGGTTGGTGTCGATAAAGACATTGCCCTTGCCGTGAAAGCACATCTGGCAGAATCGTTACAGGGTTGTACTCCCTTTGATCATGAACAATGGCTTCGAAGGCCGGCCATAGAAAAGTTTATCGGGTGGATGTTATTGCCTTTCAGGCATTTATTTTAAGAGCTGAATGAAATATTTTGTTTTGATATTATAGCTAATCATAAATTATATATGGGAGCCCGGAAAGGGCAAAATATAATAGCACAGGGTGAAGCCCTATGTCAAAAGAGGTATTTGAAAATAAGCCCTGTAAGGGCGCAATAATTTGTCATTTAAATTATTGCGCCCTTACAGGGCTTGTTAGGTTTTGTCATAAAACAACACAGGGCTTCACCCTGTGCTATTTTATGACGCCCTTTCAGGGCTTAGGCTTATTATGCCATGGCTGAAATTGAGCAACACCAACATATTTAAATTAGTTGATAGAGATCTCTTTTTTGACTATCAAATCTCCCTTACGGGGCAGTTTGATATTCAGAATTCCGTTTTCGAATGATGCTTCAACTTTATCCTGGTCGATGCTACGGGGTAATGTGAAAGAACGTTCGAAGGAAGTTTTTACAAACTCGCGTCTTGAGTAAGGTGCAGATTCTTCTTTTTGTTCATACTCAGCCGAGATCGTGAGCGTGTTGTTTTCAATGGAGAGTTTTACTTCATCTTTGGAGTAACCAGGTATTGCTAACTGCAGTTCATAAACATCTTTATTTTCAATGATGTTTACTGCCGGTTCAAAATAGTTTGTTCCGCTTGTGTTTACTCTTCCAAAAAAGTCATCCATCAGATTTGCTAATGTTGGTTGATTCCATCTTACGAGTGTCATGATTTGATCCTCCTTATTTTAAGTTTGTTGTTTTTTATGAATTTATAAAGTGATTTTCAATCTTTGTACCAAAGCTATTTTTGAGCCATTAATGCACATTAAGCGGACATAATGGCATATAAATCCAATAATACAATGACAATATGGCTTGATTTGTTGTTTTTGCTTTGTTTTGGGTCCGGACTTAGGGGTTGTTTATTATGTAGTAATGTTCTAAATTTGGAACAAAATATCCATAATGATTTCAGAGGTTCGGTTTTTACTGCATAAAGATTTGTCATTGGAACTAAGAAGAATGCACCATATTAATGGTTTGCTCTTATTTGTCCTGGGGACAGTCTTCCTCTGTTTTCTGAGTTTTCAGTCTAAACTTGAGCCTGAGAAATGGAATGCCCTCTTCTGGATCATCCAATTGTTTGCTGCGGTGCATGCTTCGGGACACAGTTTTTCAGGAGAACATCCCAACCGGCATATCTATTATTATTCGATCGCATCCCCAGGGGCGATACTGTTGTCGAAAACTATTTATAATTTCATATTGCTTTTAATCACAGGGATAGGATCCTATGCAGCCTTCTGGCTATTATTGGGATCGCCAGTGATGAACGTGCCTGTTTTCCTGGGTATCATTGCTTTGGCGGCACTGGGCTTTGCCTCGATTCTAACCTTGGTAGCAGCCATTGCCTGGAGGTCGGGACATAATTTTAGCCTGATGGCTATTCTGAGTTTTCCTGTGATGTATCCTTTCATGATTGCATTGATCAAGGCAAGTCTGCTTTCGGTAACGAATGCCGGGGCCGCTTCATTGCTCGGGTTGATGCTTGTTTTGTTGTTGATTTCATTTCTTGCCAATGCGCTGGCATTTATCCTCTTTCCTTATTTATGGAAAGAATAAATGAAACATAATTTGTTTTAACTTTTAGGCAGATTTATTGTTTACTCAAGCAAATATTAATTTTCGGATCATAAAGAAGAACGATGAAGAAAATGTGGTGGAAGATTTTGGGATTAATTCTCGTCCTGTATAGCCTGATAGCCGGGTTGCTAATTCCTGTTCCTGACCTGCCGGTCGTTCATGAGAGCATCCGGAATATATTTTATCATGTATGCATGTGGTTTACATTGCTCACATTGTTGACCATCAGCATGGTCAATGCTATCAGGTATCTTTCCGGGTTCGATGAGAAAAACGATTTTCGCTCTGTTGAAGCTGCCGCTACAGGAGTGGCTTTTGGGATACTGGGACTGGTTACGGGGAGCATCTGGGCACGTTTTACCTGGGGGGCTTTCTGGACCAATGACCCTCAGCTCAATGGAGCAGCCGTAAGTATGTTGATTTATGCCGCCTATTTTGTTTTACGTGGCTCGATGAATGACAGTGAAAAGAGGGCACGCATTTCTGCGGTCTACAATATTTTCGCTTATATCATGATGCTGATCTTCCTCTTGATTCTGCCCAAGCTGGCCGTAGGTTCGGTCCATCCTGGCAAAGGAGGAAATCCTATGGCATTGGTGGGTCTCGATACTACGATGCGACTTGTATTTTATCCCGCTGTAATAGGCTGGATTATTATAGGTGTATGGATTTATCAGTTGAAACTGCGTTTTAGAATGATCAATGAATTAAATGAACGATAAGATATGGAGACCAAATTATTTGTTGTTATTGCTGTGATTGCAGTTATATTTCTGGGAATCTCGTTTTTACTGATCCGGTTGGATTGTAAACTGACCCGGATTGAAAAGGAGCTGAATAAAAACGCAAAACCCTAAGAAACCATTGATCAATTGGAAGAACATTCCTGCAGGTTTCTGAAATTAATCTTCTATTAAAATACCTTACATGAAACGTATACATATTGTCCTCATTATAGTTGTCATGGTTGCAATCGGTGTTGTTATCACAACTTTGGTCAGCAGCAGTACATATGCTGAATTTTCAACGGCCAAAAAAAATATCGGTTCAGAGTATCAGGTTATTGGTGTATTGAACATTCACAAACCCATTGTCTATGATGCACTGAAAAATGCAAATAGTTTCTCATTCTTTATGAAAGATAAAGACAGCACCGAAATGAAAGTAATTTATAGTGGTACCAAACCACAGGATTTTGAACGTTGTGACCAGGTTGTGATTTCAGGATCAGCAACTGATTCTGTGTTTTATGCCAGGACTTTGTTATTGAAGTGCCCTTCAAAATACAATGATAAAAAAGTTCCCTTGACTTTCAAAAAGAAAGAGTTTAAAACAATATAATTCAACTCCTTAGGCTATCTGTCGAAATAAGGGCTCTTTGAGCTTACACTCAGTGGGATGCAAAGGGCAGGACCACAAGGTTCATTCAAAAGACCCAACTCTTTTATTGCCTGTGCGGCTGAATACATGATCCGGCTGTCGACACGGTTATCTGCAGCAATACTTGCGGCTGCTCCGGCTGCAATACCCAGGTCAATGGTGTTAAAAGCACAAGGGGCATCGGGAAATTTCTGCTTTCCGGTACATGAAACATGACCACAATATCCGCATTCGGGCATTTGCAAAGGATCTATGCGGGTTGCCAGTACAACCACAACCTGAGAATTGCGGATATTGTTTGCATCCCTTGCGAAAAACTTTAACCCTGTCCTTTCTGCAATCTCCTCCATTTTTTTTGCCACTATGGCCAGATCACTACCAGATACTTTTCCCAAAATCAGGGTATCTCTGCCTCGACCTTTTGGAGCCGTTCGGGCTGCAATAAGCATTTGATCTGCAACATCATCAACACTGCTAAATCTTACTTCCTCTTCGAATACAATAGCCATCTCTTTTTTTTTCTACAAATTTAGTACTCTTATTTAAGTGCACAACGAAAAAATGAACTGTTCTGACAATTGGCTTTTTCGTTATTTTTGTAAAAAAAACAGTGACTATGTCTGATAACTTACCCAACGAACTTGAACCAGCTCCAACACCAATAAAAAGACCATCCGGCCTGACCTTTATCTGCATTCTTACTTTTATATTTAGTGGATTGATGTTTCTTTCTTCTCTTTTCGATTGCTTGTATTATAATTATCTGCCCGATTTCATTAAAAGTTCACCCTTTACAAAAGCAATTACCGGCATTGAAGGGTTGGCAGAGACCCTCAAGGCCATGACAGAAGTGAGTATCTGGTTTTATATTTTCAATACCTTATTATATGGTACCAGTATAGTGGGTGCAATATTGTTGTACCGGCTCAAAAAAATAGGTTTTCATTTTTATACTGTGGCTCAAATCCTTCTTTTGCTTGTTCCTTTGGTTTATCTGACTGGTTATAAAACAGATTTTGCCAATACGGTTATCACCGCAGTCTTTATCTTTTTATACTATACCCACCTTCGGATCATGAAATAAAGTATTGATTCGTAAAAGTAAAGAGAGTAAAATAGTGTGAAGAAAAATAGAAAATAATTTAGATTATCTGTTCTATAAAAATAGAATATAGGAGCCCCACCCTTAAGAAAAGTCTTAAATAAACTGAATAGGCGTCAACATTATGGATTATAATGTTAAAAATGAAAATATTTAACCCTAAAAGAGTTACATTTTAGCAAAAAATAATGTATTTTTGAAATTATTTTTAAAATGAATGGGGTTGAAATGAAATTATACTTGACTATTTCATTTCAACGATTATCTTTGCAGGTACTTTTTCTCACACTACTCGAATTTACTCGGTTTTTTACTATTTTACTCGACATTTTTGGTGCGAAGGCTGCTCCTATTACTTAAAGTTTTCAAAAGATGATATTAAACCATTAAAATGAATCATTTTTTTAGCTTAATATTTTTATTTTAATGTTAAATTTTTGAATAGGTACCAAAAAATAATAGCATGTATGAAAAAAAGATGTATTTTTGCATTATGATCATTTAAAAAAAGGGGGGTCTCTTGAAAAAATGTATAAAATATTAAATTCAACGATTACAAATATTAATTAATAAACAATCATTTTTATTTACAAATCCTAAAATTATGAAAAACTGACAGAGAAAAATTTACACACAAACCCAAAAACGATTACGAACACGAATACAAACAAAAACAAAAACGCAAACACAAACACTAACAAAAATCATCAAATTATGAGAAAGTTAGCTTTTACGCTCACACTATTTCTGATTTGCGGAGTGCAGGCAGTTTTCGCTCAAAAAGTTGTTACTGGAAAAGTAACCGATGCGAATGATGGCACTTCTCTTCCCGGAGTAAACGTTTCCATTAAAGGAACCAATCTGGGTACTACGACAGGCGTTTCCGGAGAATACTCTCTGAGAATACCAGCCAATGCAAAAGTATTGGTCTTCTCATTTGTAGGGTATGACAAACAGGAAATCCCTGTTACAGGCACTTCAGCAATCAATGTTCAATTGAAAATTTCAGCCGTAAACCTTGATGAAGTTGTGGTTACAGCTTATGGAATCAAGCGTCAGGCACGCGAACTCGGATTCGCTACTGCAAAAGTAGCAGGTTCAGACCTTGTTAAAGGTGGTGAGACCAATGTCGTTAGCGGTTTAACTGCTAAGGTTTCCGGTTTGCAGATCAACACCGTAAACAATGGTGTTAATCCTGATACCCGTATTACTTTACGTGGTAATCGTCACCTTTTGGCCTCTAACCAGGCATTGGTTATCCTCGACGGAGTTCCCGTCACTGCAGGTTATCTGAATTCTATCAATCCCAACGACATCGAGAATGTTCAGGTATTGAAAGGTGCAGGTGCTTCTGCTATCTACGGTAATGATGCTTCTAATGGTGTAATGGTTGTGACTACCAAAAAAGGTGGTGGACTTCCCGTTATCAAATACAGCAACACTGTTACTTTCGAAAAAATATCTTACATGCCGAAACTGCAGACCCGATTTGGTTCAGGTTCAGGTGAAGACACCGTAAGTTATGGTCCAACTTATACAAGATGGCTTGGTCCGGACAGAAATACAGATCCATATACCTCTTTTGAAAATCAAAGTTATGGTCCTGAATTCAATGGCGCTATTGTTAACTTAGGGGGTCCTTTGGCTGACGGTTCAATACAGAAAGTACCTTATACCAATGTAAAAGATCAGAAATCTAAATTCTTTAATATAGGTACAACCATTCAGAACGACGTTTCTTATACCGTTGGTGATGAGAAGAGCAATTTCTATCTGTCAGCTCAGGATGTAAATACCAAGGGTGTTACTCCTGGTGACCTGAACCGTAGAACCAGCGTTCGTATCGCAGGTGGTCGTACAACCGGTATTTTTCATGCCGATTATACCCTCGGTTATACCAAAACTAATACCGATGTTTCCGGTGGTGACTTCTTCCAGGGACGTGGTGTTTATTGGAATGTATTGAATACTCCGGGTCAGATTGATTTGACCAATTATCAGGATATCGTTAATAATAAGTTTGCCAACCTGAATGGTTTTTACAACGCTTATTATCCAAATCCTTACTGGCAGATTGCACATTCACGCAACAAAACCAACAGGGATGATATCTTAGGATCAGCATTGATTTCGGTTAAACCGGCTTCATGGATCGACATTAGTTATCGTTTAGGTTGGGTGTACAATACAACTCAATATAATAACCACCGCGACGAAGCTGACTTTAATTCATATCTGTCAACTGACCCATGGGGTGCAGGACAT
>TBL_comb47_HYPODRAFT_10007993_pt1 | contig 10945 bp, 15 predicted proteins | sample TroBogypolimnion_40_FD_10682 | JGI IMG/M metagenome (IMG submission 10682) | reverse complement strand
CTTTGAAAGCACTCATTTTCGATACTGAGACAACCGGCACAGATGAAACTGCCGAGATCATCGAGGCGGCATGGATCGAAGAATGGACCGGCAACGAATACTGCGAGCGGTTCAAGCCGACCGGCCCGATCAGCTTCGGCGCTATGGCCGTGCACAACATCATGATGCACGATCTCGAGGGCTGCAAACCGTCGTCGGCATTCACCTTGCCGGTCTTTGACTACCTCATTGGCCACAACGTCGATTTCGACTGGCGCATGGCTGGCGAACCGGACGTGAGGCGCATCTGCACCCTGGCCTTGAGTCGCTATTTGTGGCCGGAACTGGACAGCCACAAGCAGGCCGCCGTCATGTACTTCCTTTTCGGGGCAGAGGCTCAGGAGATCGTCCAGGGTGCGCACAACGCGCTTGAGGATGTGAGGATGTGCAGGATGATCCTGCGGGCATGCCTCGGGACACTGAGCCAACGCGGCATCCCCTGCGAGACGCTGGAGGAAATGTGGCAGGCGTCCGAGGTTGCTCGCATCCCGACAGTCATGGCGTTCGGCAAGCACAAGGGCGCGGCAATCAAGGATGTCCCGCGTGATTACGTGCAGTGGTATCTCAGGCAGGCCGAGACTGACCCGTACTTGGTCAAAGCATTCACGGCGGGGAGGTAGGGCCATGTCTGATCTCAGCACAACGACCGCGGGCAAATCTGACCAGATCAACGCGGACATGTTCATCGGTGGCCAGACTCTGACCATCAAGGTCACCCAGGTGGAGGTAAAGCCAGGAACGGAGCAGCCGGTCACCATCCATTACGAGGGCGAGAATGGACGCCCCTTCAAGCCGTGCCTCTCCATGCGGCGGCTGCTGATCCACGTTTGGGGGAATGACGGCAACGCCTACGCCGGACGCTCCATGGTGCTCTACAACGACCCTAAGGTTACGTTTGGGCCGGTCGCTACGGGCGGCATCAGGATCAGCCACGTTTCGCACATCGACGGACCCATGACGGTGGCACTGACCGAGAAAAAGGGAAGCCGCAAGCCGTTTACCGTCAAGCCTCTGATTGTAGCGACGGAAGCCCCGGCAACTCCGACCCGCGAGCAATACACGGCAATCGCGGACGCATCCAAGGAGGCAGGCGTCACTTCCGCTGACCTCTTGTCCCATTTCGGACTCAGCAAAATGAGCGGGGTGACTGTCGCCCTGCTGCCTGAGGTCATGGCGTGGATTGAAGCGCAGAAGACGACGCAGGACTTGCCGACATGAGCGCCCCCCTCTGTCCCTACTGCGGGAACGAATCGGAACTGGTCACCGGGCGCCAGATCTATCCCCGGTCTCCTGCCTTGAAAAATAAGCCTTTTTACCGGTGCCTGCCGTGTGATGCACATGTCGGCTGTCACCCCGACACTACCGTAGCCCTTGGCAGGCTGGCAAATGCTGCGCTCCGGAAGGCAAAGATGGCCGCACACTCGGTCTTTGATATGAAGTGGCGTGCCGGCCACATGAAACGGAAAGACGCCTACGGTTGGCTTGCTGAGCAGCTTGGCATTGAACGGCAGGCCTGCCACATCGGCATGATGGACATGGAGATGTGCAAGCGGGTGGTTGACGTTTGCGGCGGAGTAGTTCCGCCTGTTATCATGCCGTCTAAGCACCGGACGCCCTACAACCAAAACCGGGACAAGAATTACGGGAAAGAGTTAGATCCTCATACCGGTAAGGTATCCGACTGCCGCGACCGGGATTAGGGATTGCCATAAAAAGGCTGCGACGCCGGCCGCTGGGGACCCTCCTGCCACAGCGCGTAACCTCCCTCAAGGGAAGCCCGGCACTTTTGTAGCCAATTAACCAACAAGGTTGCGCAAATAACCAATTTCGGAGGATTCAATGGACTGCCACGACTGCCGCAGCATCAAGCGTTTCCTTTGTATCTTGGCCTGCGACGATGTGAACGCCGAACTCTGCAAAACTGACGATGCAATTACAGAGGGAGAAATGAAAAAACAAAAGTGGCAGACCGATCTTGAGTCGGCAACGCTCAAGGAAGACATTAAGCATGGCGTCCTTCTTTTTGCGGCGCTGGCCTTCCTTTATCTCCTGTTCAACGTTTCGTCTTGCGGCCATATCGGCGGGGCTGATACGGCGGACGGAGCGGCGCTTTACAGGACTGCACATCAGAAGGCGGCTAAGTGAGATGGACGGAAGAGAAGCTAGCTGAGCACCTTGCCAAGCAGGGCAAAGACGGATTCTCCGACCTGGTTAAAAGCAAGGGCGACAATCCGCGGGAAGATGTCGAGCACCTCGCCGTCGCGGGCTATCTAAACTTGCTGGGCATTTGCTGGCAGCACTCGGCTAACGAGGGCAAGCGGTCACCCCGGGAGGGGGCAAAGCTTAAGGCCCTCGGTCTGCAACCCGGCTTCCCTGACATCCTGATTCTCGATGCGCCCCCCCTCTATCCTTGCGTCAAGGGGGTGGCTATCGAGATGAAACGCCAGCGCGGCGGAAAGGTCTCGGACGATCAACGCAAGTGGCTTGCCAACCTGGAGCAACGCGGCTGGCTCTGCATGGTGGCCGAGGGTGCGAATGAAGCAATTGAATGGCTCCGGTCTATGGGCTGGAGAATCGAAAAAGGGGGGAACGGTGGAAATATCAGAGAAGATTGAAATAGCGGAGAAACTGTCTGAACGCATGAACCTTATGGCGAATCAGGCGGCCAATCTTGCGGCGGCATTTACCGAGGTAGAGAGACGGCGGCTGATCGGCGTGGGGATCGCGCAACAGATCACCGAAACGGATGAGCAGCTGCGCCAGCTCGCTAGCATAAGGAGAGAGCTGAGAGAAACGGGCATGGCGAACAGCGAACAGCTTTTCGCGCTCACCACAGAAATAGAGGACTCGCTCTCTTTCCTTCGGCAGCCGGTTGATGCTCCGGCCGTTACCGTCGAGAAGGTGGCCGCCCTGGCGAAGTCGAAACGCATCAAGGAGGCAGCACATGGGACAGTTGCGCCGGAAACGGAGAAGGAAAGCGGAAAGGAAGTTGAGGCTGCGGTTGTTCCTGATGGCGCTGCTGAGCCGGTAAAACATCCCTGCCACATCTGCGAGGATGTCTTCTATCAGCATCTCGACCTGATCAAGCACCTCCGTGCAGAGCATAAGCTGGGGCTGCAGGAGTCTCTTGACGCGGCCAACGGGACTATTCCCGCTCCTATCCGCTCCCTCTGCGCTGACTGCCTGGGCGGCTGCGACCCCTTTGAATCCCCGGCCAGTGCGAGCGTGACAACTTGCGGCGACCATCAGACCGATGCCGATGCCGATCAGATCAAGTGGCGCGACAGCACCTGCGAAGAGTGGCGTGCTTGCCTCTTCACCGCCAAATGCTTCGGCCCTTCCAATGAAGAGAACCCGACCTGCTTCAAAGAGGATGAGATCCGGAGGCGCGGTGAAGCCTCGCTTGATGCTGAGAAAAGATCCACCTGCCAGCACCCGAGGAAAAACCAGCATGCGAAGCAGGACGGGACCATTACCTGTACGGCGTGCGGTACCGTCCTCAAAACGGCTGAAGAGTTCAAAGATGCCCTTTCCGAGGCAAGAGAAAAGCGTCAGGCGCTGATTGCTGAGAGGCAGGGCAAAACCGCCCCTATCGACGACTCCGCCACTCCCCCCTGCATGAACCGAGACTGCGGTTATGCCGATCTTGCCAGCCCTAAGAACTGCACGGCAAACCTGCCACTCCGGCAGCGGAGAACCACTGACAGGTGCCCTGGCTATGTTTCTGGCCCGGTCCCGGTTTCGAATGGAGAGCTTCCCGAATTCTGCCATAACGACGACTGCCACGCCTGGAACGATGGAGAGCCGAATGGGTGTGAATCGCATGAACACGTTTGGGAGTGCGAGGATGCGAAGGGAGCGCCGGTCTTAGGCGAATTTGAAGAAAAGGAAAACAGCGCACAGTCCTTCCGTGACCAGCACGACGCCATCGTCCGAGCCGCAATTGCCTCCGGTGACGATATCAACGAGCACGGCGTCTACCTTAACCCCGAGATCATCACCATCCCGATTCCGCCCAAAACGAAGCACACGGCAGAGATCAGGATCGCCACCACCTCTGACGGCCAATACTGCTATGGGTACGATTTGAAATACCCCGAAAACGGGACATGCGGTGCGCCGTCTATCTCGGGTCCGTTTTTTGCCAGCCGGGAAGATGCGGTTCTTGCAGCGCTGGCGTTCCTTACTACCCGCTGGCCTAACAAGAAAATCCCCGGCAGAAAGGTCGCTTTGGAGTGCGTCAACGCTTACTACATGCAGACCGTCAAACAGGCTGCTGCCGCCCTGCCGGTCTTCCGCTGCCTGAACATCGAATGCGAGTTCAACAACTTCGATGTTCCGGACAGCTGCAACGAGCCGGACAGGAAAGGCCGCCCGGTTGATAATTGCTGTGATTATTCGTCCATTCCTGTCGCTCCGAAAGAACAGCCGAAACAGGAAGTTGCGCAGCCGGTGGACGAATCGCCCGCGCAGGCCTCAGAAGTCGCCAAGTGCCGCAATAACGATTGCGATTACTTCGACAACTTCATGCCCGATTACTGCACCAAACTCGCCCTGGGCGAACCGGTTCCGGTAACCGACTGCAAGGATTATCAAGCCATGTGGCCGCAAGATAGGGAACAGCCTAAGCCCTACGCACCCGAAGACTGCGACGACTGCGGTAACCGCGGCATCCTGGACGGCACCGACGATTATTGCAACTGCCCGCATGGCGTCAGTGCGAGAAAGGCAGATCAGGCGGAACTGGAACGGCGCAAGGAGAGGAAGGCCGCGCTGGCCATCGACAAGGACCGTGCTTGCTGCATGCCGCCTGACCGCGACTGGGTAGAAGTGGACGGTACGCGGATTCTCTACTGCCGGGTTTGCAATCTCATCCACCGCATGACTCGCAACGGCGGCGTAGATGTTCCTTCCGAGATCGGGTCCAGATTTAACCCGCTCCAGGGCAAGGAAGAGCCGCAGTCGCTTTCTCTCCGCGACCGCATGAAAACTGCTCAGACAAGCGTATCCGGGGGGGGGCAACCTGTTTGAACTTAAGGCCGAGCCGTGGGACGGCGAACCGTTTTAGGGGGCGCTCCATGTCGGAAAAGCCAAAGCGTTCCCGGGTGGAGCTCACACCCGAGGAACGCGAGTATAAGAAGTTTCGCACCGGCTACACCTACGAAGAAGTCTCCGATATGGTTTGGCACCGGGAAGAGTGGCACCAGGCGCACCATACGCGGCGACGTCACGCTGTGCTTGGCCTGTGGCGGGAAATCAAGCAAGAGATGTGGCACCGGTACCAGAACGCAAAGCTGATTCACGAGGTGGAAGAATTGGACCTGGAGCACATACCATTTTGAGGTTGCCAATGGCAGAACTTAACCCTGAACTTTTACGAAAATACATGATGCGTGGGGCTCTCACGGGCCCCGCGTCAGAGGAGATGCCAACCATGTCGAGATGCAAAGGAAAGTTGGAGACCGGGGAGCGCTGCGGCATCCACGCGGCTCCCAAAAGAGACCTGTGCACCGCCTGTGAAGCTCGCGGGGCTCAATTGTACGATAAGACCGTACAGGCTCCGACTGTCCTCCGGGCCCACGATCTGAAGCCGGGAAAGATCCTGTGTGGCCGTGAAGGTTGCGGCTATGGAGTCAAGAAGGAGGGCGACTTCTGCAAGAAACATCAGGAGCCGGTCACCATTCCAGTTGAAGATCAGAAGCGCGGACTTGATGACGGGCCCAAACTGCCAAGGCAGACTCCGTTCTATACAGTGTCTGATCCGGCTGAAACTGTCACATCTGACAATAAATTGCCGAATGTGCTGCACTTCGCACCCACACACAGACACACCCCTGCCTGCAGCATCCCGGTCGTGGTGGGGGTCTACTCAACCGCCGATTGGGCCGAAGTCACCTGCGTGAACTGTTTGCTCTGGAAACCGATGTCGGACGGCGCGCATTCACAGACTGATACAGTCTCCGAACTCAAACATGTGCCAGCTGCTTCACTGAACGAGAATGCGGCCGATCCGATCATCTGCGGCGAATGCAACCAGATGCAGTTTGAAACCTGTTCCTACCCTCCGGCGCGCGGTGCAGCTACGGCGTGTACTTTCTTCACGACCAAACCCCAAATATCCCCCACAGCCTTCACCCCCCCCCAAGAGCAGGTAAGCCCCTCGGCCATTCCGCGAAAGGGCCTTGCCGCCCTGATCGCTGTTACCCCCGCACTCTCCACACCTCCTGTTGGCCTGCATATCCCCTTCACCTCGGACGAACTGGCCATTCTCGCGGAACAGGAGGTCACGCCCGAAGTCATCCGGCAGTTCGTCACCATGGGCCTGGAGCAGCAATTGCGCCCGGTCGTGGATGAAGAGGACCCGCTTGCTAAGAGTCGGATTCGACCTGAGGGGGAGTGATGCCACTGATCATAGGGAAAGCCATTGCAGGGAATAACCGTTTTGCCGATGGGCGTACATTTGCTGAGGTTTACCCGGAAAAGTACGGTAATCCTCTAACCGATTACGTCAATTTGGTGATTGCGGAGGCAAAGGCAAAATTGAGCATTGCAACGAGGTGCGGTATCCGCTTCCGCTGCATATTCTGTGGCAAGGAGCATGAGACCGTGGAGGAATGCAATGTCTGCGAAGAAAGCCATCAAGGCTAAATCAGCGAATGCCAGCGCTAATCTGTATGACGGGGTGTTTGAGGTGCTCTTCGACTGCGTAGGCGTGGACGTTTGCAGATATGCCCTCTGCGAAGTCATGCCGCCTACCGCGGCCAGCGAGTGCTGCTATCGCGAACATGGCTCTTGCCGACGCTCCGCGGCCCAACAGGCAGCGCTTGAACTACTGATGGGCAAAATCAAGAAGGAGCTGAAGCAGTTTGAGGAGGAATAATGGAATTCCCAACACTGATAGATCACATTTTTGATTCTGGCCGGACACTCTCAGCCGAGGAAAGGGAGGCTTTAGAGCATCTTTACCCTTGGCCACGACCTGACAAGAAGCTGTGTCAGAGAGAAACCAATAATGACCATTACCGGCTCGGCAGGAAATAGCCACGTCTGCGTAACCACATTAGTTGCGTGAAAAAACATATAAGGAGCGTCATGTACGAACTGACCAATTACGAAGAAGCCAGGAAAGCATTAGCGCTCTGTGCGAGCATAGACGAAGCAAAGGATATCTCCGACAAATCAGAAGCCCTGCGCGCCTACGCCAAAATGTCGAAAGATACCGAGCTGGAGGTGTACGCATCCACCATCAAAATGCGGGCACAGGTCAAACTGGGAGAGCTGATCGCTGCCATTCCGAAAGCCGCCCCCTTCCATCGTTCCGACGCCGGAACGATGACGAAGACGGAAGCGCTTACCGAGGCCGGTATCTCTAAAACCACGGCCCACGCATATGAGCAAGCCGCTAAAGTGCCGGAATCCGTTATTGAATCCTACATTACGGAAAGCACTGAGGCACGGAAACCTGTAAAGCTCGCCGATATCGTCAAAAAGGAGCCCAAACCTAAAGCCCCGCCCGAGCCCCGCACCATCGAAATAAAACCCACACCCCCGCGCGCTGAGACCATTGAAGTCGATAAAGACGACTACGAGGAGATGAAACAAGAGATCGACCGCTTCCATGCTGACGCCGTGGCGCTGGAATCCGTGCTCGATGCTGACGACGCGCTTGCGGCTGCTGTCGCCGAGATCCGGCAACTGAATGCTCAACTGGCAGCGCTGCAGACTCGGTTCAATGGGCTGCAGAACGAAAAGAACGCAGCCATCAAGCAGGTGAAGTCACTGCAGCGTCAGCTTGATGCTCATGTGATCCGGACGCGGGGAGGGCTCCCGATATGAGCCCACTCTTCGACATGGACAAATATGAGGCCAAGCCTGAGCACGATGAGCGCGTGGTCTATCACAGCGCATCATTCCCCACGCTTCGACCCTTCCAAGCGACGGCGCATGACAAGTTGCGCGACGGCGTGCGGCAGGGCCATTGCGCACAAATGATCATGGCGCCGACCGGGAGTGGAAAGACGATCCTCGCCATGAACATCATCCAGGAAGGCCTAATCAGGGGCAAGCGGTGCATGTTCGTGTGCGACCGCAAGACGCTCATTAATCAAACGTCCGAGGTTGCCGACGTGCTCGGGCTATCGGCTCATGGCGTCATCGCTGCGAGCCATTGGCGCACCAATCTGCGCCTACCGTTCCAGATCGCCAGCGTTCAGACCCTCGCCCGGCGTAACTGGCCGGAGATGGACATCGTTGTTTTCGATGAGGCGCACACGCTTTACTCCTCCTCCACGGCATATATCAAAGCCGTCGCTGAAGCCAACAAGCTGAAGGACAAGAAGGATTGGACATACTGCATTGGCCTGTCTGCCACACCATTCGCGCCCGGCCTAGGTCAAATCTACAGCAACCTGATCAACGCGGCCACCATGGCCGAGCTCACCGAGTCGGGGATATTGGTCCCGATGCGGATTTTCTCCTGCACCAAGGTCAATATGGAGGGTGCAGCGACTGCCGGCGGGGAGTGGACGGACAAGGCGGCTGAGACGCGCGGCATGGATATCATCGGCGACGTAGTGACCGAGTGGATCAAGCACGCCTCCACGCGTAAGACCATCGTTTTCGGCGCCACCATCGCGCATTGCGAGGAAATGGCCAAGCAGTTTCAAGAAGCCGGGTACAAGTCGGCCGTCTTTTGTGCGACCACGACCGACGAAGAGCGCAAGGTCATTCTCAAGGACTTCGACGGCCCACAGTGTGAGCTCCGCGTGCTGATCAGCGTGGAAGCCCTGGCAAAGGGTTTTGACGTTCAGGATGTGGAATGCGTCTGCGATGTGCGGCCCCTTCGCAAATCTCTTTCCACTGCCATTCAGATGTGGGGCAGGGGGCTGCGCAGTTCGCCCCTTACCGGGAAAACTGACTGTTTCCTGCTTGATTTCAGCGGCAACATCATCAGGTTCGCCGACGACTTTTCGGATGTGTTCTTTCACGGCCTCGATGCACTGGACCAGGGCGAAAAGCTGGACAAGGCCATCAGACGCGACGAAGACAAAGAGCCGGCCAAGTGTCCGAAATGCGGATTCGTCCCCTGCGGCAAGAAGTGCATCGCCTGCGGATTCGAAAGGAAGCCCGCGGTTAGCACCGTTGAGGTTCTGCCCGGGTTGATGCAGGAGGTGACGCTGGGCGGCAAGAAGCTGGCCGACGATTGCCGGCACCTCTATGAGCAGATTTGCACCTACACGCGCTCTATCGGTAATCCGGACACGGCCAAGCAGCGCGCCTGGTATTTGTTTGTGGAGATGGCCGGTCGCAAGGTGCCCCGCGGCTGGGATTTCAATTCCACGCCCAACGTGCCGCTCACCAAGAACGTCTCTAACCGGATCACTGCGCTGAAGAAGGCTTTCAGGAAGTCGCAGAATGGGTGAGCTGTTCCACCGATACGTCAGCTTTACTCCGATGCGCTTGCGAGATCTCGAGCGGTATGCTTCGGAAATGGAGGTACAGATCGGCTTTGCGGTCAACAGGCGCCGGAAATATCTGCTTGATGAACTGGAATTCTGGCTGAGCGCCGATACAGACCTGGAAACTTGGGAGGTGTTGTGCCGGCCAATGTTTTTCAAGATAGCCGATGAGCTGGTCCAGCTAGTTCGAGATGTCTATTGGAGGCGCAAGCCGAAAGGGCCGGAGGAAGTCACCGACGAAATGAAGCTGCGCGCCAAGGCCTATCCTGTGACTGGATTGATCGATTTCACCCGGGGCAACGCCTTAGCCTTCTGCCATGCCGACAAGGCGCCCTCGCTGCTATTGTGGGCTAAAGGGAATAGGGCGTCATGCCATGTCTGCAATAAGAGGTTCGACCCTATCGACATTCTGATGATTCGTGACGGGCTCAAATACCATGATGCTGTGAGGCGACTATGCGCAATGTGAGGTTGCTTTATCACAGGAGGAGGCAAGATGCTTGAAAAGTGTGAATGCGGTGCGCCAGTAGAGGTTTGGGGCTCATATTGTACGTCCGGAGGGCACGGCTTTGCTGTCTGCTGCAGACTCTGCTATCCCGGTTGCGGCCCTTGGGCAAAGACTCGCAAGGGGGCAGAAAGGCTTTGGAATCGTGTTCGGCGGGCAGCATGCGCGCCATGAGAAAGGAAAAGGGGAAGTGGGTAGCCGAACAGCCCGCGAGCCTCAGCGCCTGGCTGTGGGCCAATGACGGCTTAGAGGCGGTCGTCATCGATGACGACACCAAGACCTACTACTGCGGAGACCCTGATACCGCGGACAAGTTCCGCGAGGCATGGGCCAAGGAATGCAAGAAGAACGACAAGCGGAAGGCACTGATGTTTATCGACCTGGACCGGTTACTGTTCGCTGCTGAGACCTCAGATTAACACCTACTTGACCAACCATTATTTGTGGAGTATTAGTCAACTCTGTTGTTTTTTGATTGGGCTGTAGGCTACCCTTTGGCCGGGGGAAAAGTGCGATCGTGGCCGCACCTGCCTACAAGAGCTCGCCGCACATGGGAGACCACACCATGGAAACGATTTACTCTTTCGCAACCCCCGCCAGAATTAAGCGCCAACTTGTGACCCTTGACGGCCAAATCAGGTACCAGTTGGTGCTTGATGATATCCCCCTTGAATCACCAGATTTCTGCGCTCTCAGGAAGGCCATAGACGGCGAAGTTCGTCTTGAAATCACTCTCAAGGGAGTGTTGTAGCTATGGCAAAGCGCCCCACACGCCCCAAGAGAATAGACTGGTTCGCATTTGATGCTGTGGCGTTCAAGGACGATCCGCGCATGCAACACCTTACAGCCAGGGAGAAATCCTTCTGGCTTTCCATGTTGGTCAATTCCTTCCACAATAAGGGCATGATGGTTGCCGATCCTGCTGTAGTCGCAGATCAGACAG
>TBL_comb47_HYPODRAFT_10007990_pt1 | contig 10946 bp, 9 predicted proteins | sample TroBogypolimnion_40_FD_10682 | JGI IMG/M metagenome (IMG submission 10682) | reverse complement strand
AATAGAAAGACTCTATCCGGGGAAGTGTTGGGGCCAGAGCAGAGAATTGACCCCTATTTAGCTCTCAAGGCTTTCACTACTAATGCTGCGTATCAATATAGAGAAGAGTTAAACAAAGGCTTGATAGCCCCCGGAATGCTTGCTGATTTGGTGGAGCTTAATCAAAATCCCTTAAAAGTAGAATTTAATGAAATAAAAAATATTCAGGTTCTCAAAACGATTAAAGGTGGCACAGAGATATATAGCAATTAATCTTCATTTCATTTGGATAGTTTAAGTGCTAAAAAATTTGTCAAGTACAGAGCCGGTGTCGCAGTCTATTAGATCTGCCATCTTTGAGCTATTAGGTTGTATGCCGTTATTTCACCCTGAAGATGCACTTGAGCGGACCCTGGAAGTAATCGATGTCTTGAATGGTAGCTTCACTTCTTTTATGGAGAATTTATTATCATCCCCATTTTGGCAATGCGTAGATTATCCTGACTGCCCATATAAAGTTTTATGTATAGACTTAGCTCAAGAAATTGATCGCATAGCTACACAAAAAATAGAGCCTGCCTATCATTCTCGCCGGCACTTCAAGGATGTGTGTTTGATGATCTCTTATTTGTTGATGCAGGAGAGTGGCAAACTTTTTGAGCAGCCAGCATCAAATTTATGGGTGACATCACCGCAGGAAAAATGGTTGCTATTGCTTGCGGCCATCGCTCACGATTTTCACCATCCTGGCCTGATAAATCGCATTCCCTATGAAATTGAAAAAAATAGCCTTACTGTCTTAGGGCAATTTCTATCGCAAAAAAATATGGATTGTGATTTAAAAAATCTTGTAATGGATCGGTTGTATCCATGGGTCATGGCAACCGACCCCGCAGTCTATGCCCAGCTCTTAACTAAAGTATCTGGTGATGATGTTAGTCACGAGAATTGCTTGGCAATGCTGCTGGTTGAGGCTGATCTCTTTGCCAGCTCTCTGCCCATTAAAGGGCAGATTCTCGCCACTCGATTGGCAAAAGAGTGGAGGGTTAACAATCCGGATGGTGCAAATGCTGTGGATGGCATTGAAGGACGCCTAACCTTTTTGCGTAAGATCCGATTTATTAGTCCTTATGCCATTGCGGTGGGTGCTGAAAAAATGAGACTCTCCTCCATAAATAAACTAGAAGATCTCAAATTTCGAGACTAGATCTTTTAGTCTTGCCGACACCTTGGCTAATTCAGCTGAAGACTTTTGAATCTCAGAGGACCCCTCAGTTACATTTTTAGAGGCTAGAGCTACCGATTGAACGGTATCAGTTATCGCTGCGGATTCAATGGCAGAGCCGGAGATGCTTCGTGAAATTTCTCCAACGGTGACGGCCTGCTCCTCAACAGCAGCAGCAATGATGTTAGAAATATCGCTAATACGTTTGATAATTTGAGTAATTTCTAGAATAGATTGAATGGCACTATTAGCATCAGTCTGTATAACGGCAATAGATTTACCAATTTCATTCGTGGCGCCTGCAGTTGAGCGGGCTAAATCTTTTACTTCATTGGCAACGACAGCAAACCCCTTGCCGAGCTCCCCAGCGCGAGCTGCCTCAATCGTGGCATTTAGTGCTAATAAGTTTGTTTGCTCGGCAATGCCTGAAATAACATTTAGGATTTGACCAACCTCAATGCTGCTATTTCTTAATTTTTCCATTTGCTGATTGGTTTTATCTGCAATTTGAACGGCTTGGTGTGCCACTTTTGAGGCTTCAGTAGCATTTATTGAGATCTCTCGAATGCTAGCGCCAAATTCTTCAGTTGAGGCCGCCACTATTTGTGTGTTCTGGCTGACTAAATCTGATGATTTCGCAACCTCATTTGCTTGAATGGAGGTCTCCTCAGCGCTACTGCTAAGCTGGGCGCTTACAGCCGCTAGTTCTTCGGATGAGCTGCTAATCACCAAAGCATTGTCACTAATATCTCTAATGGCATTGCGCAGGTTTGTTTGTAGGACTACAACGGATCTAGTGATCTGACCAACAACTCCATCATGATCCAGATTGGTAATAGTTTTATTGAGCTTTGATTCCGCTAAATCGTTAATCGAATTCTTAGAAATGGTTAATGGATTAATGATGGTCTTTCTTACCATCAGCGCAATTAAAATACTCAATCCAAAGCTTAGAAAAATGGCTAAGATAGTCAGATAGGTTACTTCTAGCTTAGTTTGGATGGATTCATCATATTTAGCTTTGGCACTAGCCAATTTCAGTTCAATAAGTTTATCTAGGGGCGCATGAATTTTTCCCTGCTCGGCTTCGAAGTTGGGATCCAGCATTAACCTCATTGCTTGGGCATTAGAAACTTTATTCAATGCTATTACTTGATCGATCAATTTGAAATACTGCGCAATATTGTCATTAATTTCATTAAATGAAGCGCGGACAATAGGCCTGTTTACTGTTTTTTCTAGTTCAACTAAATCGCTCTTCATGTTGATTTTAGTTTGATCTATATGAAGAAGTACTTTATCTGCGTAGGAACCTTCAGTTTTTGCAGTACCAGTACTCAAAAGCAATCTACTAACATCTGATTCAAGGGAGTTTAGATCAGCCCGCAAGGTTTGAGCGCTGCTGACCCCTAGCGTGCTTTGGTAATAAAGCCAGTGTGTATCGCTTCCCAGGATTTGATAGGCATAAATGGATAAGGCGCCAATCATTAGGGTAAAACAAGAAATAATAGAAAAACCGATAAATAATTTAGTTTTAACTGTCTTTTTTTCAATTTTATTGAGTATCGATGTCAGCATTTAGTTCATCATTTCAGGTTAAAAGTGGCCACTACAGAAAGTCTGCCTTTTTGAGGAACTGGCCTCAAAGTAGCTTAAAGCCTAATTCTATCGCCCTTGTCTAAGGCGTTGTGTATTAATATTGTCCATTATGCAAAATAATGACGAAATTCTATCGGAATTTATTCTGGAGGCACGGGAAATACTCGATCTTCTGGATGCCGAGTTTATTCGTTTAGAGAAGTTACCAGATGATAAAAAATTAATTGGAAACATCTTTCGCGCTTTGCACACCCTAAAGGGAAGTAGTGGTTTTTTTGCGTTTAAGAGACTGGAAAAAATATCCCATGCTGGCGAGTCTCTACTGGGGATGATAAGAGATGGGCAAATCAGTTTAGACCCCGAAAAGGTTGACCGATTACTCGAAACCGTTGATGTTCTGAGGATAATTATTGAGGGAATTGAAAAAAGCCACTCTGAACCAACGGGTAATGATCAGGTATTAATTGGGCAACTACAATTCTTGGCAAAAATTCAGGCGGTGTCTGATGGGCAAATTTCACAAAAAATAGACTCTTTCCTGTTGACGGAGAATGAAGCGTCGATTGATAGCGCAATTCCTTTTGAGCCTAGCACTGCGATATCTGATAAATCATATGACATAAGTACGCCCGTGAAGGTGAATTTAGATGCCCTTGATCGTTTGATGAATCTCACAAGTGAAATGGTCTTAGCCCGGAATCGTTTATTGCCATTTGCCAATGTTTCAAAAGATTTGAATTTCTCCCAAACGGTGAGGAGCATCGACCTGCTGACGCTTGAGTTACAGGAGCGGATGATGAAGATGCGAATGCAGCCAATCTCTTATGTCTGGTCAAAATTCTCTCGACTAGTACGTGATTTATCTCGGGAATGCAATAAGCAAATCAACTTGATTCAACTAGGGTCCGAGACGGAGTTAGATAGGGCGCTTTTAGATGCTATTCGTGATCCCTTGATTCACATACTACGTAACAGCATTGATCATAGTATTGAAACTCCAGAAGAGCGAAAGTCAAAAGGCAAGAGTGAGGTCGGTAGTATTCAGCTAAGTGCGTTTCATCAAAATGGGATGGTCGTCATTGAGATTGTCGATGATGGCGCTGGGATTAACTATGAGCGAGTTCGTAGTCGTGCAATCGAAAGGCGGCTAGTCGATTCTGTGGAGGCCGAGGGGCTTACAAATGACGCTCTTATAGAGCTCATTTTTTTGCCAGGATTCTCTACTAAAGATCATATTTCCAGTCTATCCGGTAGGGGTGTTGGAATGGATGTCGTAAAAAATAAAATTATCAGCATTGGCGGATCTATCGAGCTCACTAGTGAATCTAATATAGGGACGACTATTCGGTTAAAGATTCCTTTGACATTGGCGATAATCCCAGCCTTATTAGTCGGTTTAGAAGAGCAGACTTTTGCAATACCTGAAAATCGAATTTTGGAATTAGCTCGGCTTATTAAAAAAAATAATGAAACTCCATTTGAAGATTTTTATGGCACCCCTGTTTATCGTCTGCGTGAAAATTTAATTCCGGTTTTATATTTGAATAATGAATTGAAGTTAGATCAATTAAGCGATAGTAAGAGTGCCTCAATCAATATGGTGGTTGTGCAGTCAGATGAGGTTAAATTCGGAATTATTGTTGATGCCATTCTCAATATTCAGGATGTAGTAGTTAAGCCATTAGGTCCTTTACTCAATAACCTACCTAAATATGCGGGAGCAACCATCCTTGGTTCTGGCCGCATATCGCTCATTCTCGATGTAGATGGGATCGCAGTTGAATCTGGTTTAGCGGGAAGGATTCGGGCAAATCCCATTCACCCCGTCGCAATTCCGATGGAAACTTTAGAGGAAGAGGTATCCATGCTTCTTTTTGAGCTTAATGGTTTATCGCGAATTGCCTTACCTTTAGAGTGCATAGAGCATATTTTGATGTTGAACGCCACTCAATTTCAGGAAAACGGTGATAAAGAGGCCATTTATTACAAGGATCTTTTTATGCATGCAGTAAGGCTTCAGGACTATGTCAGCGGTTGTAACTCGTCCAGTCACTCTGAGCAAACGGTCTTCCCCGCATTGACTTGCAATTTAAATCATAAGACTTATGCGTTGATAGTTAAGCAGGTTCATGACATTATTCAAGTTCCCAAAAAGATGCACGAACTCTCATCCCCACAACGTGGTATTCAAGGTTGTATTATCTACAAAAATGATGTCATTAATATCCTAGACTTAGAAGAGGTGATAGCTATGCATAATGCTCACGACTCCTCGACTAGCTACCCCCGTGTAATTGATATTCAAGGGGTTTTGGATTAATGAATATCAGTTATCTCACTTTTTTTATCGGAAAAAATCAATTCTGCATCCCCGCGGAAAGGGTTTTGGAAATGAATCGTAATACTGATTACACTTCCGTTCCGGGAGCTCCTGCAGCAATTAAAGGAATTTTAAATTTACGCGGTCAGTTGATTGTTGCTTTTGATATGAGCAGCCTTTTGGGCCTTGAGGGCAGTCGAAAGTTAAGTGAAGCGGTAAGCATCATCGTTGATGTAGATTCATCGCCGATTTCCCTGTTGGTGGATGGGGTTGGCGATATTCTTTCACTCGGTGCTGATACATTTGAGAGGCCGCCCAACAACTTTCCTTTGCATATTCGCAATGCAGTAATAGGGGCACATAAATTGGCCGACTCTTTGCTGGTTGTTATTGATCCAAATTTATTGATCCAATATCTGACAGGCAAGGTAGAAATTTCTACCCCTGTCGATCCTTTATTTATCTCGCCATAAAGTATGTCAGAAACTATTCCAGAAAAGAGCAAGATTAAAATCTTGATTGTTGACGATTCAGCTGTAGTACGAAAGATAATTTCAAATGTACTGTTAAATCAGGGCGATATGGAGGTGGTTGGTAGCGTTGCGAATGGACTATTAGGTGTGGAGTTTATAAGAAAAACTCCCCCAGACTTAGTGTTGCTAGACGTTGAAATGCCTGTAATGGATGGTATTGAAGCGCTAAAAATAATTCGCAAATTTAATGCACAGATCCCAATCATCATCTTCAGCTCACTAACTCAAAAAGGAGCTGCCATTACCATTGATGCGCTTACTGGCGGGGCTAGTGACTATCTGCCAAAGCCCGTAAACATGGGCGATTTAAACGCAGCGATGAAGGCAGTTGAAGAGCTGCTGGTTCCGAAAATTCGAAATTTACATGCTCGTAAAATAGGTTCCTTATCGGCAAATAAGGCCCATTCTAGGGTTGAGACTCAAAGAGTAGTTAATTCCGCATCACTTAATCAAGATAAATTTGGAGCTCTTTGTATTGGTGTTTCAACGGGCGGTCCCGCCGCTTTAATGCAACTTTTTGGCGAGTGGAAAAAACCGCTTACAGTACCTGTTTTTATAGTCCAACATATGCCGCCTAAATTTACAGAATTTTTGGCCAAACGCTTAACCGAGATTGGGTGCATGCTGGTCGAGGAGCCCTACGATGGTCAGCTACCAAAACCAGGAATGGTCTATTTAGCCCCTGGTGGTATGCATATGACGCTTTCTAGAGAAAGTGCTGGGGTGGTAATTCATTTAAACGATGGCCCTCATGAGAACTCATGTAAACCCTCTGTAGATCCCCTCTTTAGAAGTGCCGCTCAGGTTTATGGTTCGGGCTTGTTGGCGGTGATCTTAACGGGCATGGGAATTGATGGTCTTAAAGGGTCATATGAAATCCAAAAAAATCACGGAAGAATCATTGCCCAAGATGAGGGTAGTAGTGTTGTATGGGGAATGCCTGGAGCAGTTGTAAAAGCGAATTTAGCCCAAGCGATATTGCCGCTTGATATGATGTCAAAAGAGATTGAGAGGTTAACTTGCCAATAACCTCGGGCCTCATACCGATTGGTAAGCAAGCTTTTTTGGATTTCACCAAGACGGTTCGTGAAAATGTAGGTCTTGCTTTAGACGATAGCAAGGAATATCTGCTGGATTCCCGGCTATCACCAATTGCAAAAGTAAGTGGATATGAAAATTATGCAGCTCTGATTCAGCATCTCAATTCCTCCCCTGTTGGCTCATTGCATTGGCAATCCTTCGAGGCTCTTCTCACCAATGAAACTATGTTTTTCAGAGACGAGCATTTTTTTAGAGGCCTTATAGAGATCGCTATTCCAAGCCTCATCAATAAAAATAAAAATAACAAAAAACTGCATATTTGGTGCACATCAGTTTCAACTGGCCAAGAGGCATATAGCCTGGCGATTTTATTAAAAGAACACTTTCCTGAATTAAGCGCTTGGGATACAAAAATTTATGCAAGTGATGTATGCAATAGTGCAATCACCAAAGCAAGGGCTGGAGTATTTAATGCGGTCGAAATTCAAAGAGGACTCTCCCCAGAATTAAAGCAGAAATATTTTAAGGTTGATCGAGATGGATTTTATGTAGCCGATCCCTGCTTGAAGAAAATGATTCATTTTTTTAATGTGAACCTGATTGAAAATTTAAATGAGATTCAATCATTTGACTTGATATTAATTCGCAATGTCTTGATTTACTTTTCACCAGAAACCAAAAAATCAGTTCTTACGAAGATTTACTCGAAATTACTTGATGAGGAAAGTTTTTTAATGCTCGGAGCATCTGAGTCACTTATTGGGGACGTTACATTCACGCCGCATCGTGTAGGGAAGTTTAGTTTTTTTAAAAAGAAGCCCCTATGAACCATAACGACATACCCAATTTATTGCCGCCTAATTTATTAGAGCAAATGATGGCAATGCGAGTCTTGGTCGTAGACGATAGCAGAACGTTGCGAAAATTATTGATTCGCGAACTCAATTTAGCGGGCATCACGAATATTCATGAGGCTACTAATGGTGTCGAAGCAATTGACCTGGTTCGCGCCGAATCTTTTGATTTAATGCTGTTGGATATGGAGATGCCCGAGCTAGACGGCTTGGATGTTTTGAAATTAATTAAATCCGATCCTGCGCTTTCTTATTTACCAGTGATTATTATTTCTGGTGGAGATCAATTTGCTAAAACGGTGGAATGTATACAGGTTGGCGCCGAAGATTACCTGCCCAAACCATTTAATCCTATTTTACTAAGAGCTCGAGTTTATTCCTCACTAGAAAAGAAACGCTTACGCGATATTGATAGAGGGCGTATTGATGAGCTCCAAAGGGAAAAGGAATTACTCAGTATTGAGCAGCTCAAGACTGAGAAATTAATGCTTAACATTCTTCCAAAGCCTATTGCAGAGCGATTAAAAAGGGGTGAGAAAAATATTGCGGGTAACTATCCTGAGTCTACTGTGCTGTTTAGCGATTTAGTGGGCTTTACTAAAATGTCCTCAGAAAAAACTGCTGGAGAGCTGGTGGCATTATTAAATGCGCTATTTACTAAGTTTGATCAGCGTGCTGAATATTTAGGCTTAGAAAAAATTAAAACAATCGGAGATGCTTACATGGCTGTTGGAGGCCTGCCCATTCCCCGTTCAGATCATGCTCAGATAGTAGCCGATATGGCCTTGGGCATGTTTGTCGATTTAAAAGAATTTAACGATAGCCATGGTATGACGTTGAATATGCGCATTGGCATTAATTCAGGCCCAGTTGTGGCGGGTGTGATTGGCTTTACTAAATTTTCCTATGATCTCTGGGGCAATACGGTTAACACTGCCAGCAGGATGGAGTCGACATCCTTGGAGGGGAGAATTCAAATCGCACCGTCAACCCAAGCTCTTTTGCAGTCCACATTTGATTTGGAGGAAAGGTCGCTGATGGAGTGCAAGGGGCTCGGTCAAATTAAGACTTATTTCTTAAACGGTCGCAGGTAGAATCCATTTTATTCATCACAAATATTTAACAGTAAACAATAATTGACACAACATATGAAGCATCACAAAATATTTTTCTTGTCAAAATCCTTATGGGCTGCCTTATTACTCTCCAATCTTCTTTTTGCTTGCTGGGTTGAGAAAAGGGTTGGCAGTTATTGGGGTTGGACCGTGGTTGATTTATCCAATAACTTAGTTATTAATTCCGCAACGGTGTTTCCTGTCCTTCAGTTTGCCCTTTTTGGCCTTACTGTAGACATGTTAATGCGATTATTGGTGGGATCGATTAACTCGAAAACAAAGCAATTTAAAGTTCCGGCAATCACGGTGATGGCGATGTCAATTTCGATATACGCGATTGTGGGATTATTGGGATTTATTCTGCTCTATGATCATAGTCTATCCCACATATTAGCTGCAGCAGGTGCATTGGGATTGGGTGCGGCTTACGCTTTTCGAGATTTTATTGCTGACGTTACGGCTAGTATTCAAATCCAAACCGATCATCTAGCAAGCATCAATGACTATATTGAGGTTTCAGGCGAAAAGGATGTGTACAAAGTTATTCAAATCGATCATCGCATGATCACTATTGAGGATAAGTTTTCCTATTTAATTCAGGTTCCTACGCGTCAATTTTTAAATTGGAAGTACATCAATATTAGCAAGCAACCTAGTAGACGAGGAGTTAAGCGCCGCTGTACCTTTAGTATTACCACTCAAAATGAGAGCGGCCGAGTGTTAGAGGCGATGGATATTGCGATGAAGCACTTAATCTCCAAGGATGATCGTTTTTATAGAAGTTATGCATGCCAGATTCAGCTACTTGAAGGCGGCATGATTGGGTACGGCATCAGTTATGAATGCGATCCAAGCCTCTCTCACTTTGCTTCAACCAGTCTTGTCTATGGTCCCTTACTGCATATATTAAATACGGCTATCATTAATTTGAATGCCGATATAGAGGTTAATCACCCAAAAGCTGCTTTATCTGAAGCTCAGCAAAGGCTGATAGATATCTATCGATTCAGTATCCTCAAGGCCCTTAGTGAAAAACAGATTGAGGAATTATCTAAGGTTATTAATATTATTTATTTTGAGGCTGGAGATCAAATCATTGCTCAGGGTGAGCTAGCTCAAAGCATGTATTTGATTTCCGAAGGGCACCTTGAAGTCAGTATTCTGAACAAGGATGGGAGCGCTTTAATTGTTGCAAATTTATGGCCTGGCGATTGTGTTGGTGAGATGTCACTATTAACTGGTGAGCCAAGATCGGCTAATGTATGCGCTAAGTCCAAAGGTATTTTATTGGAACTCACAAAAGATGACCTAGCCCCCATTTTTCAATCCTCACCCGTCCTAATTGAAAAGATTTCTCAAATTCTTTCAGATCGAAAGCTTAAAAATGAAAAAGCTTTAATGGGTGATGTTCAGAAAGAATTGGTCGTCAGTCAAGTCAAAATACTTGCCCAAAGAATTTTTAAATTTTTCTTTGGCTAACGTAGGACTCACTTGTATTATTTTTGAATGAATTCTCAGGGATTAAAAGCTCCGCCTTCCCGAAGGGTGGCATGCTCATTACCTGAAATGCCTAACTCTGCAAGAACCTCATCGGTATGCTACCCAAGTAATTACTGAGCTGAGGCAGTAGTACCGCCTATAAAGTGGCCCCAATCAGTTGAATGCCTATATTGCACATTATTTTATTCAATCTATAATACAGGATCTATAAAATGGAATACCAAAAATGAGCAGTCGTGCCTTATACCCACTATTGATATTATCTTCGATACTGCTTATTGCCTGTGCTAACAATAATTCTTCATTGGCCAATAAAAGCCAAACCGCACTGCGCTGTTTTGGTGGTAACGAGGCCAATAAAATTGAATATAAACAGGGTACCCCTACCCTTGTTTATGACTCAAATCAGGCCTTAGCAAGCGGTTGCATTGCAAAAGATGCCAATCAATTACCTGAAAAATCAATGGCATTGCAATCTAAAGAGGATTAACCCCCATCAAGGATAAGCACGGAAATCACAGAGCAATTAATGGTCAATGAATGCTTCGGTCTGTATTAGTGCTTGGTCCAGAATGCTGCCCTAAAGTTTAAGTGTTACCTTAATACTTAAACTTAATATAGGTACTTATAAAATAATCATCTCATTAGTATTTGATGAGGTTCGATCTTTATTGGTGGTGCTTTACCCCGAAGTTAAATTGATGTCTATTTATCGGGCCGCCAGTAAATAATCCCCCGTTTAAAGGTCAAATCTCTTTACTGGGTTTTAGGGATTAAAAG
>TBL_comb47_HYPODRAFT_10007987_pt1 | contig 10948 bp, 9 predicted proteins | sample TroBogypolimnion_40_FD_10682 | JGI IMG/M metagenome (IMG submission 10682) | reverse complement strand
CGAGTGACCTTGGCCGGGTCGATGATGCCCCACTGCAGCAGGTCGCCGAAGGTGCGCGTGGCGGCGTTGTAGCCAAAGCTGGGTTCGTTGGCGGCGTCCACCCGGTTCAGCACCACCGAGGCTTCGTCACCCGCGTTGGCCACGATGCAGCGCAGCGGCGCCTCCAGCGCGCGCAGCACCAACTGGATGCCGGAGGTCTCGTCCAAGTTGGCGCCCTCCATTCCGATGAGCACATGGCGCGCGCGCAGCAGCGCAATGCCTCCACCTGGGACAATGCCTTCTTCCACGGCGGCGCGGGTTGCGTGCAGAGCGTCTTCCACGCGCAGCTTGCGCTCCCTGAGTTCGGTCTCGGTGGCGGCACCCAGCTTGAGCAGGGCCACGCCGCCAGAGAGCCGGGCGGCGCGCTCAAGCAGTTGCGCGCGCTCATGCACGCTGACGGCATGGGCGGCCTCCTTGCGAAGGGCGGCAATGCGCTGCTGCACGGCCTCGGGCTTGCCTGCGCTGCCTATCAGGGTGGTGGTATTCTGGTCCACCTCCACGCGCCGGGCGTGGCCCAGATCGGCCAGTGTGGCCTGGGACAGGGGTGGCGAGCCTACTTCACCAAACAGGCGTGCGCCGGTCAGCACCGCCATGTCCTGCAATTGGGCGCGGCGCCGGTCGCCAAAATCCGGGGCCTTGACGGCGCAGACTTTGAGCGCGCCGCGCAGGCTATTGAGCACCAAGCCCGACAGGGTTTCACTGTCCAGGTCTTCGGCAATCAGCAGCAGCGGCTGGCCGGCCTGCACCACCTGCTCCAGCAGCGGCAGCAGGTCCCGCAGGGACTGCAGTTTGCCGTTGACCAGCAGGATGGACACGTCTTCGAGCAGCACGATCTGGCGTTCGGTGATGTTGATGAAGTAGGGCGACAGATAGCCGCGCGCAAACTGCAGGCCTTCCACCGCTTCGAGCGTGCTGACCAGACCGGAGCCGTCTTCAATGGTGATGGCGCCCTCGCGCCCCACCTTGTCGATGGCCGCGGCCAGTAGCTCGCCAATGGACGCATCGTTGTTGGCCGAAATGGCCGCCACATGGGAAATGTCGCGCGAGCTGGCGCAGGGCTGGGCCAGGGTCTTGAGGGCGCCCACCACGGCCGAGCAGGCTTTTTCCATGCCGCGCTTGAGGTCCATCGGGTTCATGCCGCCCGACAGGCAGCGCAGGCCCTCGTGGATCATGGCGTGGGCCAGCACGGTGGCGGTGGTGGTGCCGTCACCGGCCATCTCGCTGGTGCGCGCCGCCACCTCGCGCAGCAGTTGTGCGCCCATGTTTTCAAAGTGATCGTCCAGCTCCACAAAGCGCGCCACCACCACGCCGGAATTCACGATGCGCGGCGAGCCGGCTGCACTTTCCAGAATGACGGTGCGCCCACGCGGCCCCAGGGTGACGCGCACGGCGTTGGCCAGAGCGTCCATGCCGCGGCAGATGGCTTCGCGGGCCTCGTCATGAAAGATCAGTTGCTTGGCTTGTGCCATGTGGTTTCTCCTTGTCAGTCCAGAGGGGTTCGTCCGCAGCCAAGGGTTGCAGCGATTGCAGTTGCTGCTCCAGCACCGCCAGTGAGGCTTCCGAGGCATCCTGGCCGAGCGCCTCGCGCGATTGCACGCGCTGGCGCAGCACCTGTGGTGTGGCCTGCGGCGCCAGGATGGAAAAGCCTGCCCGGGCGGCTTGGGCCAGCTCGCGGAAGCGATCGCGCTGTTCGCGCTGCAAAAATGTGCCGTCCACGATGACCGACCAGTTCGCCTGCAGCAGGGCCTGCGTCTGTGCCAGCACGTGGGCATAGCTGCTTGCGCTGGCTTCATGCGTGTAGATGCCGGCATTCAGGGTTGAGTCGCTGTGCTGCTGCGCGTCCAGGCCAAACAGGCGCTTGCGCTCCACGTCGACGCGCAGTCGCAGGGTCTGTGCCTGCGCGTCCTCCTGGAGCATGCGGTTCGTGGCCGTGGTTTTGCCGCAGCCCGATGCGCCGTGCGTGATCAGGAGCTGCAACGGTGCGCCCATTGCCAGGCGCTGTGCCAGCGCAACAAGGGCCAGCGCCTCTGGCCTGCGGTCACCGCCGGTGCCGGTCTGCAGCAGGGCCACCTTGGCCCGCACCAGGGCGCGGTAGACGGCGTAAAAGCGCAGCAGGGGGGCGCAGGCGTAGTCCCCGCTGTGGCTCAGGGACTCGTTGACAAACCAACTGGCCAGTCCGGGCTTCTCATGTGCCAGCAAATCGACATAGGTAAAGGCCAGCTCGCTGGCCACGTCTATCCATCGCAGCTCGTCGCTGAACTCGATGCAGTCGAAGAGTTTGACCTTGTGATCCAGCAAGAGCAGATTGGAAAGGTGTAGATCGCCATGGCATTCGCGCACGCAACCGGCTTGTTGCCGCGCTGCCATCTGCGGCGCCAGCAGCTGCTGTTGACCCGCGGTCCAGCGCTGCAAGGCATGGATGCTTGCCCGGGCTTGTGGGTCCGACAGCAGCGCCAGCAGGTCGGTGAAATTTTGGCGCGCCTGTTGGCCCACGCTGTCTGGAGAACCCCAGTCGGACCCTGCCGGCGCAATGGCCGCTCCCTTGTGGAACGTTGCCACGGTTTGGGCCAGGTCAGACACGTGGTCTGGCAACAAAGCGCCGCGCGCGCAGATCCGGTCCAGTCTTGCGCTTTGGGCAAAGCGGTGCATGCGCACGGCGTATTCAATGGGGGCTCCGCTGCCCTGCCATTGCGGGTCTTGATGCGTATGGAAGATGGGCAGTACGTCCAGATAGAGATCGGCTGAAAAGCGCTGGTTGAGGCGCAGCTCCTCTTCGCAGTAGTGCTTGCGCAGCTCCAGCGTGCTGAAATCCAGAAAGGACAGCTTGATGTCTTTTTTGATCTTGTAGGCAAACGAGCCCGCCAGCAGCACCCAGGAGATATGGGTTTGCTCCAAGCGCACCTCGGTCACACCACCACCATAGCGTGAGGGGACAAGCAGCGCGCGAATCAGGGGAGGCAGGTTCATGAAGCGGTTGCCTTAGGGAAGGACAAGTGCCTAGTCATTGTTGTGATGATGCCGCCGCACGCAAGCGGCTGGTTTGCGATATCGCAAGCGCCGGCCAATGTGCCACTTCTAGGATGGCTGAGGCTGGTGCGCGGTAGGCAGCGCTGCCCTGTCCAGCATTCAATTCGCAACTCCACGCTGATGGAAAGGAACCCTATGAAGACCGATGAGCAATTAAAGGACGACGTGGTCATGGAGCTGGAGTGGGACCCGTCCGTGCATGCCACCGAGGTGGGCGTCACGGTGAAAAATGGCGTGGTTACGCTGACGGGCCATCTCGACACCTTTGCCGAAAAATTCGCGGTGGAGAAGGCCGTGGCAAGGGTGCAGGGCGTGCAGGCGCTCGCCGTGGAGCTGGATGTCAAGTTGGAGCCGGGCCACAAGCGCAGCGACTCCGAGCTTGCCGCCGCCGTGGAGTCAGCGTTGAAGTGGCACGCGCAGGTGCCGGCCGATCGCATTCAGGTGATGGTGGAGAAGGGCTGGGTGACGCTCAAGGGCGAGGTGGATTGGGACTACCAGCGCCAGAGTGCCAGCAAGGCCGCGCGTGCGCTTACCGGCGTGGTGGGTGTCAGCAACCTGATCTCTCTCAAGTCTGCCGTGGTGCCAGCCAATCTGAGCGTGCGCATTCGTGAGGCGCTCAAACGCCATGCGGAGCGCGAGGCCCGGGATATTGATGTGAATGTGCATGGCTCGGTGGTTACCTTGCGCGGCAAGGTGGGCTCGCTGGCCGAACGCGCAGCCGTCTGCGGTGCAGCGTGGTCGGCACCCGGCATTTCCAGTGTGGTCAACGAGCTCACGGTTCACCCCTGAAGGGAGAGAACCAAAAAATATTCATAGCATTGCTAATCCTGACTAGGGTTTTCCCTAGGGCTTTTGCGGCTTGGCGCATGAACAATGCGTAGGCAAATCATTTCATAGGCATGGACGTGCATAGGTGGCCGTCCAGCCTTCGCAAAACTACAGGAGAAACGCATGCAAAAGCTATTGCATATCAACCCGGACAAATGCACCGGATGTCTGCAGTGTGAGATGGCCTGTTCTTTCGAGAACTACGGCACCTTCGCCACCGCCAAATCGCGCATCAAGGTCTTCAACTTCCACGAAACCGGCAAGAAAGTGCCCTACACCTGCACCCAGTGCGATGAGGCTTGGTGCCTGCACGCCTGCCCGGTAGAAGCCATTACGGTCGACAAGGCCACCGGCGCCAAGGTGGTTAACGAAGCCACCTGCGTTGGCTGCAAGGTCTGCACCATCGCCTGCCCGTTTGGCACCATCAATTACGTGGAAGAAACCGGCAAGGTGCAGAAGTGCGACCTCTGCGGTGGCGACCCGGCCTGTGCCGACGCCTGCCCCACGGCAGCCATCACCTTCATCGACGCCAACTGGACCGGTCTTGGCAAGATGGAAGCATGGGCCAACAAGTTGGGCAACCAGCCCTCCGCAACTTAAAGGAGCACCAACATGTCTTGGGCAGGAAAAATTCTTCGCGTTGACTTGACCGCAGGTACCGTCAAGTCCGAACCCCTCAATATGGAATGGGCCCGCGCCTACATCGGCTCGCGCGGCCTGGGCACCAAATACCTCTGCGAAGAGGTGGATGCCACGGTTGACCCGCTGTCAGCCGCCAACAAAATCATCTGGGCCACCGGCCCCTTGACCGGCACCATGGCCTCCACCGGTGGCCGTTACACCGTCATCACCAAGAGCCCGCTGACCGGCGCCATTGCCTGCTCCAATTCGGGTGGCTACTGGGGTGCGGAGTTCAAGATGGCCGGCTGGGACATGGTGATATTCGAAGGCGCATCGCCCAAGCCCGTCTACCTGTATGTGAACGACGACGTGGCCGAGCTGCGAGACGCTGCCCACCTCTGGGGCAAGAGCGTCTGGGAAACCGAAGGCCTGCTCAAGAAGAGCCTGCAGGACCCGCTGACCCGCGTGTCGAGCATCGGCAAGGCCGGTGAAAACGGCGTGCTGTTTGCCGCCGTGGTGAACGACTTGCACCGTGCGGCCGGCCGCTCGGGTGTGGGCACGGTCATGGGCAGCAAGAACCTCAAAGCCATTGCGGTGCGCGGCACCAAGGGCGTGGGCAATATCAAGAACCCCGCAGCCTTTATGGCGGCCGTCAAGGAAAAGAAAAAGATCCTGGCCGAGAACGGCGTCACCGGCCAGGGCCTGCCCATCTACGGCACCCAGGTGCTGATGAACGTGATCAACGAAGTGGGCGCCTTGCCCACGCGCAACCACCGCGACAGCCAGTTTGAAAGCGCCAAGGACATCTCCGCCGAAGCCATGGCCACACCACGCGCCACCGACGGCAAAAAGCACCTGGTAACCAACCAGGCCTGCTTCGGTTGCACCATCGCCTGCGGACGTATCAGCAAGATGGACCAGGGCCACTTCACCGTGGCCACCAAGCCGCAATACTGGGGCGCCAACGGCGGTCTGGAATACGAAGCGGCCTGGGCCCTCGGTGCTGCCAATGGCGTGAAGGATCTGGAAGCGCTGCAATACGCCAACCTGATCTGTAACGAAGAAGGCATTGACCCCATCAGTTTCGGCGCCACCATCGGCGCCGTGATGGAGCTGTATGAAATGGGCGTGCTGACCAAGGAACAGATTGGCATTGATGCCAAGTTCGGCTCCGCCGAAGCACTGGCCTTTTTGGTGGACGAGACCGTGGCGGGCCGCGGCTTTGGCAAGGAAATCGGCCAGGGCTCCAAGCGCCTGACCGCCAAGTACGGCCACCCTGATCTATCCATGAGCAGCAAGGGCCAGGAATTCCCGGCCTACGACGGTCGCGCCATCCAAGGCATTGGCCTGGCCTACGCAACGTCCAACCGTGGCGGTTGCCACCTGCGCGGCTACACCATTGCATCCGAAGTGCTGGGCATTCCGGTCAAGACCGATCCGCTGGAGCATGAAGGCAAGCCGGAGCTGGTCAAGGCGTTTCAGGATGCAACGGCTGCGTTCGACTCGTCCGGCCTGTGCATCTTCACGACCTTTGCCTGGGGTCTGGCCGACCTGGCACCGCAGCTGCAAGGCGCATGCGGTGACGAGTTCGACACCGAAGCCCTGGCCCACATCGGCGAGCGTATCTGGAACATGGAACGCGAGTTCAACAACCGTGCCGGCTTTACCGCCAAGGACGACAGCCTGCCCAAGCGCCTGCTGACCGAGGCTGTGAACAGCGGCCCGGCCAAGGGCAAGGTCAACATGCTGGCCGAGATGATGCCCAAGTACTACGCCGCCCGCGGCTGGGACAGCGAAGGCCGCCCGACTGCCGAAACGCGTACGCGTCTGGGGCTGTAAGCGCCGGCAACTACCGCTCCAATGAGCCGCCCTTAGTGGACTCTTTGGAAGCGGTTGGTTAGCAAGTCATCCAAAGGCGGTCATCCACAGGCCGCCTTTCTTTTTTGGAGCACTCACATGACCCACCACCTGATTCTTGGCGCCGGCCCGGCCGGCGTGATCGCTGCGGAAACCATCCGCAAATTGGCCCCGCAGGACCGCATCACCATCGTCGGTGACGAGCCCGAGCCGTCTTACTCGCGCATGGCGATTCCCTATCTGCTGATCGGCAATATCGACGAGCGCGGCACCTATTTGCGCAAGAGCCCCACGCACTTTGCCGACCTGCGCATTGACGTGCTGCAGGCCAAGGTCACGTCCGTTGACGCCGCCGCCCGCACCGTGGCACTGAGCGATGGCAAGAGCCTGGGCTTTGACACGCTGCTGATCGCTACCGGCTCGCACCCGGTGCATCCGCCGATTCCCGGCATCGATTCCGAAGGCGTGGCCACCTGCTGGACGCTGGAAGACGCGCGCAAGATTGCGGCCCTGGCCACCAAGGGCGCACGCGTGTTGCAACTCGGGGCAGGATTTATCGGCTGCATCATCATGGAAGCGCTGGCCTCCCGCGGTGTGGAGTTGAGCGTGGTGGAAATGGGCGACCGCATGGTGCCGCGCATGATGGGCCCGACGGCCGGCGGCATGATTCGCGACTGGTGCGAGGCCAAGGGTGTGCAGGTGTTTACCGGCACCAAGGTGGAGCACATCACGCCCGGCAAGCCGCTGCAGGTGAAGTTGTCGAACGGCAGATCAGTGGAAGCCGACTTGGTCATCAGCGCCGCCGGTGTGCGCCCCGCCATTGGCTACCTGGAGAAGTCCGGCGTCACCTGCCTGCTGGGCGTGCTGACCGATGAGCATCTGCAAACCAATGTGCCCGGCATTTATGCCGCNGGCGATTGCGCCGAGGCCTTTGACAAGGTCAGCGGCAAGATGATCGTCAGCGCCATCCAGCCCAATGCGGCCGAGCAGGCGCGCATAGCAGGCGCCAACATGGTCAACCATGCGCGCGGACGGGCCTTGAGCGCCGAACTCAAGGGCGTCACCCAGATCAATGTGCTGGACACCCTGGGCCTGATCTCCACCAGCTTTGGCGACTGGCAGGGCCGCCCCGGCGGCGAGCATGTGGAGCTGACTGATATGCCCAACGGCCGCCACCTGAGCCTGCAGTTCCAGGGCGAAGTGCTGGTGGGTTGCAACTCGGTCGGCTGGACCGACCATGTGGGCGTGATGCGCGGCCTGGTCGAAGGCCAGGTGAAGCTCGGTGCCTGGAAAGAAGTGCTGATGAATGACCCGACGCAGCTGATGGAAGCCTATCTGGGCACGGCGCAGGCGCAGCAGGAATGGTCGGGTGCCGATGATGCGCGCCGGCGTTAGCCTGAAGCCAGCGACGGGCCGTTAGGATTCACTACATGAAAATCACCTTCAAGCTGTTCGCCTCGCTCACCGACTTCCTGCCGCAACAGCACCGCAACGCCAACCAGGTTACGCTGGATGTGGCCGAGGGCGCCACCATCCTGCAGATCATTGAGCCCTTTGGCCTGCCGGAGAAGATGGTGCATCTGGTGCTGATCAACGGCCGCTACATTGCGCCTGCAGATCGCGCCACGCTGGCCTTGCAGCCCGATGATGTGCTTGCGATCTGGCCGCCCATCGCCGGCGGTTAATGTGGCCCCCACGTTCGCCCACTGCGTGTGGCTCTCTGCCCCCCGAGGGGGCCGCGTTTGGCCTTGGGGCGGCCCGGCGGCCAAACATGCCCCCACGTTCGCCCACTGCGTGTGGCTCTCTGCCCCCCGAGGGGGCCGCTTTGGCCTTGGGGCGGCCCGGCGGCCAAACATGCCCCCACATTCGCCCACTGCGTGTGGCTCGCTACCGCTTGAATTTTTCTGATGCAATCTTTTTACGACGAGCGCTTTGAGCGCGACATGGGCTGCACCGAGGGCGACTGGCTGCGCTGGCTGCCCGACGCCATTGGCGAGCACCACTGGAAGCGCCAGGAGCGCACGGTGGGCGTGCGCATAGGCGACGGTGCCCTGGGACTGAAGTGGGAAGTGGCCGAGCCGCGGGTGATCGCGCAGGTGCAGATGCCGCGGCTGGTGGTGCGCTTCCGCTTCGCCGGTGTCGACGAGGCCGCGCGCTACATCTTCATGAAGCGCTTCGATCTGTATATGCAGCGCGGAGGCGGTTGACTGGCCGGGGTGTACCCGGCCCGCCCTGGTCCAGCCCAGCACATTGTTGTTGCGCCCGGGTGAGCCGCTTCAGACCCTTTGCGCAGCCACCTTGCGCTTGCTCGGAAAGTCCCACCAAGGCAGCACCTTGCGCAGTGACTGCACCTCGCCACTGCGCCAGGGTCGGTAGCCCGGCAGGGCTGCCAGTTGCGCCTGCCAGGCCGGGCTTTTGAGCAAGTCCAGCAGGGCCACGATGGCTGGGTCCTCCAGTGCCGATTTCAGGCATACGAGGTGGTAGCTCTCTTCCAGCAGGGGCACAAAGTCCAGGTCTTGGGCGCGCGCGGCCACTTCAATGCCCAGGCCCACATCGGCCGCGCCGGAAGCAATGGCGTGCGCCACGGCCGTGTGCGAGGGCTCGGTGTGTTCATAACCGGGGAATTGCGCTGCGGGCAATGCGGCCTGTGCCAACAACTCGTCCAGCACCACCCGGGTGCCGGTGCCCAGCGGGCGGTTGATAAAGCGGGCGCGGCTGCTCTGCACATCCTGCAGGGTGCGCAGTTGCAGCGGGTTGCCTGCAGCCACCATCAGCCCCTGGGTGCGGGTGGCAAAGCCGATGATCTTGTGCAGACCGGGCTTCAATAGCGGCTTGTAGATTTTTTCGGCCACCGAGCCCTGCTGCGGGTTTTGCAAGGTGTGAAAGCCGGCCATCACGCAGCGGCCTTCGTTGAGCGCGCGTATGGCGTCCACGCTGCCGCTGAAGCGCATGTCCAGATGCAGTCGACCGTGCGTGGCGGCGTCTGCATTCAGGGCACATTCGCGCAGCGTGCCCAGCGCGTGGTCGTGGCTGGCATAGAGCATGACGACATGGGCCTGCGGGTCAAAGGCCACGGCAAAGGCGCGTTCCAGCGCGCTGCGCAGGGCCTCTATTTGCGGCGCAAGGCGGGCCTGGGCCTGGCCTTCGGCCCACATCAGCTTGGCGCCGAATTCGGTCAGTCGTGCGGATTGCCCTTTTTCCCAGACCAGCAGTTCGCTGCCCAGCTCCTGCTCCCAGCGCTTGAGTTCGCCCCACACATGGCGGTAGCTCAAGCCCAGGGCGCGCGCGCCCGCCGAGATGGACCCATGGGTGGACACCGCCTGCAGCAGGTCGATCAGCGGGTTGCGAACCTGTGCCGGACTGGACTGGCGCGAGAGGGTGTAGTGGAACTGGAGCCTGTGCACGGAGGTAAATACCCGGGTTGGTTGATGTGGCTGCGGCTACGATACCCGACTTATGACCAGTTTTACCGACAGTGCCGCGATGGCGCTTCACCTGATTTTTTCCCTGGACCCCGGCCTGATGGCGATCGTGGCGCGCTCGCTCTGGGTCAGCGTCTGCGCCACGGCCATCGCCTGCGCGCTGGGTCTGGTGCTGGGTGCTGTGCTGGGCGTTGCCCGCTTTGCCGGGCGCGGCGCGCTGCTGGCCCTGCTCAACACCTTCCTGGCCGTGCCTTCGGTGGTGGTGGGGCTGGTGGTTTATTTGCTGCTGTCGCGCAGCGGTCCGCTGGGTTTTCTGGGCTGGCTTTTTTCCTTCAAGGCCATGGTTCTGGCACAGGCGCTGCTGGTGCTGCCAGTGGTGACTGCGCTCACGCGCCAGGTGGTGGAAGACGCCGAAGGCCTGCATGGCGAGCAGTTGCAAAGCCTGGGTGCACGGGCGCTGTTGCGCAGCCTGCTGCTGGCCTGGGACGAGCGCTACGCGCTGCTCACCGTGCTGCTGGCCGCCTTTGGTCGCGCCATCTCGGAGGTGGGCGCGGTGATGATAGTGGGTGGCAATATCGACGGCTTTACCCGGGTCATGACCACCGCCATTGCGCTGGAAACCAGCAAGGGCGATTTGCCGCTGGCCCTGGGCCTGGGCCTGGTGCTGCTGCTGATGGTGTTGCTGCTCAATGCTGCGCTGTCCTTGCTGCGCCGCAGGCGCGAGCAGGAGGAGGGCGTATCCACTACTTTGCCACGGCTGGAGCTGTCGGTATGAGCCCGGTGTTCGCGCTGGATCAGGCAGCCATCTGTTTTGGCACGGGCGCGCGCACGCAGCACGCGCTCAGCGAGCTTAGTTTGCAGATTGTGCAGGGCGAGCGGGTGGCCTTGATTGGCGCCAATGGTTGTGGCAAGAGCACCTTGCTGCGCCTGCTGCATGGCCTGTTGCGGCCCAGCAGCGGCGTGCTGCGGCGCGACGAAAGCCTGGGCCAGGCCATGGTGTTTCAGCGTCCCTATCTGATGCGCACCTCGGCACAAAACAACGTGGCGCTGGGGCTTTGGTTGCGGGGCAAACCCTGGTCTAAGGCCTGCCTGCTGGCGCAGGACGCGCTGCTGTCCGTGGGCATGGCCGAGCACGCGCTGCGTCCGGCCCGCAA
>TBL_comb47_HYPODRAFT_10007986_pt1 | contig 10949 bp, 9 predicted proteins | sample TroBogypolimnion_40_FD_10682 | JGI IMG/M metagenome (IMG submission 10682) | reverse complement strand
CCTGCTGTACTTTGCAGGCAGCAACTTTCTGCTGGACAAACTGGTGGACGCCATGTCCGCCAGCCGCAACCGCAAGGAAGGTATCAAGTCGGGCATAAGGCCCTGGCTGTTTCTGGCGCCGGCCCTGCTGCTGCTGGGCATCTATCTTTTTTACCCGCTGTTTGAAACCTTCCGCCTGAGCTTTTTTGATGCCACGGGCGAGACCTTTGTCGGACTGTCCAACTACCGCTGGGTGTTGGTGGATCAGAATTTCTTGATCACCATCCGCAATAATTTCATGTGGCTGTTGGTGGTTCCGGCCACGGCCACGGCCTTCGGCCTGGTGGTGGCAGTGTTGGCGGACAAGGTGTGGTGGGGCAACTTTGCCAAGTCCATGGTGTTCATGCCCATGGCCATCAGCTTTGTCGGTGCCAGCGTGATCTGGAAGTTTGTGTTTGACTTTCGCGGCCCGGACTCGGAGCAAATCGGCATCCTGAATGCCATGGTGATGGGCCTGGGCGGCAAGCCGCAGGCCTGGGTCACGATTCCCTTTTGGAACAACTTTTTTCTGATGGCGATTCTGGTGTGGATACAGACCGGCTTTGCCATGGTGATCCTCTCGGCCGCGCTGCGCGGTGTGCCGCAGGACACGATAGAAGCCGCGCGCATGGACGGCGCCAGCGAGCTGCAGATCTTTTTCGAGATCATGGTGCCGCAGGTGATGTCCACCATTTTGGTGGTCTGGACCACCATCACCATCACCGTGCTCAAGGTGTTTGACGTGGTGATGGCCATGACCGGCGGGCAGTGGGACACCAGCGTGCTGGCCAACCTGATGTACGACTGGATGTTCCGGGGCGGCGGCGACTACGGCCGCAGCTCCACCCTGGCCATGGTCTTGATGTTTGCCGTGATCCCGGTGATGGCCTTCAACATCCGGCGTTTCCGCACCGAAGAGGCACAGCGATGAAAAAATACTTTACGCTGCCGGCCATTCTGGCGCAGCTGCTCCTGTTGCTGATCGTGGCGACCTGGGTCATGCCCACCTTCGGCCTTCTGGTGTCGAGCTTCCGCGAAAAAGAGCAGCTGGTCTCCAGCGGCTGGTGGACCGCGATGTCCACCCAGACCCGTGCCGACATGCGCCGCACGGGTGGCGCGCAAAGCGTGGTGCAGGAGGGCGACAAGTATGTGATCAGCGGTCGCCTGTTTGCCGAAGCCGCTCATGTGCGCCTGAAGAACTTTTCTTTGTCGTCGAGCAAGCCGAACCAGTTTGCGGTGGGCGAGCGCATCGAGATTGCGGATGGCCAGATTTTTGACGAGGAAGACGGCAAGCCCGATGGCACGCTGACCGTGGCCGCCGACAGCAGCTACCGCCTGGAGTTGACCGCGCCCTACGACAAGGACAAGGGCGTGCGCATCTTCTATGTGGCCGAAACGCCGCCCACCTTCAGCACCAACAACTATTCCAAGGTGGTGGCGTCTGAGGGCGTGGGTCAGGCCTTTCTGAACACCTTTGAGGTGACGATTCCGGCCACCTTCATTCCCATTCTGATCGCCGCCTTTGCCGCCTATGCCTTTAGCTGGATGCAGTTCCCCGGGCGCAAATGGCTGTTCATCGTGGTGGTGGGCCTGCTGGTGGTGCCTCTGCAGATGTCGCTGATTCCGCTCTTGCGCCTGTACAACCAGCTGGGTGCGGCGATGGGCATTGAGTCCAAGTCATTCCTGGGTGTGTGGCTGGCGCACTCGGCCTTTGGCCTGCCGCTGGCGATCTATCTGCTGCGCAACTACATCGCAGCCTTGCCGCGCGACATCATCGAGAGCGCCCGCATGGACGGCGCCTCGCACTACCAGATATTCACCAGCATCGTGCTGCCCTTGTCGCTGCCGGCTCTGGCCAGTTTTGCCATCTTCCAGTTCCTCTGGGTGTGGAACGACTTTCTGGTGGCGCTGGTGTTCCTGGGCAAGGCGCCGGAACACATCGTGCTGACCATCAAGCTCAACGACCTGCTCGGCTCACGCGGCGAGAGCTGGGAGATTTTGACGGCCAGCGCCTTTGTATCCATCGCGGTGCCGGTGGCGGTGTTCTTCTCGCTGCAGCGCTTTTTTGTGCGGGGCCTGCTGTCGGGTTCGGTCAAGGGCGGCTAAAGCTTTGGAAGACGGGGAGCTATTCGCGAAGCAAACGTTGCAGCATCAAGGCACTGCGCTTAGCGGTTCGTTTTTGGGTAGGAAAGTCCACATGCACGATGCCAAAGCGCTGGCTATAGCCATGCGCCCACTCGAAGTTGTCCAGCAGGCTCCACACGTAGTAGCCGCGGATGTCGGCACCGGCACGGATCAGCCCTGCCACCTGTTCGAAATGCGCCTCCAGATAGTCGCAGCGCATGCCGTCATCGACGGCGCCTTGAACGATGCCGGTGTTGTCCGCCGCACCGTTCTCGGTGATCCACAGCGGCGGCAGGGGCCACTGGGCCTGCAGGTTTTGCACCACGCGGGTCAGGCCCTCGGGATAGATTTCCCAGCCGATGTCGGTCAAGCGTGCGGGTGCCTTGGGGACTTTGGGCGGAACAAAGGTATAGCCGCGCACCGCATCCGAACTGCTGGCAGGGGCCTTGGCGATGGAGCGCGTGTAGTAATTCAATCCCATAAAGTCCAAGGGCTGCGCGCAGATCGCCAGGTCACCTTCGCGCCGCACCACGCCCCGGTCGCCGATTTGCTGCAACAGGGCGTCCGGCCATTCGCGGCCGAACAGCGGGTTCAAGAAGCAGTCGTTGCGCTCCCATTCGGCCAGGCGCGCGGCGTGCACATCCTGCGGCTTGTCGGTCAGCGGGTCGCACAGTTCGGGGTTCAGCACAATGCCCAGCGAGGTCTCCGCTTGCACCGCACGCCAGGCCTGCAGTCCCAGGCCGTGGGCCAGCATCAGGTGGTGCGCGGCGACCAGAGACTGTGCGCGGTTCTTGATGCCGGGTGCGAACACACCGAGGTCATGGCCCAGAAAGGCCGAGCACCAGGGCTCGTTCAAGGTGGCCACGCGTGGCAGGCGATCGCCCAGATGGCGGGCCACCAGTTCGGCGTAGTCGGCAAAGCGGTACGCGGTGTCGCGGTTCAGCCAGCCGCCTTCCAGATGCGCGGGCAGGTCCCAGTGGAACAGGGTGGCGTTGGGCGTGATGGCGTGGCGGTCCAGTTCGTCGAGCAGTCGCTTGTAAAAGTCCAGACCAGCCAGATTCGCCTTGTGATCCACCGTGGTGATGCGCGGCCAGGCGATGGAAAAGCGGTAGTGCTTGAAGCCCAGATCGGCGATCAAGCGCACATCTTCGGCAAAGCGGTGGTAATGGTCGCAGGCCTCACGGCCGTCGCTGCCGTCCTTGATGCGGCCGGGCTCGGTGCAAAAGGTATCCCAATTGCTGGGCAGCTTGCCGTCGGCGCTGCTCGCCCCTTCGATCTGAAAAGACGAAGTGGCGCAGCCCCATTCAAAGCGTGCGGGCGACAAAAGCGGGTCCAGGGCTTGCATGCAATTCATCCTCAAAAGTTGCGGGCTCCATTGTCCCGTGCTTTGTCTTCATTCGGTCTCCATCTACAAAGGTAAGCAGCAATGCAAGTTCAAAAAGCTCCCAACGACAACTGGTGGCGCGGTGGCGTGATTTACCAGATCTACCCGCGCAGCTTTGCCGACAGCAATGGCGACGGCATTGGCGACCTGCCCGGCATCACCGCGCATCTGGACTATGTGGCCAGCCTGGGCGTGGACGGTATCTGGCTGTCGCCCTTTTTCAAAAGCCCGATGAAGGACTTTGGCTACGACGTCAGCGACTACTGTGACGTGGACCCGATGTTTGGCACCCTGGCCGATTTCAAGGCGCTGGTGGAGCGCGCACATGCGCTGGGCCTCAAGGTGATGATCGACCAGGTGCTGTCGCATTGCGCCGACCAGCACCCCTGGTTTGTGGAAAGCCGCGCCAGCAAAGACAACCCCAAGGCCGACTGGTTTATCTGGGCCGATGCCAAGGACGATGGCAACCCGCCCAATAACTGGATGTCGATTTTCGGCGGCAGCGCCTGGCAGTGGGACACGCGGCGCTGCCAGTATTTCATGCACAACTTCCTGACCAGCCAGCCGGACCTGAACTTCCACAACCCGGCGGTGCAGAGCGCGCTGCTGGACACGGTGAGGTTCTGGCTCGATCTGGGCGTGGACGGCTACCGGCTGGACACGGTGAACTTTTATGTGCACGACAAGCAGTTGCGCAACAACCCGCCACGCGGTCGCCCGACCAGCGAAGACCCGGCGGTCAGCGCGGTGAATCCCTATGGCTGGCAATGGCACCAATACGACAAGAGCCAGCCGGAGAATCTGGAGTTTTTGCGCAAGCTGCGTGCCCTGCTGGACCAGTACCCCAACACCACCATGGTCGGCGAGATCGGCGACGACGACGGCCTGGCCCGTCTGGCCGAGTACACGCGCGGTGGCGACAAGCTGCACATGGCGTATTGCTTTGACCTGCTGGGAACGGAGCATTCATCGACCTTTCTGCACAAATTCCTCAGCCGCTTCCAAAGCATTTCCGAAGGCGGCTGGCCCTGCTGGGCGCTGTCTAACCACGATGTGCCGCGCTTCGCCACGCGCTGGGGCGGTGCCACGCCCGATGCCGCCCTGCTCAAGCTGGCAGCGGCCATGCAGACCAGCCTGCGCGGGTCGTCGTGCATTTACCAGGGCGACGAGCTGGGCCTGCCCGAGGTGGCGATTGCCTATGAGGATTTGCAGGATCCGTACGGCATCACCATGTGGCCGGAGTTCAAGGGCCGCGACGGTTGCCGCACGCCCATGCCTTGGGTGAGCGCCGCGCCCGATCTGGGCTTTGCGCCTGCGGACAAGCCCGCCGCCAAACCCTGGCTGCCGGTGGCGGAGACGCACCGCGCGCTGGCCGTGGACGCGCAGAACGCGAGCGCCGATTCGCTGCTGCATTTCTATCGCCACCTGCTGCATTGGCGCAAGTCACAACCTGCCATCCTGCACGGCGAGATGGCTTTGCTGGAAGCCCATCCACAGGTTTTTGCCTTTGTGCGCGCCACCGAAAACCAGCGCGTGTTGTGCGTGTTCAACTTCAGCGACCAGCCTGCCCGCTACGCTCTGCCTGCCGATTGCCAAGTGGCGCAGGTGTTGGCCGACAGTGGCCTGATGGGTGCTACGCTCTCGGCCGGCAGCGTGGACCTGGCCGCTTGGGGCGGACTGTTTGCGCAACTGACCTGACCCAACCGATATACATCCATGAACATCAAAGCGCTGGCCAAAGAACTCGGACTCTCCACGTCCACGGTCAGCCGCGCCTTGAATGGTTATCAGGATGTCAATGAGGCCACGCGCAAGCGGGTGGAGGAGGCCGCCAAGACCCATGGCTACCGGGCCAATGCGGGAGCCCGCCGTCTGGTGCGCGGCAGCACCGAGGCCGTGGGCATTGTGTATTCGCCGGCGGTGGAGACTCTGGGCAATCCGCAGTTTCTGGACATGGCCGGTGGCCTGTCCGAGCGCCTGCATGCGCAGCACTATGACCTGATGCTGGCCGTGGCCAGCGATGAGCAGGATCTGGATATCTACGACCGCCTGTTCCGCGGGGGCAGGGTGGATGCCGTGGTGGTTCCCAATACGCGTGTGCAAGATCCCCGGGTGGACTACCTGATTGAAAGAGGCTACCCGTTTCTGGCTTATGGCCGCACCGGGGAGTGCAGCGGCTATTCGTGGTTTGACTTTGACAACGAGGCCGGTAGCCAACTGGCCGTGCGCCATCTGGTGGAACTGGGCCACCACCACATTGCCTATGTGCATTCGCCATTGGAACTGAACTTTGCGGTGCAGCGCCACGCTGGTTTTCTGGCGGGGCTGCAGGATGCGGGTCTGGCGTTTGATCCGGCCTGGCTTGCCGGCCCTGCGGTAGACCGGCGCAGCGGCCGCGAGGCGGTGCAGGCACTGATGGCTCTGCACAATCCGCCCACAGCCATCGTGGTGGACAACAACCTGGGCGGCATCGGTGTCATGCGCGGACTGATGGACCTGGGCCTGGTACTGGGCAAGGATGTCTCGGTAATCGTGCACGGCGTCATCCCGGCCGACTCCCTGCTGGCCGGACTGGAGCCCACCATGGTGACCCAGCCGACCGCCCACCGCACCGGTGAAAGCATGGCCGACATGGTGCTGCAGGTGTTGCGTGAGCCAGAGCGTGGGCCCTTCCAGTTGCTGCGCCAGCCGGAACTCGTTGTGGGTCAAACCACGGGATTGAAGGTTTAATCGGCCCTGTTACACGCCTTGCAAAAGCGCTTGCCCGTATAATGCANCCTCCGAGGAGCGTTGCAGTTCACGCAAAGTGAACGAGGCTCGGACCCGGTGGCGCCAACAGCCACTGTTTCAACTGCGCTCACCCACTGCATGTGTCGGGTGAGCCCTTTTTAATGTTCCCTGTGCATTCGGTGGTTTTCAACATTTACTTTCTGGAGTGAACACATGAGCGCTATTCAACTTGTTGCCAAGACCGAAGAATCCACCAACGATTACGTCATTGCCGACCTGAGCCTTGCCGCTTGGGGCCGCAAGGAACTCAGCATTGCCGAAACCGAAATGCCCGGACTGATGGCCATTCGCCAAGAGTTCGCCAAGGCGCAGCCGCTCAAGGGCGCACGCATCACCGGCTCGCTGCACATGACCATTCAAACCGGCGTGCTGATCGATCGAGACCCTGCAAGCCCTGGGCGCCGAAGTGCGTTGGGCATCGTGCAACATCTTCTCCACGCAAGACCACGCTGCCGCAGCGATTGCCGCCAAGGGCACGCCCGTGTTCGCGATCAANGGCGAAACCCTGGCCGACTACTGGGACTACACGCACCGCATTTTTGACTTCGGCGCNGCAGGCACCGAAGGCGAAGGTCCGAACATGATCTTGGACGACGGCGGCGATGCCACCTTGCTCATGCACCTGGGCAAGCGCGCAGAAAGCGACGCGTCTTTGATCGCCAACCCGACCAGCGAAGAAGAAATCTGCCTGTTCAACGCCATCAAGGCCAAGTTGGCCGTGGATCCGACCTGGTACAGCCGCAAGGGCGCGCAGATCATTGGCGTGACCGAAGAGACCACCACCGGCGTGCTGCGCCTGAACGAAATGGCCGATAAGGGCAGCCTGATGTTCCGCGCCATCAACGTGAACGACTCGGTGACCAAGAGCAAGTTCGATAACCTGTACGGCTGCCGCGAATCCCTGGTGGACTCCATCAAGCGCGCCACCGACGTGATGATTGCCGGCAAAGTCGCATGCGTGGCCGGTTACGGCGACGTGGGCAAGGGCAGTGCCCAGGCCCTGCGCGCCTTGAGCGCCCAAGTGTGGGTGACCGAGATTGACCCGATCAACGCCCTGCAGGCCGCGATGGAAGGCTACAAGGTCGTGACCATGGAATATGCTGCGGACAAGTGCGACATTTTTGTATCCGCTACTGGCAACAAAAACGTGATCCGCTACGAGCACATGGCCGCCATGAAGGATGAAGCCATCGTTTGCAACATCGGTCACTTTGACAACGAAATCGACGTCGCTTCGCTGGAAAAATTGCAGTGGGACGAGATCAAGCCCCAGGTCGACCATGTCATCTTCCCCGACGGCAAGAAGATCACTCTGCTGGCCAAGGGTCGTCTGGTGAACCTCGGTTGCGCCACCGGCCACCCCAGCTTCGTCATGTCGTCCAGCTTTGCCAACCAGACCATCGCCCAGATCGAATTGTTCACTAAACAAGACCAATACGAATCCGGCAAGGTCTATGTGTTGCCCAAGTATTTGGATGAAAAAGTGGCCCGTCTGCATCTCACCAAAGTCGGCGCCATGTTGAGCGAACTGACCGACGAGCAAGCCGCCTATATTGGCGTGAGCAAGTCCGGCCCGTACAAAAAAGACACTTACAGGTACTAAAAGCACTTCATGCGAATAGATCAACTGCTGGTTCAAAAGGGTCTTGCCAACACCCGCTCACAGGCGCAACGGCTGATAGCCGATGGCGTCGAGTGGGCCCAGGGCGAGACCTGGAAGCGCATCGTCAAGAATGGCGATGACGTGCCGGAATCGGCCGAGGTGCGGCTGCTGGATGACTCCGAGGCGCGCTATGTGTCGCGCGGCGGGCTCAAGCTGGAAGCGGCGCTGAAAACGGTTGGTCTGTCCGTGGAAGGGTTTGCCTGTCTGGATGTCGGTCAGTCGACCGGTGGGTTTACCGACTGCTTGTTGCAGGCCGGTGCCAAGTCGGTGGTCGGCGTGGATGTGGGGAGCGCGCAGTTGCACCCCATGTTGCGCAGCGATCCGCGTGTCCTGTGTGTGGAGAAGGTGAATGCACGAGCGCTCACGGCCGAGGATCTAATCCAGGCCTATGAGGACAGCACGGGCGAGGACGGCCAGTTTGAAGTCGACGAAGATGGCGAAGATGACGAAGAACGTAACGACGAGGATGAAACAGCCGACGACGTGGAAGCGGCTCCAACCGAGTCCGAGTTCGTGCCGGAGTTCGACCTGATCGTGGCCGACCTGTCCTTTATTTCCCAGACACTGGTCCTGCCAGCCGTGGTGCCCCTGCTCAAGGCGGGCGGCACCCTGCTGACCCTGGTGAAACCCCAGTTTGAATTGCAGCCCGGCCAGGTCGGCAAGGGCGGCATTGTCAAAGAGCCGGAGTTTTACGTCGTTGTGGAGCAGCGTTTGCGCGAAGCATGCGCCGCTCTGGGGCTGACGGTGACCGCGTGGTTCGATTCGCCCATTGCAGGCGGCGACGGTAACCGCGAGTTTTTTATTTGCGCCACGAAGCTGGCTGAATAGTTCCGGCGTGGCGCTGTGCCGCGCACGGTAGGAGAAAAAGCATGTCTGAACGCAAGCCCATCCCCCTGAGCCTGGAGTTTTTCCCGGCCAAGAATCCGGAGGTTGCCGCCAAGTTGGTCGGCATCCGCAAAGACCTGTCGGCATTGCAACCCGAGTTCTGCTCGGTCACCTTTGGTGCCGGTGGCACCACCCAGGCCGGTACCTTCAGCACATTGCGCGAGATGGTGAGTGAGGGCACGGTTGCGGCCTCGCACCTGTCCTGCATTGGCGCCACCAAAGATTCCATTCGCGAGCAACTGGCCGAGCTCAAGGCCATGGGCGTGAGGCGCATCGTCGCCTTGCGCGGTGACCTGCCAAGCGGCTATGGCGTCAGTGGCGACTTTGGCCATGCCAGCGATCTGGTGCGTTTTATCCGGGAAGAAACCGGCGACACTTTCTGGCTGGAGGTGGCGGCCTATCCGGAGGTGCATCCCCAGGCCAAGTCGCCCGCCTCCGATCTGGAAGCCTTTGCCATCAAGGCCAAGGCAGGAGCCAATTCGGCCCTGACCCAGTATTTCTTCAACGCGGACGCCTACTTCAGATTTCGCGATGATGCGAAAGCTTGCGGGGTAGCGATTCCTATCATTCCCGGCATCATGCCGATCACCAATTCCACGCAGCTGATGCGCTTTTCAGACAGCTGCGGCACCGAGATTCCGCGCTGGATTCGGTTGCGGCTGCAAAGCTATGGGGATGACACGGCCTCCATCAAGGCCTTTGGCCTGGAGGTTGTGACGAACCTGTGTGAGCGTTTGATCTCGGGCGGTGTGCCGTCGCTGCACTTCTACACCATGAACCAGAGTGCGCCGGTACTGGCGCTGTGTTCCTCTTTGGGATTGCTGCCAGCGACTCAGGATTAGCCGCCGCTTTCCAGCGTAAACGCGGCGTGCTGGTCTTGACCCAAAGCCGCCACCAACTGGGGCATGGCGTCTTTCAGCAAGGCCTTCAAGGTGTGCGGCGGGTTGATCAGGAACATGCCGCTGGCCGGCAGGCCCGGACGAATCACTTCGCCTTCGGCATCCTGGGTCAGCTTGCTGTTCTTCACCGTCAAGCTCACGCTGAGCCAGCTCTTGCCCGACTTGTTGGCCAGGGTCTTGAGCTTCTTGGGCACGTCGTGCGCCTCCGGGCGCGGGATGATGGGGTACCAGACAGCATAGGTGCCGGTGGGGAAGCGCAGCATCGCATCGGTGATCATGGCCTGCACCCGGGCGTAGTCGTGCTTGACCTCGTAGCTTGGGTCGCACAGCACCAGGGCGCGGCGCGAGGGCGGCGGCAGGAATTTCTTCAGGCCTTCAAAACCGTCTTCACGCAGGATCGTCACCTGGCGACCGGCTTCGAGTTGGGCGATATTGGCAATCAGCGTCTTGGTGTCGGTGGGGTGCAACTCAAACAGTTTGAGCTTGTCGCGCCCGTGCAACAGACTCTGGATGATGAAGGGCGAGCCCGGGTACACCGTCCAGCTGCCACCGTGGTTGAAGCCAGCCACCATTTCCACGTAATCCTGGATGGCGGGGGCAAACGCTTCCTTGGGTTTGTTGGCGATCAGCTTGAGAAAGCCTTCGGCTGCCTCGGCGCTGGTCTTGGCGTAGTCGCCGTCCAGGCGGTACAAGCCGGCGCCGGCATGGCTGTCGAACACATTCAAGGCCGTGTCTTTTTGCGTCATGTAGCGCAGCACCGCCAGCATAACAATGTGTTTCAAAACGTCGGCGTGGTTTCCGGCGTGGAAGGCGTGGCGGTAACTAAACATGGGGCTATGGTAACCGTTCACCAGAAAAGTTCCCCAAAACATGATCAATCTTCATATAATCGTGGGCTTCGCAGCGCCTTGTGGTTCCGCGGCGAAGATGCCAACACAGTCTGATTCGTCAGGTTTTAGTGGCAAAACCCACCTAAGAGATTCCCGCCCGAGGCGCAAGCCGAGAGTACAAGAAGGAACACCGACCGTGGAAAAGAACCCGCCAAACCAACTCCTTTAGGAATTTCTCATGTCAACTTTCAGCGCAAAACCCGCTGAGGTCGTGCACGAGTGGTTTGTGATTGACGCGACCGATAAGGTCCTCGGACGAGTAGCCAGCGAAGTTGCTCTCCGTTTGCGCGGCAAAC
>TBL_comb47_HYPODRAFT_10007985_pt1 | contig 10950 bp, 10 predicted proteins | sample TroBogypolimnion_40_FD_10682 | JGI IMG/M metagenome (IMG submission 10682) | reverse complement strand
GTCATTGCCGCGGCATCCTCACCGGAGAAACTGGCCGCTTGCCAACACCATGGGGCAGACGCAACCATCAATTATTTGACCGACGATTTGCGCGCCCTCACCAAACAATTCACCCAGGGCAAAGGCGTCGATGTGGTCTACGACGCAGTAGGCGGGCATCACACCGAGTTGGCGCTCAGGTCCTTGGCCTGGCGAGGCCGACTCCTGGTCGTTGGCTTTGCCAGTGGCATCATCCCGCAAATCCCGCTCAATTTGGCCCTGTTGTCCGAGAGAAGAATTTTGGGGGTTTATTGGGGCGAATGGATCAAGAGGGAGCCTGAGTCTCATTTGCGCAATATGAAATTCATCATGGAGCACATCGAAAAAGGTTCACTGAGAACCATGATCAACCACCACTTCCCCCTGGACCAAAGTGTCCAAGCCATTGAGCTCTTGGCCTCACGGCAAGCCATTGGCAAAGTGGTGATCGACATCAACCCGGGTCTGACGCCCTAAAGTGAGACTCAAGGCAAGCCTATTCAACCCAAGGGAAAGAGCGCCCCATGCAATTTAACTTCAACACCCCCAGCGCCTTGATGGTCGAGCGAGGCGGGTCGGCCAGTTTGGCCCAAAAAATATTGGAACGAGGCGGACAACGCGTCTTGATCTTGACCGATCAAGGCGTGGTATCGGCAGGATTATTGGAGCAGTCATTGTCCGGCTTCAAAGACAAGGCGCTCGCTTTTGAGGTGTTTGACGGTGTCCTCGCCGACCCACCCGTCGCGGTGATTGAGGCGGCGCTCCAACGAGCCCAAGCCTTCAATGCCGACTTCATTGTGGGCTTTGGCGGCGGCAGCTCCATGGATGTCGCCAAACTGGTGGCGGTTTTAAAAGGGGGTCAACAACAACTCGCCGACATCTTTGGCATTGGAATGGTCAAAGGACCCCGATTGCCGCTGATTTTGGTGCCGACAACGGCCGGAACTGGCTCAGAGGTCACCACCATTTCGATTGTGACGGTGAGTGAAAATGAAAAAAAAGGCGTCGTCTCCCCCTTCTTGTTGCCCGATTTGGCCCTGTTGGATGCCGAACTGACCTTGGGACTGCCCTCCAACGTGACAGCGGCCACTGGCATTGATGCCATGGTGCACGCGCTGGAGGCCTACACCACCAAAAGGCTCAAGAACCCCCTCTCGGACTGCTTGGCCAAGGAGGCCTTGCGCTTACTCTCCACCCATTTGCACCAAGCGGTGCGCGTGGGCCACGATCTTCAAGCCCGCGAGAGCATGCTCCTTGGTGCGTGCTTGGCTGGCATGGCCTTCACCAATGCACCGGTGGCCGGTGTTCATGCCTTGGCCTACCCCATTGGAGCGCGCTTTCATGTCCCGCATGGACTGTCCAATGCATTGATGCTGGCACCTGTCATGCGTTTCAACCATCCGGTGGCCCACCCCCTGTATGCGCAATTGTCTGAGATCGTGTTGCCCAGTGTCACGGGTTCGAGCCAAGAAAAGTCCCTTCAACTCATTGACTATTTCAGCGCTTTGGCCGCAGACTTGGGGATTCCTGTGTCCTTGAGTGAGGTCGGCATCAGCGCCGCGGACACCGATCAACTCGCCCAAGACGCCATGCTCCAAACCCGTTTGCTGATCAATAGCCCAAGGGAGATCACCTTGCACGATGCGGCGGCACTTTACCTGGAGGCCCTGTGAGCGAGAAATTGACCCAAGTGCGCCCGAGGTCAGACTTTGCAGCCTTTGAAGCCGTCGACACCCGATGGGAAGACAACGACGCCTATGGTCACGTCAACAATGTGGTGTATTACTCATTTTTTGACACGGCGGTCAATCGTTATTTGATTGAGCACGGGGGATTGAATGTTTTAGACAGCCCTGAAATTGGCTTGGTGGTGGAGACCCACTGCCATTATTTCTCGTCGATTGCGTTTCCTGCGACGGTTGAGGTGGGCTTGAAGGTCGTTCACATTGGACGCAGCAGCGTCAAATATGAGTTGGGGATTTTCAAAGGCGATCAGGACCTGTGTTCGGCTTGGGGGCACTTTGTCCACGTCTACGTGAACCGCTTGACGCAAAAAACCGTCAATATTCCGAACAAGGTGAGGGAGATTTTACAAAAACTGGTCTGAAGTTCCCTCTCATCAAGAAACGTCACCCATTGAGCGAGACCCGCGCATGGACGTAGGGCACGACAAGCCTCTTGAGCCCAAAACTTGGCAGCTGCATCATCAAGTGAAGTCTGCTGCTGACCCAGCAAAACCGATAAAACAGCCGGATGAAAGAAATGGCCGATCAAATTTCTTTCATCTCCCCTTGAAAACTACCGCCTCGATCAATTTGAAGTCCAGCATAAATCAAATTGCCACTGACCTTGCCTGTTGATTTGATGTGGAAATGCTCGCTGCACTCAATCTCTTTGTTCAATTCACCCGAAATGGTCATGGTTTTAGCAAAAACTTTACCACTGACGTGTCCGGTTTGCCCCACATCCAAACTTCCGGCATGGATTTCACCTTCAAATCGACCATTCACGGTTGCGTGTCCAGGCAAGGTGATAGAGCCCACGATGACCACGCCATCCCCAATGTGAATATCAGTGGATTTGTCCGCCGTGGAGACCGCTTGGGGTTGAACCACCAATTCGGCTGAATCGATATTCAATTCATTATTTTGTAAAGCACTGAACAATGTGGCCATCAAAGTCTTTCAAGTGAATGCTGCCATCATAAGAAAACTTGACCGATTGCACAAGACGTCAAGGGTTAATACCTAATACTTTTCATCGTTTATTTTGAATTTCGAGGTACGCTCATGACTCAACAAAGAAATTATTTCCCGGTTTTCAATAGAGTCCGCTCAAAACTGGTTAGAAATTGACGGCCACATTGAGAAAATATGACCGTTGGATTGCAAACTTTCAAATACACACCGATTCAGATAAGCCAAAAACAGACTCAAAACATGAACTCTAAGATTAAATTATCCGCTTTTCTCTTTTCTATTCTTCTACTGGGATCCGATTTCAGCTTTGCCGAGAACATTTCCACAAAATTAATATTGCTCGGTACCGGGGGTGGCCCCCTGCCCAGGGCCAACCGCGCGCAAACCTCGCAAGCACTGGTTGTGAATGGGCAAGCTTACATCATCGATGCGGGGGACGGCCTCAACAGAAGAATAGTTCAAGCGGGTCTTAATTTCACCAAGATCAATCAAGTGTTCATCACGCATTTGCACAACGACCACACAGGGGGATTGGCAAACTTTTTATACACCACTTGGTCCTACTCAAGAAGATCGCCACTCGATGTCTACGGCCCCATGGGGACTGAGGCCACCATGGAGGGCGCCATTCATTATTTTGCTGTTGATGCAGAACTGAGGAAAGAAGGCGAAGGTAAAAATATACCCCTCAAAGATGTCTTTGTGGGGCATGACATGAAAGAAGGGCTTATTTACCAAGATAGCAATATCAAGGTCACGGCCGCTCAAAACGAGCACTATCATTTTTCACCAGAATTTTCCAAACGAAATCAATCGTTTTCTTACCGCTTTGACACCCAAGAAAAATGCTATGTTTTCTCGGGAGATACAGGACCGAGCAAAAACTTGGAGAACTTGGCCAAAGGATGCGATGTTTTGGTTTCAGAAGTTGGAAAAGTTGAAGATGTCATTGCCGTGCAAGAGAAAAATGGCACTTGGAAAATGAAGACTGAAGATGAAAAGAAATCTTGGGCCAGGCACATGGTCGAGGAGCACATGACCCCTCAACAAGTTGGGGAAATGGCCCAAAGGGCAGGCGTCAAAGTTTTAATTCTGAGCCATCTCTTACCCAGCACGGATGCCAACGATGACTACGCACGGTTCAAGCAAGAGGCCTCACTCTATTTCAAAGGCCAGATCACCGTCGGCAAAGATCTCATGCAATTTTGAATTCACTGGGGTTTCTATCTCACAGTCTGCGGCACTATCTTTTATCTTGTTCTTGAACGGATTTTGATTTGGGTGTTCTGCCCATGGTGTAAAACTCATCATTGGGTCGCACCCCGGAGAAAATGGCCATTCGGTTGGACAATCCAAAAAATGCGGTGATGGCCGCAATGTCCCAAATATCCTCATCACTGAATCCATGCCCGTGAAGAACGTCAAAATCTCGGTCTTCAATATCGTGATTCAATCGACACAATTTAATGGCAAAATCAAGCATGGCCTTTTGCCGATCACTGATGTCTGCAATTCGGTGATCAATCGCGATTTGATCGGCAATCAAGGTCTTTTTTTCGATAATTCGAAGGATGGCCCCATGTGCAATCACACAATACAAACAGTGATTGGCCGCACTGGTGGCCGTGACGATCATTTCGCGCTCACCTTTGGTCAAACCGCCGTCATCCTTGAGCATCAAACTGTCGTGATACAGGAAAAAAGCACGCCATTCATCCGGACGTCGTGCCAAGGTCAAAAACACGTTGGGAATAAATCCAGCTTTTTCTTGAACGGCCAATATTTTTTGTTGTAAATCAACAGGCAAGGTGTTGACGTCAGGATGTGGAAAACGCTTTGACATTTGCATAAACTTTCCTTGGTGCAGGCCTCAATATCATTTGATTTTCAGGGACAAAATGAATCAATAGCGAACACATCATATACTCATTCTTTTGTCAAACTGGGCCATGACCACACGTCTTCAATATCTTCTTCGACGAATAAAGTGCCCATTGAATTTTCCGTTGTTTTTGCCTCAAAAATCAATGAAGAGATAAGGACCAGGATTTGGAAAAGAGCTTCAAAGGCAACAAAAAGAATTTGCCAAGTAAGATTTGTGTTGAATGTGGGTTGACGATGACTTGGCGCAAATCGTGGAGTAAAAACTGGCAAGAGCTCAAGTACTGCTCGGATGCGTGCCGGAAAAAATCAAAGTCGCAGCAGACATCGATAGAATCCAAATCCAACCATTAAAAGCCAAATCATTAAAAACCAAATGCCTTCAAAAATTATCAGGAATTTGGTCATCGTGCTCGGGGACCAACTCAATTTAGACGCCACAGCACTCCAAGACTTCGACCCCGTGCACGATGGCATCTGGATGGCCGAAGCTGCCCTAGAGTCCACCCATGTGCCAAGCTCCAAGATCAGAATTGTCCTCTTTCTCAGTGCAATGCGTCATTTCGCGCAGGAACTGCGCGCCAAAGGGTGGCCTGTCGATTACACCGAATTGAATACCGCCGGTCATTCAGGCAGCTTGATGGGCGAGCTCGAGAAAGCGGTTCATCAATACACGCCCACGCAATTGATCGTCACCCAACCTGGCGATCACAGAACCCTTGAAGGCCTGAAAACTCTGGCCGTGAACTTAAAAGTTCCCCTCTCCGTGAGACCCGATCATCATTTTTTCACGCAACCCCTTGACTTTGAAAAGTTTGCAGCCAATCGCAAACAACTGCGCATGGAGTTCTGGTACCGCGAGCTCAGAAAAAAATTCAATATTCTCATGCAAGACGGTCAACCCATCGGTGGAGAATGGAATTACGATGCACAAAACCGCCAATCCTTTGGCAAAGCGGGCCCCGTCGATTTACCCCAAGCTTATTTTGTGCCCCCTGATGCCATCACCCGTGAAGTGATCGAACTTGTCAACCGCCATTTTGACGGCCACATGGGGGACCCTTCGAACTTTTCTTGGCCTGTGACCCGCCAAGACGCACTGCGATCGCTTCAGAGTTTTATTGAAAAACGCTTACCCCTCTTTGGATACTTTGAAGATGCAATGTGGACAAATGAACCCTGGCTCTATCACGCCCACCTCTCTGCCGCACTCAATTTGAAGCTCCTCAATCCCCACGAAGTCGTTTCAGCGGCACAACAAGCGTACAAATCCGGAAATGCGCCCATTGCCAGTGTTGAGGGTTTTATCCGTCAAATCCTTGGATGGCGAGAATACGTCAGAGGCATGTATTGGCTCAAAATGCCAAATTACCTGTCGATGAATGCTTTGGAGGCAAAACGTGCCTTGCCCTCTTTTTACTGGAATGCCCAAACCGATATGGCCTGCCTGAAGGCGGTCATCACTCAAACGATGGCCCACGGCTACGCCCATCACATTCAACGCTTGATGGTCTTGGGTCTATACACCCTGATGCTCGGGGTCGATCCCCGCTTTGTACACGAGTGGTTTTTAAGTGTCTTTGTCGATGCAGTTGAATGGGTTGAGCTTCCCAACACCCTCGGCATGTCTCAGTACGGGGATGGCGGACTGATGGCCAGCAAGCCCTACATTGCCAGCGGTAAATACATTCAGCGCATGAGCAACTATTGCAAGTCATGCCCCTACGACCCCGCAGTGGCCACGGGCCCCAAAGCCTGCCCCATGACCACGCTTTATTGGAATTTTTTAATGCAACATCAATCGCTTTTGAGCAAAAATCCGCGAATGGCGATGCAACTCAAGAATCTTGCTCGTTTGAGTGACGACCAAAGGGTGAATATTCAAATCGCTGCCCAAGAGCACATGGCCATGGTCAAGTCTTAGACCCATCAAACAGCAACATGCGACAATGAGTTCATCGCTCGACTTGGACGAATACTCGCGGGGGTTATTGTTGCTTTTTCAGCTTCAATTGGGGAAAGGTATGACTCAATACGGTCTGTCCACCCACATCATCAGGCCCTACACTTCCTCAAGCATTTCCATGGTTTCCGTCATGACCCCATTGGCTTTGAATGATTTGGACAGAAGGGTTGAGCTTTGCAACACCTCATCGAGTAAATCCTCATCGGCAATTTCTGCCATAAAGCCCACGAGATTGGTGTTCTTTTGTCGAAAGAGATGAAAATTGATGCCCATGGGGCCCCACACTTGGGCCAAGGTATTGTTCATAATCCACCATTCAACGTCTTTGACCCTGTAAGTGACCAATAGCTTTTTCATAAGATTTCCATCAAAATCGGTGCTTGACCCATTGCCCTTGCGTCCCATGCCCAATGCATTAAACAGAGATTCAAAGCCAACAAAGCCCTAAAAATGCAGTCCATCGTTTGACTGTTTAATTTTGTCGATTCGTTCATTGACCGCTTTAACGCTGTTTCTGATGGCTTCCACTCGGGAGTGAAACTCCGCAGCTTTTTTCTTTTTTGCCATCCGATCATCTTCTGGTTTTTTTTGTTCGGTGTTCAAGGCCTGTCGTTGTAAACCCCTATCGCCCTTGCCATGAGATACGTGTTGCTCAAGGGTGGGTTGGAGGGATGAAGGATAACGATTTGAATCTGGAACTTCTTTGTGAAGAAGCACTTTGTGATCAAGGATAATGTCTTGAGGAACGGTTGCTAGGCTTGAAGTCAATGAAGGATTTTCTATTTCGATGGAATGGTTTTCTACTTTTTGAAAATCAATCGTTTGTTTATCAATATCATCGCGCGAAGATTCCAATAAAATTTTGTTGCCCAACGACGCTTGACTGGAGAGACGCTGAGAATTATCAAGCCTGTCGTCTGACCCAAGATGCTGATCATTTTTGACCATTGCGTTGGGGCCGATGGATACTTTGTTTTCTGCTTGATCGTGATGAGTAAAGCGCTGAGCATTGGATTGTTCTGGATCTTGATCGATGGCCTGAAGATTCTCGCCAGACCCATTATGGCGTTCGACCGAAACTGGGCTTGAAGAATTCAATATTTCATCGACATGCGCTGAGTTGTCAACCTTTTCTCCTTGACAAATGACCTCAGTGTGGGGACTCTGTTTTGGCGTATCCATGAATGCACGATCTTCACGGATGACAGGGTTGTCTAATTTTTGTAAATTCTGCTCCTCAATCCTAGGGGCTTTTGACCCTGGTTTCAATTTTTCTGAGTTCAACTCTTGGGTGTTGATCAACCGCAAGGGATCGGTATCATTTTTGTTTTCAAAAACATTTGATTTTTTAACTTCTGAAGAACGACTGTCGTTTCCTATTTTGACGGTGGATGAGAATGAATGATCTTGTGCAACACATTCCTCTTGGGCTTGATGCGAACCGTTGCCATCCAATTGCAAAAGGGTTTTAAAGTCATGTTGGATCACCTCGCCTGCAGGGTGATGGATTGCCGTGCCCTCACCCGCTTTGACGATGTTGTTTTTGCCCTTAGCGTCCAAAGAACCCGGTGTCACCTCCACCGTTCTTGGCGCATTGTTCTTGATGAAGATGGATTGATTATTGGACATTTAATTCATCTCGTTTTTAAGCCACAAAGTAAATATCATTGGTGCTGTGTGGATTTTTTTCAACAATTCAATCAACTGACGACACGATCTGCTGGTGTGATCGGCCTTTCGTTGTCTCCCAGGGGCTGATAGAAATGTGCTTCGATCTTCAGACAAACATCTTCAATGACAAGCCCAACTTTCATGGCCGACTTGAGTTTTTGCATTTTTTTGCTTTCAAGGACCTATAGAGGCTGAGGCGTTTTTTCACCATTCGCACATCAAGGATCTCGGAAACCCTTGGGCAGGCGTGTCGAGTAAGCTGGAAACTTTTTTTGACCACTTGGGGGGTATTCTTAATTTATCATAACATACAAAATGTCACCATGACAATACGTTACTGTATGAATTGAGCTCAAATAAGTAATAAAATATCATTACCATGAAGAACTTTGAGAATCATCGCGTGAGAGTCGCCGCACGGAAACGAGAGGCAATGGAAGGCAAACTGCTCATGAGCGGTTTATTGCTGGCCTCAGAGAAATCCATTCACGACATCACGATTGAAGAAATTGTTTTGCGCTCAGAAGTATCCCGGGGCACCTTTTACAAGTACTTTCCCTCTGTTCCTTCACTCTTTAAAATGCTGGCCCTCAAAATAGGCCTTGAATTGGCAGAGGTTTTTACAGCATTAAAGCCCGAAATCGCTGACCCTGCTGTCAGTGTTTCAATCTGCACCCGAATGGCGTTAAGACTGGTCGTCTCTTACCCATTGCTGGCCAGACTGATGCTTCAGATTCAATGGCCAAGTCTTGAGTCCGATAGCACGATCTTTAAAATGGTTGAAGGAGATATTGAAAAAGGAATTCGTCAACAACGTTTTAATAACATGCCCATCAAGTTGGGCAGTAGCCTCTTGATTGGTGGCATGCTGGGAGCGGTGGATGAAATGCTCAAGCAACTTCCCGCCACGGGTTACGAAGATAAAGTTGTTTTCCACGTTCTTCTAAGCTTCGGGCTTGATTTGACAACCGCACAGCAACTGTCAACACTCCCCATCACCCATCAACCGGCCCTTCCAATGGACGGAATCATTGCGAAGATATTGGCACTTCATCCGTAATTTATTCAAATCAGGCGAAAATTGCCGAATTCAATGTGATTCAATGCCAGGAAAAAGCAAAGTCAATTGTTCACACCATTAAGCACCGAGTGGGCTCGTGCAAGGGCATTGAGATGGGCGAAGGCATCCCCCATAAGGCTCCACCCAATATGAGGAAAGCCTCGACCATTGAACTCTAGCGACAAATTAGATTCAGCATTGAAAACCCGTATCCATCAAAAGGCTCAAGGTCTTGGCAGTGGAGCCGTGGATAAGGCCTCCCGAAGATGTTGATCGGCACATCCCCCAAAAGACTCAAAGGCCACTTTGCGGGCCTAACAAGCAGGACTTGAAGCCCAGTGGCCATGGCTTACACGTGGTGCGCTGCCTTTTTCATCTTGTTCATCAAAAACTGTGTGTTGAAATACAACAAGTTATACAAGGTGAAGCACTGAGTCAGGTGCCAGTCAGGTAAATCGTGGGATATTCTAGGAATGGAGAAATCTACTATTTCACGCTTCTTGGCCAAAACATGTGTTGCAGCTTGTTTTTATATGGGCTGTTTTACAGGCTGTTTGATGGCCTGTGCGCAGTCTGCACAAAATTCAGGTTTGCCCGTGCAGCAAAATTCGGCCCCAAAGATGACCGAGTCCTTGCCTAGTCAAATGGCATCTGCGGATTCGACCATCCCCATTGCGCTCAATTCTGTTTTGGAGCTTTCTCGCAGCAATCACGATGTTGCCATGGCACAGTCCCTTGCCAAGGCAGCGACGGGTGACGTGGTGGCCGCAGACCGAAGTCCCTTTCCAGTGCTCACCAGCAAAGCGAGCTCAATGGATTTGCAAAATGGGTTGGGTCCTGGCTCCTTGATTTATGACAAGAGAATTGACAAGTCACTTGGCATCGATTGGACCTGGGAGCGAGGCGATAAAAGGACATTCAGAACACAGACCGCCAAGGCGATCGCGCAATCGAGCAATTTGGATGTAGAAGAGACCCTCGTAGGACAGCAAATCTTGGCTTTGAATGCTTTTTTTGACTTGTTTGCTGCACAAAGTCGAGAAGACGAAATCTCGCTCATTGCCCAAAGTTATGTGAAATCCTTTCAAACGGCTCAAATTCGCTTAAAGTCAGGTGACATCTCGGCCCAAGAAGCCGCCAGAATTTCAATCGAATACCAACGATCTTTGACCGATGTCAATGCGGCTCAGCTTGAACGACAAAAGGCCGCTTTGGCCTTGGCACAACTGACGCGTTTGCAAGGCTCTCCCTTGAACTGGCGAATTCAACAGAGTTGGACTGAACTGGGAGCTGTGATTCCTAGCCAGGCTCAAAGAGATGCGACAAAAAGCCTCATTGCAGCGTTGGATGATGCCATTGATAAAAGGCCAGATGTTATTTCTGCCAAAACCAGGGTCGATGCGAGTCGGGCTTACATAGAGCTGGTGGAGTCGCAAAATAAAGCGGATATCACCTGGGGTGCTTCATTTGATCATTATCCAGGCACCTCAAACCGTTTGTTGGAATTAAGACTTCAAGTGCCCCTTCAATGGAGCTATGGTTTTGAAGGTGAATTGACCCGAGCACATGCCCAGTTGGAGCAGTCCATTTCGTTACTTGAAAAAACTCGCCTATTGGCAAAAACGGAAGTTCTTGATCTTTACCAAGATTTGCTG
>TBL_comb47_HYPODRAFT_10007982_pt1 | contig 10951 bp, 12 predicted proteins | sample TroBogypolimnion_40_FD_10682 | JGI IMG/M metagenome (IMG submission 10682) | reverse complement strand
AAATAAAATAGAAGAGAAATATAGAAATGGTGAATTCTCGAAAGTTCCTAAAAAACAAACATCTTCTAGATATTCAAAATCTTCTAAGAATTTATTTGATAATTTATTATCAAAATTTCCGGATTCAAAATCATATTCTTCTGAATTAGAATTAATTTTTGAAAATAAAACGAGAGTATATTTTGATTTTTTATTAGGTAATAAAATAATCGAGTTTAATGGAGATTATTGGCATTGTAATCCTAAAAATTACGAACCGGAATATTTTCATAAAAGATTAAAAATGACAGCTTCGAAAAAATGGAAAATTGATGAAGAAAAAATTAAGTTAGCGAAATCTCATGGTTATGAAGTTTTGATAATTTGGGAATCTGAATTTAAAGAAAACCAAGAACATATAATTAATAAATGTATAAACTTTTTAAATAAATTTGATGAATAATCTAACTGAACTATTTTGTAAATCTGATAATAGAAAAAAACCATCAGAATTGGTTGAAAGAAAATGGGAATCTGCTTTTGATGTTGATGAATGGGAGGTTGAAACTGATAAAGGATTTTCTTCCATATCAAAAATAGGAAAAACGGTACCTTATGAAGTATGGGAGATTGAAACTATAACAGGTAAGAAATTAAAATGTGCAGATACTCATATAGTTTTTAATGAGATTTATAAAGAAGTATTTGTTAAGGATTTGAATAAAGATACTAGACCTGATAAAATTATTACAATTGATGGACCTGAAATTGTAATCCGAGTTCAAAATTTAGGATATATTGAAAATATGTATGATATTCAAGTAGAACATGAGGATCATAGATTTTGGACAGATGAAATACTTTCACATAATTCAATTTGGTTAGCAAACGATGCGGTAAATTATGTAAAAGCCGGATTTGATGTTGCAGTTATAACTGCAGAAATGGCAGAAATAGATTTTATTCATCGTATAGGAGCAAATTTACTTGGAGTTAAAATTTCAGAATATGAAAAACTCTCAAAACAAGGTGATTTTATTAAAAACCGATTAAACAATCTTAAAAATGGAGTAATCCCTCCAGGAAATCTTTTTGTTAAAGAATACCCAACATCTCAAGCAACTGTTCCTGAAATTGAAAGTTATCTTAAAGAACTCGAAGCTACTCAAGGACTAAAGCTAAAAGTAATCATTATTGACTATATTAACATCCTTTCAAATTACCGAAATCCAAATACGGAAAATACTTACATGAAGATCAAGCAAATTGCAGAAGATCTTCGAGCAATGGCAGTAAGAAATGAATGGATAATCATATCAGCAACTCAAATTAATCGATGTTTAACATTAGATACTTTGGTTAATCATGAAACTAAAGGTAAAATTGAATTACGAGATATCATAGTTGGTGACAGAATCTTATCAAATGAAGGATATACTGAAGTTAAAAAAGTATGGCCAGTCCACAAACAACGAATATTAAAAATCAAAACCAAATCGGGTAAAGAAATACGATGTTCTTGGAATCATAGATTTCCTGTGTTAATTAACGACGAAAGTGCAGGATTAGTTGAAGCCGGATTTTTAATTAAAGGACAAAAAATACTTGTGTCGCAGAATATATAACTTAAATAATGTTAATATGACTCACATAGAACGAAAATTAAATACGTTAAAGACTAAGAATATTGATATTAGTCAATGTGGCTGCACAGAAGGAGAAATTATAGAATATTTAAAATTTAATAAAATAAATAACAATCTTATAAATTTATTAATACACGACAAAACTAATTTCATTTTAGTTGATCGGATATATGCAATCAACCTGTTAGGTAAGGATTCTAGTTCATTGAATTCATTTACTATTAGATATGGATTGATTGAAGGTAATATTCGATTTATCAATAAAAATAAAAAATGTTCATTATCCAAAGACGAATATATTGATAAATTTGGCAAAGAAAAATTTTTATTAGATAGAGGATCCAATAATCATATAACTAATATACTTAAATTTGGTGAACTTGTTGCAAATGAAAGAAAAAGTAAATATTTAGAAAAATGGAAAATCTCACACTCAATCGATGGATATATTCAAAAATATGGTGAAATCGAAGGTAAATTAAAATTTGATGAAAAAATAAAAAAATATAAATTTACAAACTCAATTGATGGATATATTCAAAAATATGGTGAAATCGAAGGTAAATTAAAATTTGATGAACGAGTTAAAAAGATAGGTTATAAAAATAGTCTAGATTATTATATCTCAATTTACGGTTCGGTTGAAGGTCCTTTAATAATAAAGGATATAAAAAATAATAGTTCTTTAAATTCATATATCACGAAATATGGTAAAGAGGAAGGTACGTCAAAATATAATGACAAATGTAATCTCCTTAGAAACATCGCAATAGATAGAACCTTTCATTTGCATTTTGGATATGGTAATTATACTTCAAAGATTGCAAATCAAATGTTTAGTGAAACATTAAATTTATTAAACATTGATGATGTAGTATATACTAAAGATAATGAGTATTCTATGTATGATAAACATAGCAAACGTATATATTTTTACGATTTTAAGTATAAAAATAAAATTATCGAATTTAACGGAGATTTTTGGCATGCAAATCCATTATTATATAAAGCCGACGATTTACATAAAATATTAAAAATAAAAAACTCGATTATATGGGAATCAGATTCCATAAAATATAATACAGCTATACATCATAATCACGAAATATTAATTGTATGGGAATCCGAATATATTAATAACAAAACAAATACTATAACTAAAATACTTAATTTTTTAAATTCCTAACATGATAAATTTAGACTTATACGATGATGAAATTATTGAAATCATTGAATGCGAAGAAGAAGAAACACTAGATATAACAGTTGATAATCGTGGACATTTATTTTTTGCTAACGATATATTAACTCATAATTCAGGTTATGATTCAACTGAATTGAATATGGGTCATATTGCAGAATCTGCCGGTCTATCACATACCGCAGATATTATTTATGGTATCATTCAAGATTCTCATATGCATATGAATAGCGAATACTTTCTTAAACTACTTAAAGTACGTAATGGTACAGGTAAAAACAGCAGATGTCTATACAAAATTGATTACAATTATATGAGATTGATTGAAACTGATACATTAATAAACACAACTATATAAATATGATTATTGAAGAAATGGAGAATACAGAATTCTCAAAAGAAGCGGATTTTGATCCGGATGATGAACTCTTCATAAGAGACAAGATTTTCGATAATCAATTCGAACAAACAGAACTTGACACTACTGAAAAATCATTTCAAATAGATTCGTCTGCTATAGAAAAAACTCTAGACGAAAAAATAGATGAGCAGATGATTTATGCAAAAATAAAAAATCTTCTTACTGGAGATCCTAAATACAATAGATATAACATTCAAAATGCGGATGGAACTTTTCCAAAATTAAATAAAAGTGATATTAACGACATTTATCGTCATGTTTTAGAATCAATTCCCGGAGTTCCAATTATAGAAGTATTTTCTGTGATTACCACAATATATGAAATAAGTCCAGAAAAATTTTATGAATCTCTTTCAAACACATTCAAAACTGGATTGATAAACGAATTGAGAAGAAGAGGATATCTACAAAAAAGAAAATCGTTATTTTAAAATGAAAATAGAAGCAAAGCGAGCATTTATTGTTTCCGATACTCATTTTGGAGCAAGATCAAATTCTATTGAATGGGTAGAAGAAATGATGAGTTGGTTTCGTGAAGATTTTATTCCTAGAGCTAAAAGAGAATATAAAAAAGGCGATATATTCATACATTGTGGAGATGTTTTTGATAATCGCCAGTCAGTCAGTCTTCTAGTTCTTCACGAAGGAATTAAATTATTCGAAGAACTTTCTGAAATATTTGAAGATGGAATTTATGTAATTGCAGGTAATCATGATGTTATGCGTAAATTATCAAATGATGTTTCTTCTCTTGATTGTCTAAAGTATATTCCTAGAGTTCATATTCTTAAAGAACCTATAACTCTAGAAATAGGAAATGTTAAAGCTCTTATGATGCCTTGGAGATCAAACGACGAAGAAGAAAGATCTTGTTTAAAGGAGCATAGAGTTTATGATTGTCAATATCTATTTTGTCATACTAATATCAGAAATCTTCGTTTTGACAATTATCGAGACGTTGATGAAGGTTTATCAATAAATGAACTCAGTAACTTTAGAAGAGTTTATTCAGGACATATTCATTGGGGTCAAAGACGAGGTAATGTTACGATGGTTGGAAATCCATATCAAATGACTCGATCTGATGCAGACAATCCAAAAGGATGGTATATACTTGATTTTGAATCTAATGATGAACAATTTATTGAAAATAATTTCTCTCCTAAATTCGTTAAAATTTATTTGAACAAATTTTTAGAAAGAACTGTAGAAGATCTTAAGTCTGCCTGTACAAACAATAGAGTAGATTTGTATATACCATCAAGTTATTTGATTAAATATCAAGTTACTCCTATCATAGATATTCTTTCAACAATCACTAAAAAGTTAGAAATTATTCCATTTGAGTCCGATCTTCAAAACGAAGATTTGGAAGATGAAGTTGAAGGAACTTTTAATGTTTTTGGACTGTGCGAGAAATACGTTTCATCTATGAAAAATATAGATCCTGATATAAAAGTTAAAGTTCTATCTAAAATAACTCAAATTTATCAAAAAACCATTAAAGACGAAAAATAATGAAAATACTAGAAGTTTCTTGGAAAAATTTTAACTCTTACGGAAATCAAGTCCAAACAATAGATTTCAAAAACGATGCAGGAGATTTGTATCTTCTTATTGGAGGAAATGGAAATGGAAAAAGTACAATTTCTGAAGTTATTACATTTTCTCTTTATGGAAAAATAGAAAGAAAAAATAAGGCTGATTTACCAAATAGAATTAACAAAAATCTTTGGTGTAGAATTATTGTCAAATCTAAAAATAAGATTATTACAATAACTAGAGGAGTTTCACCTGGTATTTTTGAAGTTGATATAGATGGTGTTCCTTATGATACTTCTGGAACTTCTAATGTACAAGATTATCTCGAATATGAGTTATTTGATATTCCTTATCAAGTGTTCAAGAATATCATTGTATTGTCAATTAATGATTTTAGATCTTTTCTTACTATGTCAACTGGTGATAAACGAAACATAGTTGATCGTTTGTTTGGATTTACTCTGATCAATCAAATGAAAGATCTGATTAAGCAAGAAAGAAAAGAAATAAAAGATCGGATCAAAACAATATCAGATGAACTTGGCATTATTGAAGAATCAGTAGCTTCAATAGATTCAAAAATTCAATCTTTAGAAAATGATAAAAAACAAGATAATATCAATTTGGCAAAAGATTATCGCCAAAAAATAGTTGAATTGCTTGCTGAAAAGAAGAAGACGGATGAACTTCTCGAAAAGATAATCAACAAAGAAACTACTTTAAAGGAATCTTTAATAGAGGAAAAGAAAATTTATAGTGACCTTAGTTATGAATTAAAGACAATAGAAACTAAACTTAATCTTTATGAAAATTCTCAATGCCCTACTTGCGGATCTGCATTAGATAGTGAACATCATCATGAAGTTAAAAATAATCTTGAAATCTTAAAAGAAAATAAAACATCAACAAAAAAGACAATATCGGAAACTATATTAGATTTGGATGGTAAAGTAAAACAAATATCCTCTAAAATAGGAGAACTTCAATCGGCAACCATCAAATCAGGATTAATGGTTAATCAATATAAAAATGAAATTGAGAAGCTGATGAAAGAAACAAAAGATTTAGATGCTAATTATCTGAATCAATTGATTGTTGAAAATAGAGAAAAGATGAGTGATCGAAAAAATAGACAATCCAGCAATTTAACAGAAGATACTTTTCTAGAAGTTGTTGAATCAGTTCTTGGTGATGATGGAGTTAAAAATCTTGCAATGAAAACTATTCTTCCTTCTCTTAATTTGAGTATTGGAAATATGGCTAAACAAATACATCTTCCTTATACCATCAAATTTGATGATAAATTTGATTGTATTATCAATTCACTTGGAGAAGAAATCAATCCAAGAAGTATGTCAACCGGAGAAAGAAAGAAAGCTGATTTTATTATTATCATAGCACTTCTTAAGATTCTAAAAATACGATATCCTTCCTTAAATCTTCTATTTTTAGATGAAATATTCTCTTCTGTTGATTCTTCTGGTATTTATGAAATAATCAAGATACTTAGTGAAGTTTCTAAAGAGAATCGACTAAATACATGGGTAATTAATCATACAGAATTACCAACTGAACTTTTTGATAAAAAGGTTGAAGTTATTCGTGAAGGTGGATTTTCTAAAATGAAGATAGAAATTATATCCTGATTCTTTTTTGGATATATACATAAAATAAGTAACTTATGTCTGTATATGATCTGAATTTCAACAAAGATGATGTAACTATCAGAAATATTCTGATTGGTTTATTGGCTACAATGCATGAAAGCGTGTCTTGGTTTAATCAAACAGGAACCAAGATAACGGATCGTAGAGAAATTAAAGTTCCATTTTACTTTTCAACAACAGGAACTGAAAGATACCTACAGGACAATTTCCTCAATAACATCGATTTTGATCCGGAAAATCTTCTAGCAGAAACATTCTATAATCAAATTCCTAGAGGAATAATTGATTTGACTGGAATATCCGTTGAATCTCAAAATATAGTCAATAAATACATTCGAATGAATCATCAAGTTCATGAACAAGATGGTACATTGAATACTTACAACACAGAAACTTTTTGGGTTCCTATTATTCTTAATATTGATGCCACTATTTATACTGACTCCATTTTGGATCAGCTAAAATGTACAGAATCGGTAATACGAGCTTTTTTTAAAAGCAAGGCCTATCAAGTAGATGTTACTTATACCAGAATTCCTTGTCTTATTGTATTTCCCGATGATTATACAAATGAAAGAACTGTTGAATTTTCATTTACTGATAAAAGAGAGTTTGTGACTAAATTTTCTCTTCAGGTAAAATCTCATATACCAGTATTTAAACCAGAAACTACTATATTTGCTGGTAACCGAATGGAAACATTAGTATCTAACATATACATTCCTCCTGTACAATTTGGCTCTACCGCAATGAATACAAATGTAGGAGATCCTTTAGCTGCAGGACAAACAGGAAATACATCAGATAATCAACCTCAAGTTCCTGCTTGGCCAATTTTACCAAGTACAGATCTTCCACCAGAAGGAGGAACTTCAACATCAAATTCATAAACGAAGATATATAAAAAAATAAAAAGACTGTAAAAATGGCAATAAAATCATATTCAGATTTTGTGAATGAAAATCTGATTGGACAGTACTCTTACTATGGAGCTGGTTCTCTTTTTCCAATAGTTAGTAAACTAGCAGAAGAAGGAAAGAGTGCAAAACAAATTTACACATACCTAACAACATTAGGTATTGACGAAGAAAGAAAAAGAAAAGTAATTTCTCAAATATTTCTGATGGAATCAGAAGAATTTATCACAGAAGAAGAAATTAATGAAGACGAAATTGATGATTTGGCTAAAGCTGATTATGAAGATTTAGCTAAAGGGGTAGACCCTTCAAAAGCTAAAGCTGATCCAGAAGTAAAAGCTGCATTAGATAAATTGAAATCCGGAGATGACGAAGAAGAAAAAGACGATAAATCTAAAAAAGAAGTCGAAGATAAATCTGCTAAAGTTGCTGCTCTTCAAGCTGCATTAAAAGATGCTGAAAAATTAGATAAAATTAAGAAGATTCTTTCCGAAACTTTTGAAATGAGCTTTGAAGAAGAAATGGATGCTGAATTCCTTGGAGAAATCTTTGGATATCATTCAGTTCTCGAGAAATTAAGCACAGAAGAAAGATCTAAATTAAAAGATACTGACTTCGTTTTCACAGATACTCGTTCTTGGCCTATACATGACGAAAAACATGCAAAAACTGCATTAGTTTGGGCAACATGGCCACAATACAAAGATAAAAAATCAGCAATAGTTAAAGCTGTTATCAAAAAATATCCTCATCTAAAAGGTGTTGGAGCTGCTAAATAATATGAAGAATTTACAAGATTATGAAGACTTTATTCTAGAATCATTAGTTTTAGAAGCAAGTCAAAAAGATGTACAAAGAGTACAAGACATCATAACCAAATCTGCTGGTAACGATGCTAAAATGTTAACAATAAATAAACAAAAAAAACAAATATAAACATGTCACAATTCAAAAAAAGTCTTGATTCTGATGTACTTAAAGAGAAATTCATTAAACTCTTAGAAAGTATTGATAGAAATAATACGTCTAAAATGATCGTAGAAAGACATTATGCTAGTCTTTCTTCATTAGAAGTTGCTGAAGGAAAACGTACATCAAAAGATGTATACGATGAACTTCAAGGTATTGGAGTTTCTCAAAATCAAGCTCGTCATCTTGCAACTGCTCAATCTTTAACAGAAAAAAGAACTCATGTTGCAGATCAATTCATGATTCAACGTATTGCTATTTTAGAATCATCAATCAAAGATCTTAATGTTTACAATTGGATGAAACCAGTTGCAGCATTCATTGCAGAAACTCAAGATTTTCTAAAAAGAAATGAACTTAATATTCTTATTGAAAGAGTTATTTTTGATTTAGAACTTTCAAAAGAAGCTAATTACTTCAAAAAAGCTATTGATAAATTGGCAGAAGCTGCAAATTCAGAAAATCCTGCTTATACTATAGTTGAAACTTTAGAATCTGAAAAATGGATTCCATTAGTTAAACGTTTAGTTGAACATTGCGAAAAAATCAAAGGTTCAGTTAATGGACATAATCCAAACTTCAAAGTTTCTCATGTATACTCACCAGTTGAATTTATTGAAGAAACTTCTAATTATGTTTTCTTCTCAGGTGGAAAAGTATTCGAAACAAACGGAGAAATCATTTCTGAATACACAGGATCAATTAGTGAATCTTTCAAAAAATTAGTATCAATTACAGAATCTGCTAAATTTGCTAATAAAATGTTGAGATTATATCCAAATGTAAATTCAGTTATTGATATCGAATTTGTTGCAGAAGGTGCAAAAGTTCTTATCAACAACAAATTAGTTGAATCAAATAATGTTGAATCTCATCTAATGGCTGGAGGTTACTTAAAATACGGAGAACAAAATAAAATTGCTCAAATTCAACATGCAATTGCTGAAGGTAGAAATATAAAAGATCTTGATTTTGCATATAGAGTAACATCTTCTATTTTTGAAGGTGTATCTGCTACAATTTTCAATTTGAATGATAAAATTTACATTCAAAAAATTAACAAAGGAATGAAAGAAAATTCATTTGTACTTGCAGAATCTGCAGAAGAAGCAGTTAGACTTGTTAAAGAATTTATGAATTATGATATTTCTGGTTCAATAACTCATCTTTTAAAAAATGAAATTGCAGAAAATATTACAAGAGAACGTGAAATTGCTAAAATTGAAAGTCGTATTAAATTTCTAATTGAAAGTGTTGCAAATCTAGAAAGAGTTTCTAAACTTAATGGAGTAGAAAATTCAGAAAAGATTAAAGCAGCTAAAGAACTTCTTGAATCTCAAATAGCTGAACAAACTAAAGAACTTTCTAAATACACTAAAATTGTAAATGAAGAAACTGTTAGTCAATCAGAATTAACACCTGGAAAAGAATACAAGATAAAAGGTGTAGTTTACATCTATCAAGGTGCAACTGATGGAGTTCATATCTTCAATAGCGATAAAGGAGAAAAACCAACTCCAATAGAAATGACAGACGATGAATTAAAAGCTGCCATCGATTCAAAACAAATAGAAAAATAAAAAGAGAGAGAAATCTCTCTTTATTTTAAAAATATGAAAAATATATTAAATTTCGAAGATTTCGTTAACGAATCAATCATTAACGAATCCGAACAAATTAAAGTAGGTACCTTTGTTAGATATAAAAAAGATAAGGACTTTACCGGTGGTAAAGTTACATCTATCAAATCAGGTAAAGCCGAAATTCATAATTGGGATGGATCTACTATTGAATTGCCAATTAATGATTTAGAATTCGTAAAATCATGGAATGAATCTAACGATAAATTGTTTCAAAAATATCGTGGTGAAATTTTAGATCAAAAATTAAGTTATAAATCTTTAGAACCAGCTCTAGAAAAAGATCCTGAGTATAAAAAATTAGGTTATCAAGAAAAACAATCATTACTTAAAAAACTTAAACATGAGATAAATTCAAGTGAATCAGTTAATGAATCTAAAGATGAATTTGTTCCTGCAACTCTTCTTTTAGATATTGAAGGAATGAAAAAAGGAGATGTAGTTAAAGTTAATGCTCTTCATTACACAAAAGGCGGAGATAATACAAAAGTAACAATAATTAAACCTGATGGTAAGAAGATCGATGTTAAAAAATCTGAATTGACTGTTAAAATATAACCATTTCTTAAAAGAATCATATAAAGAAGAAACTAAAAAATGGCATATATTAAACCAAAAGAGTTATATGAAGAAATTTGTATTTCTTTGGAACAAAAAAAACTTACTCCAAAAGCTGAAGGAATGTTAATTCTGATAGCAGAAAGAGCAAACACTAAATTACGATATACAGATCCAATGGATCGAGAAGATTGCATCGGATTTGCATTGTATGATTTGTTCAAATATTGGGATCGTTTCAAACCAGAAAAAACAACTAACGCATTCTCGTTTTACACACAAATAGCAAAAAATGGATATGCTAAAGGATGGCATAAATTACATCCAGGAAAATATAAAGGAACTGTATCACTAGACAGAAAATCATCAGATGATTCTGAAGGTATATACTCCGTATAGATAAAAAATGAA
>TBL_comb47_HYPODRAFT_10007980_pt1 | contig 10953 bp, 9 predicted proteins | sample TroBogypolimnion_40_FD_10682 | JGI IMG/M metagenome (IMG submission 10682) | reverse complement strand
CCTCCTGACTCTGCTCGGAAATTACTGCACTCAAACGGCTTTCGTAAGGACGACTTTTAAAATAGTCGTCAGAAATTTGGGTCGAAGACCTTTTCGCAGAACCTTCAATCCGAACTTGCCGCTCTAACTCGGGCCAATGAAAAAGCAAGGCGACTTTTGGGTTGGAACCGATCTCCTGGCCCTTCCTGCCTGAATAATTCGTGAAAAACCCAAATCCGGCAGTTGAAAATGCCTTTAACAGCACTACCCGGGAGGAGGGAAAACCCTCCTGAGAAACAGTTGCCAGAACCATTGCTGTAGGTTCATTCACCTTTGAACCAATTGCTTCGTTGAGCCATTCATCAAACTGGGCCATTGGGTCCTGACAAACCTGTGATTCGTCCAAAGCTTTAAGCTTGTAATCTTTTCTGAAATCTGCGATATTCATTACATTCATTTTTCTTATAAACGTTTAATTTTAAACATGGTTTCGAAAGAGCCCGGAAACTGATCCGGCACCTCCTCCATCTTTGTTAATATACAAAATATATCTAACTTTGTGTCCGCAAAAACGAGCGCTCAGAAGGAAAACTTTTATGGAAAATAATATATCGAATTCATCCAAAGACGGCAGAAACAATCTGATAGTCATTATTTTGTCAGCCATTGTGGTTGTTCTGGCCATCCTGTTCATCTGGCAAAGAAACTCTTACCAGGCTGATGCTGCATTGATCAGGGCCGATAAAGATTCAATTGCCTCCGAACTTTCGCGGATGGTCGTCAATTATAATACATTACGTACTGAGAATGATTCGATGAACAAGACCATCGGCGTTGCCCAGACCAAAGTCAAAGATCTGCTCGAGGAAGTCAGTCAGGTGAAAAACGCAAGTTATCAGCAAATTACAAAATATCGGGAGGAAGTGACCACCCTACGCAACATTATGCGCGACTACATTGTCCAGATCGACAGCCTTAACCTTAAGAACCAACGTTTAATGGCTGAAAATAAAAATGTCAAACAGGAAGTTACAGAAGTAAAAACGATCAACCAGCAGTTACAGGAGGACAAGAAGAAACTGGAACAAACAGTTACCTTAGCCGCCCAACTCGAAGCCAGCGATCTGAAAGCTGTTGGAATTTCGGCTAAAGGAAAAGAACAGGTCAAATCGGGCAGGATCGAGAAAATCAAAATCGATTTTACACTGCTCAAAAACCAGACTGCCAAAAGAGGTGCAAAGAATATCTATGTGAGGATACAACGGCCCGACCAGATTTTGTTGTTAAAGTCGGAAAAGGACCTATTCAAGTTTGAAGACATGAAAATTCCTTATTCAGCTATGCGTGAAGTGGAATATGAAGGGAATGACGTGCCGGTCAGTATATATTGGGATAATTCAGGTGAAGCTTCACTGATCCCCGGAAAATATACAGTCGATATCTTTGCCGACGGAACAAACATTGGTTCGACGGGCTTTGAGGTGAAATAAAAATCAACAATAAAATATTTTAAAAGATGCTTAAATGGCATCTTTTTTTATGTAACCAGGAAATGTCATCCTGAAACAATTTTTGCCAAAAAATAGACAATCAGTGCTAAACGACTAATATAAAGTCAATAACTAACTGTTCAGAATACAAGTATTTTATACTATTAAGAATCAATCCAGATTTGTTTTTTCAATCAAATTAACTCTTTTATTTATTATATTTGGCGTCTCAGAACAACTAATTATCATCATCTGCTACCATTTTCTTTTTTTATGATCAAAAAATTTAAACTTTTCAAATGGTCTTGGATCATATTTTTTACCGGATTATTTGCTTGCGCTATCTTGGTGTTAATCAGCAATAAAGCATTACACGTAACTTCAACTGACGACTATTGTCAATCCTGTCACATCCATCCGACGGCTGATGCAGCCTGGAAAAAATCGGGCCACTTTTACAATAAAAGTGGTGTAAAAGTTCATTGTGTTGAATGTCATTTGCCACCAAAAGAAAATATCGGTTATTTATTTACAAAAGCCAAAACCGGGCTCAACGATTTATATGGATTTTACTTTAAAGATAGCCTTTCTTTCAACTGGGAAAACAAGAGGCTTCTTGAACATGCAGTTAAAATTGTCTATAACGAGTCGTGCTTAAAATGCCATCAGAACCTATTTTCCAAAGGATTATCGGCTGAAGGGGGAACGGCCCACCTTTATTATGAAAACAATGCAGCCAAGCTTGATTTACAATGTATAAACTGCCATTTGGATGTTGGTCACTACAACCCTAATTATAAACACTCCAAAATGACAGGTGTACCAGTTTCAAGTACCGCATCAAAGGATCTGTTTACGGCGCCTGCACATGTGACCAAATTTGAGAACTTTACAGAGTTAATCCCCAACAGTGCCGTATCATTTAATATGGTCGCCGTAAAAGGGGGTACCTATAAAATGGGAAGTCCTGAAAACGAACCTTACCACAAAAGCGATGAAGGTCCAGTCCGAAATGTGACCGTTTCACCATTTTTCATGGGTGAAATTGAAGTGACATGGGACGAGTTCTGGACCTATTTTGCCTCAACGATGTCGGAAGGGCGTGTCGATCCGAATGAAGTCATGGCCCACAATGCCAGCTCACCCGATGCAGTAACAGGCCCAACTCCTCCGTTTGGAATTCCTGACCAGGGCTGGGGCAGTGGTAAACGTCCAGCAATAACCATGACCCACTACTCAGCAACAATCTACTGCCAATGGCTTTCGAAAGTAACAGGAAAGCACTACAGGTTACCAACAGAAGCCGAGTGGGAGTACGCCTCAAGGGCCGGAACCGAAACTCCATATTTCTTCCCGGGCGATCCGAAACGTTTATCGGAACAGGGGTTCAGAAGCAAACTTTTCGGGGCTGACACCACGAATATCAACAGGTATATTGTCTATGCTTTAAACTCATCCGGTAAGACACAGGAACCTCAGTTCGTAAAGGCAAACCCGTTTGGGCTCAAAAATATGCAAGGCAACGTTATGGAATACTGTTCTGATTATTATGCAGAGAATGCCTATTCAAAAACAGGAAATACGGTGACTGATCCAAAAGGTCCTGAAAGCGGTGAGGAACACGTCGTCAGGGGAGGAAACTATTCCTTTGATGCAAAAGATCTTAGGGCCGCATCGAGAAGTTTTACCAAAACGACCGACTGGCTGAAAACTGATCCACAGCAGCCAAAAAGTATCTGGTGGTATTCCGATATCAAAGGGATTGGTTTCCGCGTAGTCTGTGAACCTGATAGCACATTAATTGCAAGATAATTTTATTGACAAATTTTCAACCATTTATTAAACACAAAAAACATGACAAAGAAGAATTCATTAAGCAGGCGTGATTTTTTTACAACAACAGCCGTTGTTGGTGCAGTTGGAGCTGTTGGAACTTTAGGTGTTGGTTCCATACTGACATCATGTTCTGAAGGAGCCCCAAAATTGGTTCCGATCGTATCTTTACAAGGTGCCTACATTCCCAACCTGGTTGACAAAGCCAGTGATGGCAAACCATTAAAAGCTGGCGTGATCGGTTGCGGTGGCCGTGGTTCAGGAGCTGCCCAAAACTTCCTTGACGCAGGACCAAATCTCCAGATTGTTGCATTAGGTGACCTCTTTATGGATCGTATCGACGATTGCCGCAAAGGTCTAAAAGAAAAATATAAAGTTGAAGTACCTGATAACATGTGCTTTACAGGATTTGACAACTATAAAAAAGTATTGGCAGCTGGAGTTGACCTCGTGATTATAGCTACCCCTCCGGTATTCCGTCCAATCCATTTCGAAGCTGCTGTTGAGGCTGGCAAACATGTATTCATGGAAAAACCAATTTGTGTTGACCCTGTTGGTGCACGCTCGATTCTGGCAACTTCCAAGAAGGCTGCTGCTCAGGGACTTTGTGTTGTTACAGGTACCCAGCGCCGTCATCAGAGAAGTTATGTTGAAAGCTTCAAACAAATTCAAAGCGGTATAATCGGCGAGATCGTATCTGCAAATGTTTACTGGAACCAATCGATGCTTTGGTACAGGGAACGCAAAGCTGAATGGAGCGATATGGAATTCATGGTCCGCGACTGGGTTAACTGGAAATGGTTATCAGGTGACCATATCGTTGAACAACACGTTCATAACCTTGATGTTGCAACATGGTTTCTTGGCAGAAAACCGGTTAAGGCTGTCGGATTTGGTGCCAAACAACGCAGGTTGTCAGGCGACCAGTATGATATGTTCAGCATTGACTTTGAATATGAAGGTGGTATCCACGTACATAGCATGTGCCGTCAGATTGATGGTTGCGTAAATAACGTTTCAGAGCGTATCCAGGGAACCAAAGGTGCTTGGAACAGTGCAAAAATGGAAATCACCGACCTTGCCGGTACCGTGATCTGGAAATACGATGCTGAAAAAGAAAAGGCCGATTTCAAACAGACCAATCCTTATGTTCTGGAACATGTTGACCTGATCAACCACATCAGGGCCAATACCCCAATCAACCAGGCTGACGAAACAGCTCAATCTTGTCTTACGGCAGTGATGGGCCGTCAATCGGCTTATACAGGTGCAGCAGTAACATGGGAAGAAATGACCAACTCAACATTGACCTATCTTCCTGAGAAACTGGAAATTGGGAAAATGGACATGAGCAGTTATGTCGTTCAGGTTCCTGGTAAAGCCAAAGAAGCTAAAGTTGCTGACAAAAAAGAGGCCGCTCCAAAGAAAAAAGTATAACACTTTAACCCGCTTTTCTGACAATCAAAACCCTGCTGCTTAATTGTGGTGGGGTTTTTTGAAACTGGCTACTGGCAACTGGTTACTGGCAAATAGCATTATTCGATAAGTGTTAATCCCAAATTATTTATAATCGCAGTAAAAACCTAGTTAATAACCGATTAGTAGTAATTCTAATATTCTCCATTTACACCCTCGCCAAATCTTTATATCTCCGCTTCACTCACTCTCCATTTCCCTTCCGGTGTTCCCTGAGCGGAGTCGAAGGTCCGTTTCTTTTGGCCCACGCGCTATGCTACACGCAGCTTGCCCAACGCCCCAAGCCCTTTGCCTAATTGATCTCAAAGTGGACAGGATCATGATATGTGCGGTAAGTCCCACCCCATAGTAAACGATATTTTCCTGCGATTTCCGGGACTTTGGTCTTCCGCCAAAGGGTCAGTGAACTTCCTTTCTTCAACCATACAATTCGTAAACCTTCACGTTTGTAAAGATTAAGATCGACAGCACGGCCCATCACATGACGGCTTTTTTTGAAGGAAGCATTCCTTGGGTTATCCCGCTTCAATTGAATCTGCTCATCCTTTGTACGTAAACCACTGATGATTAAAACTTTCCATTCTGTGTTTTTCTCAATGTCACTGACAAATTTATCAAATCGATCTGAATAGATTTGGTTTACTTTCGCAATATCCTTGAGTTCAGATTTGTTGATAAAGTGTACCCTGAGATCGTATATTATTGTATAACAGATATATAAAACACTGACTACAATTGTGGCAACCAGCATTCTGATCAGATTTCTGATCAATGGCTTGCGCTTTTTAGAAACCATTATAACAAATTATGTTTTTGTATTGAATTTCAAAAGGTGCGAATGTAATACCATTATTTGAAATAGTAAAATAGGATTAGATGTAAAAATCCTTAAATTTGTATCTGGTACAATTAATACCCCAAGCTTTGAAATTCCTTGATATTTAGGACGATAATGCATAATAACTAATTTATTTTTACATGAACAGAAAATTACGAATGGGAATGGTAGGTGGAGGTAGTGATGCCTTTATTGGTGCAATCCACCGTCTTGCTGCTTTTATGGATAACCAGATCGAACTGGTTTGCGGTTGTTTCAGCGTTAACCCGGAGATCTCGATCTCCTCGGGGAAATCGTACTATCTGCCCGATGACCGAGTGTATAAAACATACGTTGAGATGTTCGAGCATGAGCTAACACTTCCTGAAGGTGAAAGAATGGATTTCGTAACAATTGTTACCCCAAATTTTGCCCATTTCGAGCCCGCTATGATGGCACTTGAAAATGGGTTTAACGTTGTGATTGATAAGCCGATTACGTTTACACTTGAACAGGCCAAAATACTCAAAGCCAAACAGGAGGAAACCGGATTGATCCTTGCGCTTACCCACACCTACTCAGGCTATCCCGCTGTAAAAGAGGCGCGTGAACGTATTCGCCGCGGTGATTTCGGTAAAATCAGAAAAGTTTTTGTCGAATACCCACAAGGGTGGCTATCGGCCAAAGTCGAAGATGCCGGTAATGCCCAGGCCTCGTGGCGGACAGACCCAAAACGCTCAGGCAAAGCAGGTTGCATGGGCGACATTGGAACTCATGCCCATCATCTTGCCGAGTATGTTACAGGATTAAAAACCGTCGAGATTTGTGCAGAATTAAACGTATTCGTTCCCGGACGTTTGCTCGACGATGATGGTGCAGCCCTGCTCAGGTTCAATAATGGAGCCCGTGGAGTTTTAACCGCTACCCAGATTGCTGCAGGAGAAGAAAACGCCATCCGGTTACGCGTTTATGGTGAAAAAGGTGGCCTCGAATGGCTACAGCACGAACCCAACACCCTAATTGTAAAATGGAACGATCAGCCCACCCAGATTATCCGTACCGGGACTGGCAATATGTGCGACATAGCAAAGCACAATACCCGCACACCTGGAGGTCATCCCGAAGGTTATCTTGAAGCTTTTGCCAATATTTACCGCAACTTCTCGTTGACAGTAAGGGCAAAAATGAATGGCGAAACGCCAAAGGCAGAATGGCTCGATTTTCCAACAGTGGACGATGGTATTCGTGGGATGCAGTTTATTGATACCGTTGTTGAAGCAGGTTACAACGACAATGTCAAATGGGTGAAATTTGCTGAATAGTAATTCTAATTATAAACACATGAAAAGACCAGTTACTCTTTTTACCGGCCAGTGGGCCGACCTGACACTCGAAACAGTAGCTCAAAAAGCAAAATCATTTGGTTACGACGGTCTCGAGTTGGCCTGCTGGGGCGACCATATCGAAGTCGATAAAGCCGATCAGGCTTATTGCGATGCCAAACTTGCATTGCTGAAAAAATACGACCTTCAATTGTTTTCGATCTCGACCCACCTTGTAGGACAGGCTGTTTGCGACAATCCTGACCAGCGCCACAAGGGGATGCTCCCTGGTTACATTTGGGGCGATGGAGATGCAGAAGGGATCCGTCAACGGGCCGCTGCGGAAATCATTGAGACAGGGCGTGTTGCAAAACGTCTTGGTTTAAAGGTTGTGAACGGATTTACAGGAAGTTCCATCTGGCAATACCTCTATTCCTTTCCTTCTGTTTCGCAGGAGATGATCGAAGAAGGATATCAGGATTTCGCAAAACGTTGGATCCCGATTTTGGATGCCTATCAGGAGATGGGGATGAAATATGCACTTGAAGTACACCCAACTGAAATCGCATTCGATATCGAAACAGCAAAAAGGGCACTGAAAGCACTGAACCACCACCCTGCCTTCGGGTTCAACTTCGACCCTAGCCATTTCGGCTATCAGGGAGTTGATTATGTGAAGTTTATCTACGAATTCAGCGATAGGATTTTCCATGTTCATATGAAAGATGTGACCTGGAACGAATTTCCAGGTACTGTTGGTGTGTTTGGTGGCCATGTTGATTTTGGCGACAACCGTCGTTTCTGGAATTTCAGGAGCGTTGGCCGTGGCAAGATTGACTTTGAAAAGATCATCCGCGCACTGAATGACATTCAATACACCGGACCACTTTCTGTGGAATGGGAAGACAGTGGTATGGATCGCGAAATGGGTGCTGCTGAATCATGCGCATATGTGAAAATGAAAGATTTTTCCCCAAGCAACCTGGCTTTTGATGCGGCGTTTTCTAAAGAATAGTATTCATCAGTCATTTTAATAAATAAAACTCCTGCAATTATGTAACTTATGATTGCCGGAGTTTGTTTTAAACGATGATTTTATTTTATTGGATTTTGATATATTCTTCTTAACTTTGATCGTTAAACGGCACTAATTTTAAAATTATGGAATGGAATAAGCTACTTTCTGAGTCTCGAATGTCTACAACAACCCGTCAGATGACTGATTATGACAAAAGGAACGAATTTGAAAGTGATTATGGAAGGATTGTATTTTCTCCTGCAATTAGGAGGATGCATGACAAAACACAGGTATTCCCACTCACTGATAGCGACAACATCCACTCCAGATTAACTCATTCGTTAGAGGTAGAGTCCGTTGGTCAATCGATCGTTACAGATTTATTCGAAAAGGGCATATTTAACAACATTTCACTTGATAAGACTTTATTGTTTAGAAATCTAACTAAGATATTAGCCTCTATATCATTATGTCACGACATTGGAAATCCACCATTTGGTCATTTCGGAGAAGAAATTATTTCAAGTTATTTCGAACATTATTTCGAATCCAATAAAACATTATGCCTAACAGCAGATGAAAAGAAAGATTTTACAAAATTTAATGGAAATGCACAAGGATTTAGAGTACTTACAAAACTGCAAGTATTACAAAATACTAACGGATTAAATCTGACTGCTGCCACTTTGGCTTCATTTTTGAAATATCCAAATCTAAGTTCTGAATTATCACAGGAATCTTATCACAGCAAATTAGGTGTTTATCAATCAGAAAAAGAACATCTAGAATTTATTAGGAAGGAAACTGGGATTGGGAATAAAAGACATCCTTTAGCATTTTTAATGGAGGCTGCTGATAGTATTTGCTATTTTACCATGGACATAGAGGATGGTTTTAATAAAAAATATTATTCATACGTTGAATTAATTAAATACTTAAGAGAAAAAGGGAATATTTCAGTTAACAATTATTTAGATCGTACAGAGCCGGGAATAGAGGGACTTATAAAACGTTCGGAAAATAAAGATCAAACAAGAATTGTAAATTTTAGGATTTTCTTAATACGACATCTTGTTGAAAAAGCAGTGAGTACTTTTATTGAAAATTATGATTCGATTTTGGAGGGAATCTATTATAAAGAGTTGATTTTTGATGAAGATGATGATGAAACCAATAAATACCCAATTGTTCTGGCTCTAAAGAACTTTACTATTGATAAAATATTTGCTGTGCGGGAAATACAAAAGTTGGAGTTAACTGGCGAAACTGTTATACGCGGTCTTTTGGATCAATTTGTAGAAAGTTTTTTATGGTATGACAGCAAAGATAGCAAACATAAAGCGAGGGCCAAAAAATTATTCAGTTTAGTAAGTAACAGTTTAAAAACAATTGTCTTTTTTGAAAAGAACAAAAAAGAGTTGTATGAGTGGGACAATTACTCAAAATTAAGATTAATAGTCGATTATATTTCTGGAATGACTGACGGTTTCGCATTAAATTTATATCAAGAATTACTGGGAATCAAAAAATGACCGCACTGGAAAAAAACAAGGTATTAATTGAGGAAATGCTTTCTTTATACATAGAGAAGGTATTTTGGGATAATAATTCTAAGCAAAGGTTCTTTAACTATTTGAAATCCAACTACAACTGTTTCATATTCGGAGGTATAATAGTTGATTATTTATTAAAAAGGACGAATCATAGAGATGTAGATATTGTCATCGATAATTTTGATAATGATTTAATTGAGTACATTGAACGTCTTAATGGTTCAAAAAACAGTTTTGGTGGTTATAAAGTTGTGATCGATAATTTAATAATAGACATATGGCCTATTGAAAAAACTTGGGCTTTTAAAAGGAATAACACCCTGAATTTTTTTCTTCCAATGTTGCTTCCAATGACTTCGTTTTTTAACGCTACATCAATAATTTATTCTTTATCAGAGCAAAAGCTTTATTGGACAGAGGGATTCAGTAAATTTTTGACAGAGAAAAAAGTAGATATTGTTTTTGAAGAGAACCCATATCCGGAATTATGTATCGTGAAAACAATTGATTACATCAGGAATAAATATGAAATTTCGCCAAATCTTAAAAAATATATTAGACAATTCTTTGGTGTAAAATACCAACTACTTGAATCAATTCAGATCAAGCATTATGGTTTTATTAAGTATTCTTTGAATGAAATTATTACGATACTTCAATCACTCGAAGATAATAATAGATATCCTAAGACTGAAAAAGAAGAAGAACGGCAATTCACCCTTTTTTAATCTTAAATATCTATCTAATAATCTATAAATAATTATCGAATTAATGCTTGTAAACGGCAAAACCCATCACACCATTTGGGTACATCCTGATAATAAGGAAATTATACAGGTCATCGATCAGCGTAAAATCCCCTTTGAATTTGAGGTCGTTGACCTTAAAACTCCAGAAGATACTTTTGAGGCAATCAAAAATATGACAGTCAGGGGTGCACCACTGATCGGGATAACCGGAGCTTTTGGGATTTATCTAGGATTGGCCACAGACCGTTCAAAAGATTGGAAAGCCAATCTTGTCGATACGGCCAGTTACTTAAAATCAGCGCGCCCCACCGCAGTAAATCTTGCCTTGATCATCGATGAATTGGTCACCATCCTGGGAATTTGCGAAACCCGGGAAGAAGCCTGCAAACTGGCTTTTGAGAATGCTAACCGGATGAAATTGAGAGAAATCAATTGGTCGGAAGCCATTGGCAATTTTGGGTGCGGATTGATTGAAGAAATCAGTAAACAAAAGAATGGAGAGCCGGTCAATATCCTGACCCATTGCAATGCCGGATGGCTGGCATGCATCGACTGGGGAACTGCCACTGCGCCCATGTATAAAGCATTCCATAAAGGAATTCCGATCCATATCTGGGTTGACGAAACAAGGCCTAGAAATCAGGGTGCCAAACTTACTGCATGGGAAATGGCACAGGAAGGCGTCCCGCATACGGTGATCCCTGATAATGCAGGAG
>TBL_comb47_HYPODRAFT_10007977_pt1 | contig 10957 bp, 8 predicted proteins | sample TroBogypolimnion_40_FD_10682 | JGI IMG/M metagenome (IMG submission 10682) | reverse complement strand
GGGCGTGTCGTCGTCTATCACCGCAGGCCCGGCCGACTTGCCGTTGGCAGCATGGGCGTCCGCCATTGAAAATTGTGCCGGAGCAATCCGGCCACCCCAATAGCCTGCCAAGGCGGCGGCCAGAACGATCAGCGGGAACGGTACATCCAGGGCAAAAATGGACACAAACGCCAGCAGCGCAATGATCCGCAGCCAATAGTTTTTGAGCGTGCGCGAACCGATGCGCCAGGCCGCCGAGGCCACGATGGCGGTCACTGCGGGTTTGATGCCAAACAGCACCGCAGCCACCGCTGGCAGTTGGCCAAACACCATATAGATCCAGCTCAGGCTGACCAGTAGCAGCAGCGAGGGCAGCACAAACAGTGCGCCGGCAAGCAGCCCACCCCGGGTGCGATGCATCAGCCAACCGATATAGGTCGCGAGCTGTTGCGCCTCGGGCCCAGGCAAGAGCATGCAGTAATTCAGGGCGTGCAGAAAGCGCCGCTCTGAAATCCAGCGCCGCTTTTCCACCAGTTCCACATGCATCATCGCAATCTGTCCGGCCGGGCCACCGAAGCTGATAAGGCCGAGCTTCAGCCAGTAGGCAAAGGCCTGCCAAAGGCTAGGCGGCAGCGGCGCCTCGGATGGGGGTGGACTGGGGTTCATGCGGAGGCTGGAATGTAAATTTGTTATAGCTAGTATGGCGCCACTGGCTCCCGAAGGGCCCCAGTTGTTCCGATAATGGCGCCAGTTTGAAAAACAAGGAGTCTGTGAGATGGCAAACAAATTTGTAATGGCCGGCGTAATGGGCTGGCCCGTGGCGCATTCGCGTTCCCCCGTGATCCACAACCACTGGATACGCCAGTATGGCCTGCAAGGCGCGTACGGATTGTTCCCGGTGCAACCCGACAAACTGGAAGACGCGATTCGTGGCCTGCCCGCCTTGGGCCTGGCCGGCTGCAACGTCACCATCCCGCACAAGGTCAACGCCATGAAGCTCATGGACCTGGTGGACCCGCTGGCCCTGCGCATGGGTGCCATCAACACCATCGTGGTCACGCCCGAAGGCGCGCTGCATGGCTTTAACAACGACGGTTACGGCTACATCCAGTGCCTGCGCGATGCCAAGCCCGACTGGCAGGCCAATGCCGGCCCGGTCACGGTGCTGGGCGCTGGCGGCGCCGCGCGTGCGGTGGTCCTGAGTCTGCTGGACCAGGGCGCCACCGAGATCCGGCTGATCAACCGCACCCGCGCCAAGGCGCAGGCCTTGCAAGACGAATTCGGCGCCGGCATTCAGGTGTTGGACTGGAGCGAACGCAGCGAGGCGCTGGACGGCATCGCACTGCTGGTCAACACCACCAACCAGGGCATGCATGGACAGCCCGAACTCGATATCCAGCTGGACCGCCTGCCCACTACGGCGCTGGTGTCGGATGCGATTTACATCCCGCTGGAAACGCCGCTGCTGAAGGCCGCCCGCTTGCGCGGCAATGCCACGGTGAACGGTCTGGGCATGCTGCTCAACCAGGCTCGACCAGCCTTCCACGCCTGGTTTGGCGTGAACCCGGAAATCACGCCGGAGTTGCACCAGGCCATCATGGCAACCTTTTGATGGCGGACATTTTTTCCGAACCCAAGGTCGACACGCACTGCCACATCCTAGACCCGGTGCGCTTTGCGTATGCGGCAGATGTAGCGTACCGCCCGCAGGGACAGGAAATCGGTGACCAGGAATCCCTGGAAAGCGTCATGGCCTGCCATGGCGTGCGACACGCCCTGCTGGTGGGACCCAACTCCGGCTACAACCTGGACAACCGCTGCATGCTGCATGCGATTGCCACCGGCGCCGGTCGCTTCAAGGGCATCGCCGTGGTGCCCACCTCGGTGGATACCGACACGCTGCTCTCCCTCAAGTCCCAGGGCATTGTGGGCGTGGCCATGAACATCGCGCTCAATGGATTGGACTATTACGCCGCTGGCTTAGCTGCCCTGCTGCGCCAACTGGAAGCCTTGGATTTGTACGCGCAATTTCAGGTGGAGGCCGATCAACTGGTAGACCTGCTGCCCTATTTGAAGGACACAGGCGCCCGTTTGCTGTTTGACCATTGCGGCCGACCGGTCGCGGCCAGGGGCATTGCGCAGCCCGGCTTTCAGGCACTGCTGGCGCTGGGCCGCGAAGGTCGTGCGGTGGTCAAACTGTCGGGTGAGGTGAAGTTTTCAGACCAGCGCTTTCCGTTTCAGGATGTAAGGCCCTACCGCGATGCGCTACTCCATGCCTTTGGTCTGGAGCAATGCATCTGGGCATCGGACTGGCCTTATCTCAAGGCGCCATTCCGACTCGACTACGGCCCCATGCTCAAGCGCTGGGAAAGCTATTTGTCACCGGCAGAGCGCCAGCGCGTTCTGTGGGACAACCCCTGCCGCCTGTTCGGCTTTGGCAACACCGTCGATTCTGTACAACAGAAATGAGCCGCTGGCCCCAACATACGGCAGCAGCAGCCCTGGCTATAGGCGCGACAACAGCAGAACCAGAACCACCCCCAGCGCGGTCAGTGCCAGCGTCCAACCCCGGCGCCATATGAACTTGCGCTGTGGAGCTGCGACTTCTGCCGGTGCAGCCTGCGCCACGCCCTTAAAGCGCAACATATCGGCGGCAAAGCGCTCCTTGCATTTGGGGCCACAAAAAAAATGGGTTTGCCCCCCCTGCTGCAGGTGATAAAACGATTTCTCAGTGACGGTCATGCCGCACACGGGATCTTTCAAAATACAGCTCTCCATCGGTGCGTGACACTCTGCGGCGCAGAGCGCACAACAAAAAACCCCTGTAAGCCTGAGACTTACAAGGGTTGAATTTGGTAGGCGCAATTGGACTCGAACCAACGACCCCCACCATGTCAAGGTGGTGCTCTAACCAGCTGAGCTATGCGCCTGTATCTAGCCTCGAATTATAGCAGGATTGTTTTATCCCAAACAATCAGTCTTGCCGGAACCGCCTTGCCGATACGCGATAATTTGACGTTTACGTAAACGTCAACTACCAGCTTAAGGAGCTCGTCATGGATATAGCAGGCAAAATTTTCATTGTGACCGGTGGCGCATCGGGTTTGGGTGAAGGCACGGCACGCATGCTGACCGAGGCCGGTGGCAAGGTCGTCATCGCCGACATGCAGGTGGAAAAGGGTGAGGCCATCGCCAAGGAAATTGGTGGCGCCTTTGTCCGCTGTGATGTATCCAACGAAGCCGACGGCCAGGCCGTGGTGGACAAGGCGGTTTCCATGGGCAAGCTGATGGGTCTGGTGAATTGCGCCGGCATTGCTCCCGCAGAAAAAACCATTGGCAAAACCGGCCCGCACAGCCTGGCCGCGTTTGCCAAGTGCCTGACCGTCAATCTGGTCGGCAGCTTCAACATGATCCGCCTGGCAGCAGAGGCCATGAGCAAGAATGAACCCGAAGACACGGGCGAGCGCGGTGTGCTGATTTCCACCGCCTCGGTCGCTGCCTATGACGGACAGATGGGCCAGGCCGCTTACAGCGCCTCCAAGGGCGGCATTGTCGGCATGACCTTGCCGATCGCCCGTGACCTGGCGCGCAACGGCATCCGCAATATGACGATTGCCCCCGGCATCTTCGGCACACCCATGATGTTTGGCATGCCCAAGGAAGTNCAGGAGTCGCTGGCNGCAGCNGTGCCCTTCCCTTCNCGCCTGGGTACGCCGCAAGACTACTCGCGCCTGGCACGCCATATCTTTGAGAATGACATGCTCAACGGCGAAGTCATTCGCATCGACGGCGCTATCCGCCTGGCACCACGCTAAGCAGCAGGGCTTGCGTCAGACCGCGCCGGCGATTGGCGCGCCGGCGCAGGCGGCATTCAGCGAATAAAATCTCTCGCATCCCTGTTCCCCTTATCAAACGAGACCCTCCATGACCAATCAGGAAATCCTGGCCCAGTTCGGCCCCCGTGAAGCGATGGAATACGACGTGGTGGTCGTGGGAGGTGGGCCGGCCGGCCTGGCCGCCGCCATCCGTTTGAAGCAGCGCGCCGCAGAGACCGGCAAGGAAGTGTCGGTCGTGGTGCTGGAAAAAGGCTCCGAGCCCGGCGCCCATATTTTGTCCGGCGCCATCATGGATCCGATTGCGCTGGATGAACTGATTCCCGATTGGAAGGCCTTGGGCGCGCCGTTGACCCAATTGGTGACCGATGACGCCGTCATTTTCCTGGGCGAGAAGTCGGCCTTTCGCACCCCCAATTTCCTGCTACCGCCCTGCGTGCAAAACCACGGCTGCTACATCATCAGCCTGGCGGAGCTCACGCGCTGGCTGGCCACACAGGCCGAAGCCCTGGGCGTGGAAATTTTCCCCGGCTTTGCCGCCGCCGAGGTGCTCTATAACGACGATGGTTCTGTCAAGGGCGTAGCCACCGGCAATATGGGCGTGGGCAAGGACGGCAAGCCGACCGACAACTTCCAGATCGGCATGGAGTTGCTGGGTAAATACACCATTTTTGCCGAAGGCTCGCGCGGCCATCTGGGCAAACAGCTAATTGCCAAGTTCCAGCTCGATGCCGACACCGACCCACAAACCTATGGCATCGGCATCAAGGAAGTCTGGGAGATTGACCCGGCGCGCCACCAGCCCGGTTTTGCCCTGCACACCGCCGGTTGGCCCATGGACGACGCCACCTATGGCGGCGCCTTTATGTACCACATGGCCGACAATAAGATCGCCATGGGCTTTGTAACCGGCCTGAACTACAGCAACCCCTACCTGAGCCCGTTTGAGGAATTCCAGCGCTGGAAGACCCATGCCAACATCCGCTATTACCTGGAAAATGACAAGGGCGAGGTCACCGGCAAACGCCTGGCCTATGGCGCTCGCGCCATCACCGCCGGCGGCCTGATGTGCCTGCCCAAAACGGTGTTTCCGGGCGGCGCCCTGGTCGGCTGCGATGCCGGCTTTTTGAACACCAGCCGCATCAAGGGCAGCCATGCTGCCATCAAGACCGGCGCCTTGGCCGCAGAAGCCGCCTTCGATGCGTTGCAGGCAGGACGCCAGCACGACGAACTCAGCGCCTACCCGGAAGCCTTCGAGAAGAGCTGGCTGTTTACCGAACTGAACAAGGCGCGCAACTTCAAGAGCTGGTTCAAGAAGGGCCTGACGGTCGCATCCCTCATGAACGGCATTGAGCAGTTCGCCCTGCGCGGATATTTTCCCTGGACGATTCGCCGCGACAAGCCCGACCACGCCTACCTCAAGCCCGCCTCGGAATGCACACCCATCGTCTACCCCAAGCCCGATGGCAAGCTGACCTTTGACCGCAACTCCAGCGTCTTTCTGGCCAATGTCAACCACGAAGAGAACCAACCGGCCCACCTGACGCTGAAAGATGCCTCGGTACCGGTCAACGTCAACCTGGCCCAATACGCCGGGCTCGAAGGGCGCTATTGCCCGGCCGGTGTGTATGAGTATGTGAAGACCGAAGACAACAAGGACCGTCTGCAGATCAACGCGCAGAACTGCGTGCATTGCAAGACCTGCGACATCAAGGACCCGACGCAAAACATTGTCTGGGTGACGCCAGAAGGCGGCGGCGGACCGAATTACGCCGACATGTAAGCACGCAAAAGCCCATCCAACGATGGGCTTTTTTTTCGCTGCCGCACGGCAGCCCTGCGCGAATTGGCATTGCACGCAATCCACCCATGTAGAATCCATGCGTTCAGGAGAGAGCCTTTCTTTGAGGAGGCCGCCGAAGGCGCAGGGCCGCTGATTGCAGCAGTTTGAACGCTCAGGCAAAAGGACTGACAAGCGTAGTGAGGTTCACTCCCCACGACGACACCCCACTGGAGAGAGGCTGCATGCGATGCAGTCCACCGAAGGAGCAAATCGCTGCCGGCATGAGCCACGCAGCGGCCAATCTCTCAGGTAAAGAGGACAGCGGGGGCAGACCATGGCCTGTTTTTCAACACGCCATGGGTACCCCATTGCCCCTGTGATTACCTGATGGAGACTGCTCTTGTCCGACGCCCCCTCTTCCGTTACCGCTGCTGCCCTGCAAACCACGCCCCTGAATGCCCTGCATAAGGAGCTTGGCGCACGCATGGTGCCGTTTGCCGGCTACTCCATGCCGGTGCAATACCCGGCCGGCCTGATGGCCGAACACCACCACACCCGCACGGCCGCAGGCCTGTTTGACGTCTCGCACATGGGCCAGTTGCGCCTGGTGGGCGCCGATGCAGCCGCAGCCTTCGAGAGCCTGATGCCGGTCGATGTGATCGACCTGGCCGTGGGCAAGCAGCGCTATGGACTCTTGCTGAATGAAGCCGGCGGCATCATGGACGACCTGATGTTTATCCGCCGCGAGGCCGACATCTTTGTAGTGGTCAACGGCGCCTGCAAGGTGGCCGACATCACCCATATCCAGGCATCCATCGGCAGCCGCTGCGAAGTCATCCCCATGCCGGAAATGGCGCTGCTGGCGCTGCAAGGTCCGCAGGCCGTCACAGCCTTGTCGCGCCTGGCACCGGGTGTGGAAAAGCTGGTGTTCATGACCGGCGGCCACTTTGTCGTCAACACCGGCACGCAAAGCATCCCGGTGTTTCTGACCCGCAGCGGCTACACCGGCGAAGACGGGTTCGAGATCTCTGTGCACCACACACAGGCCGACGCACTCGCACGCGCCCTGCTGGCGCAGCCCGAGGTCAAGCCCATCGGCCTGGGCGCACGCAACTCACTGCGCCTGGAAGCCGGCCTGTGCCTGCATGGCAATGACATTGACGCCGGCACGACGCCGGTCGAAGCCAACCTGCTCTGGGCCATGCAAAAGGTGCGGCGCACCGGTGGCGCTCGCGCCGGTGGCTTCCCTGCGTCCGATAGCATTCTGGCTGCCATCGATAGCCCCGCACCCGGCAGCCGCAAGCGTGTGGGTCTGGTGGCGCTGGAGCGCGTGCCGGTGCGTGAGCACACCGTGTTGCAGGACCTGAATGGCCAGCCAATAGGCGAAGTCACCAGCGGCCTGCTCGGCCCCACGGTCGACAAACCGGTGGCCATGGGCTATCTGCCCGTCGAATTCGCAGCGCTGGGCACCCGCGTCAACGCCATCGTGCGCGGCAAGATCGTGCCCATGGAAGTGGCCGCCATGCCCTTCAACCCCACACACTATTTCCGCGGCTGATCGCTTGGCCGACAGGCTGTAATCTGACACCCCAACCCCATTGAAAGGAAACTCCCCATGACACTCAAATTCACTCCCGACCACGAATGGCTGCAATTGGAAGACAACGGCAACGCGATCGTTGGCATCACCGTGCACGCACAAGACGCCCTGGGCGATGTGGTGTTTGTGGACCTGCCCGAAGTCGGCAAGAGCTACGCCAAGGGCGAAGTCGCCGGTGTGGTCGAGTCGGTCAAGGCCGCGGCCGACGTCTACATGCCCATCGATGGCACCGTGACCGAAGTGAATGAAGCGCTGCGTGCCGACCCGGCCCTGGCCAATAGCGACCCGCAGGGCGCTGGCTGGTTCTTCAAGGTGACGGTGGCCAACCGTGCCCAGTTCGACGAACTGATGGACGACGTGGCCTACACCAAGTTCTCCGACGCCGCCTGATTTGTTCCCTTCCTCAATCAATCGTGCACTTTGTCGGCCCACCTTGCCGTGCCTTTCGCACTGTCTGCGGCGGGCCTTCGCGTCCACACTTGATGTAGAAATGGAATGACTGCCCTTCCCCTTTAGCGCTCACCGATTGATTGCCATGACCGTCACTGCACCACGCCCCAGCCTCGCCGAACTCGAAAACAGCAGCGAATTTCTAGCCCGCCATATCGGCATCACCGATGCCGACGAACAGCTCATGCTGAACGTGATTGGCGAGCCCAACCGTGCCGCGCTGATTGACAGCATCGTGCCTCGCAGCATTGCGCGCACCAGCAGAATGGCGATTCCGGATGCGGTGAGCGAGGCGGCCGCGCTGGCCGAACTCAAGGCCATGGCCGGCAAAAACAAGGTGCTCAAGAGCTTCATCGGCCAGGGCTATTACGGCACGCACACGCCCGGCGTGATTCTGCGCAACATCCTGGAGAACCCGGCCTGGTACACCGCCTACACGCCCTACCAGGCCGAAATTTCGCAGGGCCGCATGGAGGCGCTGGTGAACTTCCAGACCATGGTCTGCGACCTGACCGGCATGCCCATGGCCAATGCCTCCATGCTGGACGAAGCCACCGCTGCCGCCGAGGCCATGACGCTGGCCAAGCGCAGTGTCAAAAGCAAGAGCAACATCCTGGTGGTGGCCGGTGACTGCCACGCCCAAACCCTGGAGGTGCTGGAGACCCGCGCCGCACCCCTGGGCCTGGAAATCCGCGTTGCCAATTCCGCTGACGAATGGGCCGCACTGCTGGAAGGCGAGTACTTCGCCGTACTGGCGCAATACCCGTCCACCAGTGGCCGCATCGATGACCTGCGCGCTGACGTCACCAAGGTGCACGCCAAGCAGGCCGCCTTTATCGTGGCGGCCGATCTGCTGGCCCTGACGTTGCTGGCGCCTCCCGGCGAATGGGGAGGCGCACCGGGCGCGCCGGGAAACGCCGACATCGTGGTTGGTACCACGCAGCGCTTTGGCATGCCGCTGTGCAATGGCGGCCCGCACGCCGCCTACATGGCCTGCCGCGACGAATACAAGCGCTCCATGCCCGGCCGTTTGGTGGGCGTGAGCGTGGACGTGCACGGCAACCCGGCCTACCGCCTGGCGTTGCAAACCCGCGAACAACATATACGCCGCGAAAAAGCCACCTCCAACATCTGCACCGCGCAGGTCTTGCCGGCCGTGGTGTCCAGCATGTACGCCGTCTACCACGGCCCTGCAGGGCTCAAGCGCATTGCGCAACGTGTGGCCACCTACACCGCCATTTTTTACAAGGGCCTGCAAAGCCTGGGTTACACCCCGACCAGCAGCACCGCCTTTGACACCCTGACCGTGCGCTGCCGCTCGGCCATCGAAGCACTCGAATTGACGGACCGCGCCGTGGCCCATGGCGTGAACCTGCGCCTGTCCTGGGCGCAGTACGTCAGCGTCTCGCTGGACGAAACCACCACGCGCGAGGACATCGCCCTGCTGTGGTCGCTGTTTGCGGCCGAAGGCCAGGCCCTGCCTACGGTTGACGCGCTGGCCGCTGATGCCGCACCGCTGATCCCTGCGGAACTGAGCCGCAGCAGCGCCTTCCTCAGCCACCCGGTCTTCAACAGCTACCACTCCGAGACCGGCATGCTGCGCTACATCCGCATGCTCTCTGACAAGGACCTGGCGCTGGACCGCAGCATGATCCCGCTGGGCAGCTGCACCATGAAGCTCAACGCCACCAGCGAGATGATTCCCATCACCTGGCCCGAGTTTGCCAACATCCACCCTTTTAGCCCACCCGAGCAGCGCGAAGGCTATGCCGAGCTGGACGCGCAACTGCGCGCCTGGTTGTGCGCGGCCACGGGTTACGCCGGCATCAGCCTGCAGCCCAATGCCGGCAGCCAGGGCGAATACGCCGGCCTGCTGGTGATTCGCGCCTGGCATGCCTCGCGCGGCGACAGCAAGCGCAACATCTGCCTGATCCCCAGCAGCGCGCATGGCACCAACCCGGCCAGCGCCACCATGGCCGGCATGCAGGTGGTGGTCACCGCCTGCGACGCCAGCGGCAATGTGGATATGGCCGATCTGCAAGCCAAGTGCGAGCAGCACAGCGCCAATCTGGCGGCGGTGATGATCACCTACCCCAGCACCCACGGCGTCTTTGAGACCCAGGTGAAGGAACTCTGCGCGCTGGTGCACCAGCACGGCGGGCGCGTCTATGTGGACGGCGCCAATATGAACGCGCTGGTCGGCACGGCCGCCCCCGGCGAATTCGGCGGCGATGTCAGCCACCTGAATCTGCACAAGACCTTTTGCATTCCCCACGGCGGTGGCGGCCCCGGTGTCGGCCCCGTCTGCGTGGTGGAAGACCTGGTGCCCTTCCTGCCCGGCCATGTAGCAAGCGGACAATTTTCCGCCGGGCCGCCCCAAGGAAAATTAGCCCCCTCGGGGGGCAGCGCAGCACACGCAGTGGCAAGCGTGGGGGCCATATCTGCCGCGCCGCTAGGCAATGCCGCCGTGCTGCCGATCAGCTGGATGTACATCCGCATGATGGGTGCCGATGGCCTGAAGCACGCCACCGAGGCCGCCATCCTGGCCGCCAACTACATCAGCGCACGTCTGGCCGATGCCTATCCCACGCTGTACGCCAGCGCGGGCGTTGGGGGCAAGCAAGGCCATGTGGCGCACGAGTGCATTCTGGATCTGCGCCACTTCAAGGAAAGCTGCGGCGTCATGGCCGAGGACGTGGCCAAGCGCCTGATGGACTATGGCTTTCACGCGCCCACCCTGTCCTTCCCGGTGCCCAACACGCTGATGGTGGAACCCACCGAGAGCGAAACCCTGGCCGAGCTGGACCGCTTTATCCACGCCATGCTGGCCATACGCGCCGAAATTGCCCAGGTGGAAAGTGGTGTCTGGCCGCAGGACAACAACCCGCTCAAGCACGCACCGCACACCGCGGCCTGCGTGGTGGATGCCGGCTGGGACAGGCCCTATGCGCGCGAGCTGGGCGCCTTCCCGCTGGCCGCGCTCAAGGCCGTGAAGTACTGGCCCACGGTGGGCCGCGTGGACAATGTGTATGGAGACCGCAATCTGTTCTGCAGCTGCGTGCCGGTGGCTGATTTCGCCGACGCCTGATAGAGTCAGGCGCTTGAACCGCCTCACCCACATCCTGCCGACCCTTGGCGCGCTGCTGCTCACGCAGCTGGCGCCACCGGTCCTGGCGCAATCCATGGACTTGAACCCCATTCCGCGTGTCACCGTGGTGCTGGCGGGCGGCGGTGCCAAGGGCTATGCCCACCTGGCCCTGCTGCGTCGGCTGGAGCAGGACCACATCAAGATCAGCAAGATCATTGGCACCA
>TBL_comb47_HYPODRAFT_10007975_pt1 | contig 10960 bp, 6 predicted proteins | sample TroBogypolimnion_40_FD_10682 | JGI IMG/M metagenome (IMG submission 10682) | reverse complement strand
AATGCTTAGCCCGTAAATCAACGATAGTTTCCTTTAGTGCGGTAACATATTCGTTGAGCGTTTTTATGTTATCGCCCTTTTTATCGCCATATACTTTATTTTCTGTCGATTATAGTCTATCAGAATTTGCTCTCTTACTGATTTGCTTTTCTATTATTGCAATTAATTCGTCCTTTTTTATCGGTTTTGCAATATAATCATCGCAACCGGCTTCAATTGCCTTTTCACGGTCGCCTGAAAGACCAAAAGCCGTCTGAGCTATAATGATAACATTTTTGTTAAACTGACGGATTTGGAGGGTAGCATCATATCCATTTAAATCGGGCATTTGAATATCCATCAGGATTAAATCAATGTCCGGGTTTTTGCGACAGATTTCAACGGCTGCAACACCGGTTTTTGCTTCTATTATTTCTTTGCTGTAAGGTTTCATTGATATTGAAATCAACATTTCCGATATTTCATCGTCCTCGGCAATTAGAATTTTAAGTTTCCCTATCGTATCTTTTATTTCAGCGCCTGCAACTATCTTCAGATCAGTGATTACATCTTTTGGAGAAGGGGTAAAGGGAATAGAAAAAAAGAAAGTTGACCCTTTCCCTTCTTCGCTTTCCAACCAGATACGCCCTCCCAATAATTCGATATACGCTTTGGCAATTGATAAACCAAGGCCGGCACCCTGAAAAGCATTTTCATCGGCAATGTCGGCCTGTATAAAGCGTTCAAATACCGCTATCTGCCTGTTGGCCGGAATCCCAATACCAGTGTCCTTTACGTAAAATTGTAGAGACGCACCGCCGTGAGACGCACCGCCGTGAGACGCACCGCCGTGAGACGCACCGCCGTGCGTCTCTACAACTTCACACCCGATTTCTATCATCCCATCATTGGTGTATTTTATGGCATTTTTAACAAGATTGATCAGAATGGCATAAATTTTCTCCCGGTCGGTAGTGATGATAGCTTCAACGGTGGATAAGCGTTTTTTGAGGAATAACTGCAATCTTTTTTTGTCGGTTTCAGGTTTGAAAAAAGTATAAACATATTCCAATTGGTCGATTATATTGGTCGATGTCCGGTTCACCTCCATCAGGCCCGATTCTATTTTCGAAATATCAACAATATTATTGATGATATTTAACATTCGGGTGCCACTTCTCTCTATTATTTCAATGTACTCCCTTTGCTCGTCGTCTGTGTAGTGAGGTTCTTTCAATAAAGCGGCAAAGCCAAGTATGCCGTTCATGGGAGTTCTTATTTCGTGCGACATATTGGCAAGAAACGCCGATTTCAGTCTGTTGCTTTCCTCTGCTTGTTCTTTCGTCTTCAATAATTCATGTTCTGCCAGCTTTCGCGCAGTGATATCCCTGATAATTACCAATGAGCCATTATTCATGTCAATCGAGTATGGTGATGCATCCAACTCGCCAAAAAATACGGACTTATCTTTTCGCTTCAGTTTTAATTCCAAATTTTTTGTCTTTGTATTATTTAAACGTGAATTTCTAAACACTTCAACCGCACGGGGAATATCAGCCGGATCTACAAAATCAATGAAATTTTGGCCGCACATTTCTTCAGGTTCATAAAGGAAAAGTACTCTGGAAGCCTCGGAAGCATAATAAATGAAACCATTGACATCAGTAAGGGAAATGAGGTCATTGGTTTGTTCGGCTATGGCACGAAACCTTTTCTCACTGTTTACAATCGTTTCTTCTGCCAGCTTGCGCGCGGTGATGTCGGTATTAAAACCATACCAGGTTATACTTCCATCGTCTAATAATTCAGGTATTGATCTGGAAAGCAACCATTTTATTTCCTGACCGGGGATTTGCACCCGATATTCACTGGAGAAGGGACTCATGGTTTTTGTAGAGTTTTCAATTTCGCACAATACTTTATCTTCATCTTCGGGGTGAATGACCCTGCCAATAGGGGCAAAATCGTCGATTACATCTTCGGGAGAACATCCGTAAATATTCCGAATCCCTTCAGAGGCTATCGGTACGCAATAGGTTCCGTCAGTTCTTCGGGTAAATTGAAAAATCAGGTCGGGCAAATTGGCAGAAAGCTTTCGGAACTGAATGTCTTTATCACGAATCAGTTTTTCTGCATTCTTCCGTTCGCTGATATCACGAATGATTCCGGTAAAGAAATGTCCGGAAGCAGTTTCCCAGCTTGAAAACGACAATTCAATAGGAAACTCAGTTCCGTTTTTATGTAATCCGACCATCTCAACTGTATCGCCTACCAATCGACTATATTCGTCGCCGGGCACCCTGTCAATACTATTCATGTGCTGTTGCCTGAATTGTTGAGGCAAGATTAAAACCATCAATTTTCCAGATATTTCTTCTTTGGTGTACCCGAATATTTTTTCTGCGCCATTATTCCATTCGGTTATCACCCCGGAGGCATTTATTGTTACAATGGCATCGTTCGCCGATTGGGTGAGTACACGGTAATGTTCTTCGCTTATGGCCAGGTTCTGCTCATTTTGCTTTCTGGCTTCAATCTCTATGCTTAAATCTTCGATCAGGTTTAGGGTAGCCGTGTAGTTTTGTTTCAGTTCGCTAAGCTGAATTTCAACCAATTCGTTGAGCCTTATATTTTCGTTTTGTTGAATGTTGAGGGCGGTTTTTATCTTCAGCATGGCACGAATTTGGGCGATCAGCTCGATTTGGTCGATGGGTTTGGTCAGCAGAGCTTCAGCTCCGCATTCGAGCGCCCTGATACGGCTCTTTTTGTCACCGCTGATTGCTGTAACAAAAACCACCGGAATATTGCTTAGTTTTTGGTCTTCTTTCAGCAGTTTGCATATTTGAAAACCATCCATACCTGGCATTACAATATCGAGTAGAATCACATCGGGATCTTCGAGGGCAGCCAGTTCAATCCCTTCTGCACCGTTTGATGCGGTAAAAATGATTGCCTCAGGAAACCCTTCCCTGATCTGGGCTCTGATACTGATCAGGTTATCCGGAATATCGTCGATAGCCAGAATTTTGATTTGTTTATTTTCCATAAAGCACTTCATTAATCGTTTTAAAAAATACTTCTTCGTCAATCGGTTTCGAAATGTAGGCATCCATTCCATGCGCCAGAATGGTTTCGCGGGTAGGCAATCATTACGCTGGCAGTAAGGGCAATAACCGGAATATGCTGCAATGCGGCATCATTTCGAATGATTTTAAATGCAGCGATGCCATTCATTTTAGGAAGGTTAATGAACATATTGTCCCGTACGGGACAAAAGATCATCACAAATAATTCCTTTTCTACCCATATTTTGTTCCTAACGGAACAATTGAATGAAAATTAAACAGTTCCATAAATTTTTTTGCAATTTTGAACGATTTCATATTATTTCAATTATATACCAACCCGCATTCACCATTATAGACTCATTTCTATTCCACAATCCTGTATTTTTCATCTTTTCCCGAACCTTTCAATAGTTTGTTGATTTCTTTTTTCAACTCAATCATTTTAAGTTCACGGTCAACGGTCAGCCGCTGAAACAGCAACAGATCATCCATTTTTTTTAATAAATCAGTTTCAGCCTGTTTGCGTTTGGTTATTTCGAAGAAAGCCACCACGAACTGATCTGGCCTGTAATGGAAGGCCACGCAATTGTACCAGCGATAATTAGACATAAAATATTGTTCGAAATTCAATGACTTTCCGGTTCGAACGACCTGCGCGTATGTTCCGATCCAGTCAAAAGGGTCATTCTCGATATCGGGGAAAACCTGTTTGACAGTTTTGTCTCTGGGATCGACTCCGGTAAGTTCGATATACTGGCTGTTTACATCGATAAAACGGTAATCGATCGGTTTCCCTGCATGGTCGTAAATCAATTCATGGTAGGCCACACCAATCGGACCATTATCGAACAACGCCCGAAACTTCCACTCGGCCTCCAGCAATTCCTGCTCCAGAAGCTTACGTTTGGTAATATCGATGATGGAGGTATTAAAGAAAAGCGGATTGTTTTTCTTGTCGCGTTGAACGATTGTGCTGATATCGACCCAAACAATATTCCCGTTTTTGTGAATATATCGTTTCTCCCAGCGAGCGGTTTCTTTCTCTCCTGAAATCAATAAACTGATAGTCTTTTGATCATGTTTCAGGTCTTCAGGATGCGTGATCGACTGCCAGTTCAGCGTCGAAAGTTCCGTTTCAGAATACCCCAGCATCTCACAAAAAGCCTTATTCACTTTCATCTTGCCGTCGTTTATTGAAGTCAATGACTTTCCAACAACCGATTGATCAAAAACGGATTTATATTTTTCTTCGCTGATCCGCAATTCTTCTTCAGCCTGCTTGCGTTTGCTGATATCGACAAAAGTGCAAACAACCTGACGTGTATTTCCATCAGCATTAAGCTGTGGAATGGCATCTACCAATAACCATATACGATTGTCGTTAATAGGATGATAAACGCCCATAATAACATCATTGACTGGCAGACCTGTTGCTATTGCCTGTGGTACAGGATGGGTTTCACCCGGAAATGGAGAACCATCTTCGTGAATAACATTCCAATCAGGGTCGAACGAAGTCTTACCTAATAGTTGATCTTCATTTAATCCAAGCAATTCAAGTGCTTTGGGATTACTTAAAAGCATTTCGGAGTGTGGCCCCTGGAGTAATACGCCAACTGGTATATCCCAGACCAAATTTTTGAATTTGAGTTCGCTTTCTCTTAGCTCTTGTTCCATTTTTCTTTGTTCGGAGATATCGATGAACTGAACAATAGCGTTTGTTACTTTCCCATGTGGATCGAGGATAGGTGATAGGCTTACATCCAGATCAAGCTTTAGCACCTGTATTGCTTCAATCCCTTTTCCCGTCTCAGTATCGTACCGGGCAGTAAAGCGGGCAATGGAACCTTTCTCAAAAACAGCGTTGATCGTTGGCTTAAAACCCTGTTCCTCAAAAACAGCGTCATTTAAAATATTGTATTTGCCAATCACTGCTTCGTCATGTATGGCAAAAAGGGTTCGGCTTGCCTGGTTTATTTGGGTGAGGGTTCCCTGTTCATCTAAAATCCAAAGCGCATTTGGGCTGTTTTCGATCACACTATTCAGAAAAACATGGGCATGCAGCGTTTCTTCAGCCTGTTTCCGTTCCGTGAAGTCTGATACGATCATGCATACATCACCGGTAACCTCCGGAGGTAATTGGCTGAACGAAAGGTGAAAATAACGGACTTCATTTTCAGGGCTTAACCAGGTAATCTCTCCGCTGCTTTTTCCGGCCAAACCGGAATTGAACAGTCTGCTGAAAGCTGATTTCTCATTTTCACTAATAAACTGACTGAAGCTCGCTCCAATGATTTGTTCGGCAGGACGAGCTGCCATTTTTGCGAACCGACTGTTGCAGTGAATGATCGTTGTATCGGCCATCAGCGTTGCAGCGCCTTCGTGCATCTCTTCCACCATGATGCGGTAGGGCGTTTCGGCCGAAGTGAGTGAAAATATCCGTGCACCTTCGGCGCCCGAAACGACTATTGCATCCACTTCGCCATTCCGGATGGCATAAAGTGTTTCTTCTGCTTCGGTTAAGCGCCGTTGCAGTTCCTCGTTTTCGGACCGGAGTTGGTCTTCTGCTTCAGATTCTGATTTCTTTACCATTGCACTACCTTTTAAGAAATAGGATTATTGTCTTTTTTTTATTTTCACTCACCCCGAAGCCCCGGAATTATCATTCATTTAACTGATCCTTTATCAGGAACGAAATTCATTTATTTTTGACTGGCTCTTCGCAGATCGAGCCCCACCAGCAGACGATCGGTATCCGACATATCGCCAATGATCCGGCGCAGGGGAAGCGGCAATTGCTTGATGAGCGTTGGGGCGGCAATAATTTGTTCTCCGGCTGCCAGATATGGGTTCTCATAAAGGTCAATTACTTCAAGCTCATATTGCCCCTTTAAATGTTCTTCGCAAATTATTTTTATGTTTGCTACTGCACGGTTCGATTGAGGCGTTGAACCGGCAATGTACAATCGCAGGAGGTATTTCTGTTCTTTGCCCGAAGCTGCCAATTCGAAAGCTTGGGTAGTCAATTCTTTATATTTTTCAGATTGTTTCATCTTGATTGATCATTAATTTGTTTGAGATACTCTTTTGAAATAAATCGAGACCCACCAGTACCCGTTCAGTATCAGAAAGATCGCCAATTATATTCCGGACAGGTACGGGTAGTTTCCTGACCAGTGTTGGCGTTGCAAAAATCTGATCGTCGCCTGCAAGTTGAGGATTTACAAGCAGGTCGATCACCTCAATCTCATACTTGCCATCCAGTTTGTCTTCGCAAATTGCTTTCAGGTTTTTAAACGCATTAATTGATTTAGGCGTTTGCCCGGCCACATACAATCTCAGAACCCATTCGTCGCCAATTGATTGATGGGACAACCTGTTTTGAGCGTTTTTTTCCGATGTTTTATTGTTTGAGTTCATTTATCCGGATTTTATGGTTTTACTTCAATTGATTCTATATTGGGGGCATCAGCCTGTCTGTTTCTTCCCATTACTTCGCGGTCTTCGGCCAAACGCAATGTTCGCTCCTGTTCAGTGCTGATAATTTTGAGCGCTTCGGCCTCATCTTTTTCAAACTCCAATTTGATCAGTTCGATTTGCGCAAGCATCGCTTTACGCTTGCGTTCCATTTCAAGTTGTTTTCGCTGGATCTCCAACTTACTAAATAATTTTAATGCACTTTCTTTCGATTCCTGTGCCGACCTTGCCGTGCCTGTTAAAACTCCCTCCGGACCAACATACACATCCATCAATTCCACACCGTGATCGGTTAGTAAAAACTCACGGATTTGATTGGAATGCTTCATTCCCCTCGATTTAAGGATATACAATCCCCGGTTACGTTCGCCTCCGATTTCAATATCGCGCAGAAGTAACCAGGTATCAATCAACGACGAAACGCCCAGATCTGTCTGCTCCGTATCGGATTGTAAAAGGGTCAGGCTGGTAAAGAAACCGGTGATCTGGTGTAATTTCAAATAGTCGATAAGCCGAATCATCATCAATTTGGCTTCCATTTCGTTGGTGCCAATTATAAAACTGTTGATCGGATCAAGAATAACCGATAGCGGGCTAAAATCGTTCACCGCTCTGAACATGTTAGCAAGATGCATCTCTAAACCGCAAAAAGTTGGCCGGATGGAATGAAACAGCAGCAATCCTTTTTTTACCAGGGGTTCCAAATCGATCCCGATTGAAAGCATATTGCGCATGATCTGTTTAGGCGATTCCTCGAGGGCAAAATACAGGACCTTTTCGCCGCGTTCGCAAGCCGAAAAAGCAAAACTTGCCGCAGAACTGCTCTTCCCTGAACCGGCTGTACCCGAAACCAGAATACTGCTCCCCCGGTAATAGCCTTTACCGCCGAGCATCGTGTCGAGCCGGGGAATTCCGCTGGAGATCCGCTCCGAAGAAACCTGGTAATCCAATCCGAGTGAAGTGATGGGAAGTACCGAAAAACCGGTTTCGTCGATCAGAAAAGGAAACTCATTGGTGCCATGTGTTGAACCACGATACTTGGCCACACGAAGCCGTCGGGTAGACGATTGCTCCGATATGCGGTGGTCGAGAACAATGACACAATCGGAAACATACTCTTCCAATCCCTGCCGGGTAAATGTTTTATCGCCGCTTTCGCCGGTTATGATGGCTGTCACCCCTTTATCCTTCAGCCAGCGGAACAATCGCCGCAGTTCGGCCCGGAGCAAATTTGAATTGGATAGTCCCGAAAAGAGCGATTCGATGGTATCCAGAACCACGCGCTTAGCGCCAATACTTTCAATGGCATAATTGAGCCTGATGAATAATCCCTGAAGATCGTATTCGCCGGTTACTTCGATCTCACTTCGCTCGATATGAACATGATCGATGAAAAGTTTTTTTTGTGCAATCAGTTCGTTCAGATCAAACCCGAGCGAAGCTACATTGGTAGCAAGTTCTTCTATTGTTTCCTCGAAGGCCATAAAAACGCCGGGTTCGTTGTACAGCGTTGCACCACGGACAAGAAATTCCATAGCCAGCAGGGTCTTTCCGCAACCGGCATTACCGCAAATAAGTGTAGGTCTCCCTTTTGGCAATCCGCCAAAAGTTATTTCATCCAAACCCTGAATACCGGTAAGCGACTTGGAAAGTGTTTGGATTGTAGTTGGGATAATCTTTTTTTCCATGAGAAGGGTCCTCCTGTATTAGTTAATTCGAAAACAAATTTACTGACAAATCAATTAAAATCAATTAAAATGGAGTATTTATTTGGCTCTTAGTAATAAGAACAGTATAATGTCGTAATTATTTATTTCCTCTTTTAACCTCCCCCAACCCCTTCCAGGAGGGGAGTAAGGTACCGATTGCTGTCCAAAAGTCTCCCCTTGGGGGAGATTTAGAGGGGTCAAAAAGGAGAAAATCATTTGGGAAATATGAATTCCGACCCCACTTATTTCTAATTTCGTTTTGCTGATAATATACCCTGATTGTGATGATTTTTAAATAGTATTCGCAACATTGAAGGGTAAACAATCAACAACAAAGGTAACGCAACAATAAACCCGCCAATTACCGCAATAGCCAATGGCTGATGTAATTGTGCTCCTGTGCCGATTCCGAGTGCAATTGGAGAAAGGGCAATAATAGCGCCTAAGGCAGTCATGAGTTTGGGGCGAAGACGGGTGGAAATCGCGTATACAACAGCTCCGTGAGCCGAATCGACTTTCAGGGTTTGCTCAAATTGCAGAAAAGTAAAGATGGCATTTTCTCCGATAATTCCTATGATCATGATAATTCCGGTATAGCTTCCGACATTCAACGGCGTATTAGTCAGATAAAGGGCAATCATGCTTCCGGAAGTCCCTAATAAAGCAATCAAAATGATTAAAAGGGCAACATGGAATTCTTTAAATAAAAAGAGCATTGTGGCAAAGACAAGCAATACCGCGGTTATCAGGATCATCATTAACTCACTGAACGATTTCTGCTGCTCCTCATAAGCACCGCCATAGGTTATATGATACCCCTGCGGCAAGTTTATCTGGGACTGAACTTTTTGTTGTAAATCTTTCATTACGCTTCCCAGATCCCGATTATTAAGGCGTGCAGTTACCGGGATCATGGTTTGTAAATTTTCCCGGTCAATTTCCGCGCTTCCAGGATCCACTGTAATATGAGATAATTGCACAAGTGGATGAAGCTTTCCCTCCGGAATAAAGATCGATCCTTGCTTAATTCTCTCAAAGGAAGTATTTATCGCATCCGGATACAACATTCGAACGGCAGTTAGTTGCTCTTTTTCATAAATATTTCCAACAATTACCCCTTCAAGTTGCGTTTGTAACTGATTCTGGAAATCGGCGGGGGTAACACCCAAAAGTGCAAGTTTCTTATTATCAGGCTCCACATTAATTGAAGGACCTGCAATCGTAATGCCGTTAAATACATCAGCAGTTCCTTCGACATTTGAGGTGATTTTAGCTACCTGCCGGGCAAGCCCCTGTAAAATATTGACATTATCGCCATAGATTTTAATCTCTATAGGTTGTGTTGAACTCATCAGATCACCCAACATATCACCGATTACTTGTCCGAAATCGATTTTAAGTGCGGGTTGAGAGGATTCTACTTTTTTGCGAATCTCATCAATCACTTCCTCTGTGGTTCTTTTCCTCTCTTTTTTAAGCTGAATCAGGTAGTCACCATAGTTGGGCTCAGTAATAAAGAAGCCCATTTGAGCGCCGGTTCTCCGGGAATAGGTCTCAATTTCGGGTATTGAAGGGAAAATCTTTTCTACTTCACCCAGCATACGATCGGTTTCCTGCAACGAAGTTCCGGGAGGTGAGGTGTAATCAAGTACAATACTTCCTTCATCCATTTCAGGCAAAAACCCTGTCTTTAGTCTGGTAGAGACAAATATAACGGCACTGACCAGAAATATCATAAATGCAAAACTAATTACAGGTCTTAAAATAAAATATGAGATCCATTTCTTACTTTTTTTATGCGCTTCGGGATGTGGAACGGAAACTCTGTTCGTTTTTCCTGATAAGAAAAGATAGATCACCGGTAATCCAATCCATGTAACTAAAAATGAGCATATTAACGTGATCATCATCGTATTGGTCAGAATCTTGAAATAAGCTCCGGCAACACCACTTAAGATGACGAAGGGGAAGAAGATTACGATTGTACTAATTGAAGATCCAATCATTGCTGGTAAAAGAAAGCTAACTGAACCACTTAGCAGCTCTTTGGTTGGCTTTTCAGGAAACTCTTCATGAGTCCTGTGGATTTGTTCCACAACGACAATTGCATCGTCTATAATTAATCCGATACTTGCTGCAATAGCCCCCAGAGTCATGATATTGAAATTATAGCCGATCAAATAGAGTACCACCAGCGTCAACGAAAGGGTAATGGGAATGGTGATCAGAATAACCGCACTGGATTTAAATGAACGAAGAAACAGCATTGAGACTAAGATGGCCAGTAATAAACCTATCCACAGGCTGTCATTTACACTCTTTATTGAATCATTAACAAATTCAGCCTGAACATAATAAGGGGTTAGTTTGATCCCTTTAGGCAGAATGCGATCGTTTAATTCCTTTACTTTTTGAGATACACCCTCGGTAACTTCAATCAGATTGGCATTGGGCTGCTTAATAACTGCCATTAAGATTGCACTTTTCCCATTGGCATTTATTCTGACATATTGGGTCTGTTCTGCAATCTTAATAATCCCTATATCTTTTAGTTGCAGCACCCTTTTCCCGTCATTACTTATTACAAGATTTTCAAGTTCCTCCGGATTTTGGACATTTGCATCTGTAACAGTTAGATACAACCGGTTATAATCAGTCAGATAGCCATTGCTGCTGATGAAATTTGTCTGACTCATTGCTGTGGCCACCTTGGCTGGGGTAACCCCT
>TBL_comb47_HYPODRAFT_10007973_pt1 | contig 10961 bp, 7 predicted proteins | sample TroBogypolimnion_40_FD_10682 | JGI IMG/M metagenome (IMG submission 10682) | reverse complement strand
CGGCAAGCACACTGGAAGGGGCAAAGCGCTGAAGTAGAATTTGTTCGGTAAGCGACTGGAGATTTTCATTTGTTCTCACTGATTTCTTTATCTTTTCGTTAGATTTTTTGTTACTGTAGAAGGAGCTTGGAAAGTCTTCAAGATCAGAAAGAAGCGATGTTTCAGTCCTTTTATAAATTTTCAATTTGTTATCTAACTCAATAAACCTGTCTTTATTGCCGCCAATTGATTCAGCTGTACCAAGCACCATAATACCATTTGGATTCAGACTGTAGTGAAAGAGTGCAATTAATTTTTTCTGAAGTTCTGATTCCATGTATATCAAAACATTGCGGCAACTCAGAAAATCTAGTTTGGTAAATGGGGGGTCTTTGATTAAATTCTGTGGTGCAAATACTACCATTTCCCGTATAGAGTTAGAGACTTGAAATCCTCCGGGTATAGGATTGAAAAACCTGGTAAGGCGTTCAGGAGTCAAGTCGGCCGCAATATTAGACGTAAAGATCCCTTTGCGGGCAATCTCAATAGCATCGACATCCAGATCGGTGGCAAAGATTTGCAAGGAGATCGTTTTGTGATTATGCACCTTTTCCATGGCCTCTTTAAAAATAATCGCCAGGGTATAAGCTTCTTCACCAGTTGAACAGCCTGTTACCCAGGCACGAAACACATAATTATCTGGAGCTTCTTCAATCATCTCCGTGATTATCGACTCCTTGAGTTTTTGCCAAACTTCTGTGTCGCGAAAAAAATTAGTAACTCCAATTAGTAAATCTTTGAATAGAATCTCTGTCTCTTTAGGATTTTCCTGCATAAAACGAACATAATTGGAGATTTTATCTATTTGATGAATCCCCTTGCGCCGTTCGATGCGACGAAACAAGGTGTTCTTTTTATAGGCAGAGAAGTCATGACCAACCTGTTCCCGAAGAAGGATAATTATTTTATCAAGATTACTTTTGTTTTTGCTGTCAATAGAAAGGTTAGGCTTTTCAAGTTGGCTGTATTTTACTAAATCAATCAGCCTTTGCGGCAATTGATCCGCTGGGGCAATAACATTAGCAATGATTGCACTCACTGCGCTGTGGGGCATTCCATCAAATTTGGCCGATTCCGGTTCCTGTACCAGTACAAGTCCATTATTTTCTTTGATTGCTTTCAAGCCGAGCGTACCATCTGAACCCATTCCGGAAAGGATAATGCCGATACTTTTCTCCTGTTGATCCTGAGCCAGTGAACGGAAAAAAATATCAATGGGCAAGCGTAACCCGCGTGGTTCTACAGGATCAAATAAAAAAAGTTCCCCTTTAAGTATTGACATGCTTTTATTGGGCGGAATGACATAAACACAGTCTGGCTTAACTTTTAGCTTGTCAGTTGCCTGGGAAACTTTCATTGAAGTGGTCCGTTGGATTAGTTCAGGCATTATCCCGAAATGATTTGGATCAAGATGCTGAATGACCACGAAAGCCATTCCATTTTTAGCAGGCATATGTTGAAAAAACTGTTCCAGGGCTTCAAGTCCTCCTGCGGATGCTCCAATACCCACGACTGGGAATTGATTTTTAACCGGAGAATTGGCAGTGTCAGCTTTGAGGTGCGTTTCGGATGTGGTTTTTTTATTACTCATGGCAATAGATTTGGAATGAAGGGGTTTATCCTGATCTGATATATTGCCGAAATTACACAAAAAATTGATTGATTGGGAGCTTTTAAGACGATTTTTTAGATTCTATAGTGTGACCAGTTATTGATTTTATACAGTTCAATAATTTAAACATTTTTGTAGTTATCTTTTGTCCGGTAATGTAAAACGGAAAACACTCCCTTCCCCTTCTTTGCTTTCTACTGATAATTTACCGCCATGCTTTTCGATCAAATCCTTGCAAATGAGAAGTCCCAGTCCGGTACTTAATTCATTCTCTGTTCCCTTTCTGCCTGTTTTTGCATCCATCGAGAAAAGGTGATCGATCAAGGTGTCGTTCATCCCTATTCCTGTATCCTTTACCGAAAATTCAATGGAATTGTCGGGCAGTGATTTTGATGAAACAGTGATGCTGCCTCCTCTTGGAGTAAATTTTACAGCATTGAACACCAAATTGCGAAAAACAGACTCCAACATATTTTTATCGGCATAAACAATCAAATTCTCAGGGATATCAAAGTCTATTACAATATGCTTTGTCTTTACGGCTTCCAACACTATAACCAGGCTTTCCTTGAGTCCGGGAGTTAAAAAGTACGCCTTAGGGATAAAGGGAATTAAACCACGCTCTATTTGAGACCACTCCAGGAGATTTCCCAATAAATGGTTCAGGTTTTTGGCCGAGTTTTTCATCATTCTGGCAATTTTCCGGATCTCATCCAAAGTTATTTCGGATAAACTCTCAGACAGCAACTCTGACAATCCTATGAAACCGTTTAATGGGCTCCGCAAATCGTGGGCAATAATCGAAAAGAACTTGTCTTTTTCGGCATTAACCCGTTGAAGTTCCGTATTTTTATTTTTTATCTCTTCTTCTATCTGTTTGCGAAGCGTGATATCAGTTGCCACGATCAGACATTGATCGCTATTTTGGTTTACAACGCCGGTAAGAAACAGGTTTATCGGCAAATCGGAATTTTTTGGGTTTAACGTGATTTCGCAAAAAGCTTTGCCTTTTGCGGTAAATAATGTTTCGATGAAACGGTTAAATTCAGGTTTAGAATCATCCGCTACAAAAAATCCAAATCTGCTATTTTTTAAATAGATGCGATCCTTGCCAAGTTGCTGTGCCCCAGAGAGATTCAGGTCGATGATGTCGCCTTCGCGGGAGAGTGTGAAATATCCGGATGGTGAAAAGTCATATAATTCGGTGTATTTTTCTGCCAATTTTTGTGCTTGCACTTTTGCCTTCTGAAGTTCCTCATTTTGCATTTCCAGTTCTATCTGATGCACTTCCAGCTCATAAATAAGCTTTGTGGTGTCTCTATCTGCAAGATTGATTGGTTGTTTAACGTTTCGGAATTTGACAGATAGCGGCAAAGGCTCTTTCTTCTCCAGTATCTCTTCAGCTTTCTGACGAAGGGAGGAGTTATTTGAAAACTGAACAGCATTGGTATCAGTTGTTTCTTTTTCTTCCGGCAGCTCTTCGGAGTTGGGGTTTGAGGTGCGCATCATTATAGGTGTTAGGCAAATGGACCATTTAAAGATAATTGTTGTAAGTTACAAAAATAAAAGACCTTATGCAAATTTATTCCTTTTCAAATAGCATTTTCCCTGCACCGCAAATCGGACAAGTCCAGTCGTCAGGCAAATCGAGAAATGAAGTTCCGGGGGCTATTCCAGAGATTGGATCCCCTTTTTCCTCTTCATATTCGTAATGACATAATTGGCACTGCCAGACATCCAATTGCTTCTTTTGGTCCGAGAGGATAGCTTCCAGATTTGCCTTTTCGATATAGGTAGGGGCATTTTTCGGAGAATATCCTTTCAGAACCTCACGGTAATAGCTGTATGTTAGTGACTTAACCTTTTCTTCTATAGATCCGTTATCAATTACTTCACCGATAAACATCACATGGGTGCCAACTTCATACGATTGGGTGACCTTACATTCAAACCAGGCTACTGACGAGTCAGTTATAATCGGACTTCCCGTTTTGCCGGTGAAGTAATTTACCCCTTCGAATTTATCGAAATCACGGCCACTCTTGTAGCCAAAATTACCAATCAAGGCCGGACTCGCTTTTTCGCTTAAAACTGAAAATCCGAAAACTCCACTTTCCCTGATTAATTTAGTGGTGTAATTGTCTTTATTACAACTGATTGCAAACTGAGGCGGGGTGGCGGTTACCTGGAAGAGCGTATTAGCGATATATCCCCCTTTTTTGTTCCCCGATTGGGTGGTTACAATATATAACCCATAACTGATCTTAAAGTAAGTATCAAAGTTCATTTTTCGGAATGTTGGTAAGTATATAGTGCAAAAATATTCAATTTTTTGAACAAATTATTATTTAGATTTGTTCTAAACAATTATAACGATAACCTTTTAACCTGAGTGGAAAACAACCTAACCAATAAGTAATTGTCAATGAATAATGTTCTCTGTTATCGGATGGATCAATTTTGTTAAGAATAGATTGTCAGACATTTAAAAAATATTTACAGATAAAAGAAAGGAGGGAAAATGAGAACAATTGCGTGGTTAAAAGATGGAGCACAGTTCTGCCCTATAAGTCCGATGCCAAACGGGTCTTCTTCTGAGGAGCAATGTTATGTCCTTTTTTCGATAATGGATAACACTTGATTCTTTTGTGCCTGGATAACCCTGGCACGATTACCGGTTTATTTCCGATTCCATTTATTCAGATTTGTTATTTACTTAAATTACCCCTTTTTATGAAAACATTATTGACATTAGTTTTAGTTGCATTGATTAGTTTTGGTGTAAAAGCGCAGGAAAAAGCTTCCTCTTTGTATTTGCTGTTCGAGTTTATGCATGTTGAAGGACAGCATGGGAGCGATTATTGGCAGGTTGAAGATTTTTGGTCGGGAATTCACAAACAACGTGTGGCCGATAAAACGATTTTGGGTTGGGATCTGTGGTCATTATCTCCATCCGGCACTCAGCAGGGTTCTCAATATTTAACGGTAACACTTTTTTCAAGTCTTCAAAATATGTTGCAGGCGATGAATTCGATGGATGTAATGGCTTATGCTAAAAAAGCATATCCGAAAATGACTGATAAAGAGCTCAAGGCCATGTTCGAAAAAACCGTGAAATCGAGGGATATGGCTAACCAGATACTATTAAAACAGGTTGACCTGACAAAAGGTGAGTTTGCCATGAAAGTAGGTACGATGATCACAATGGATATCATGAAACAAACCGATGAAAGCTATGAAAAAGTTGAATCTGAAATTTTCAAACCATGGCATCAGGATATGGTTGCCAAGGGTAAAAAGGGGAGCTGGCAATTGCTTCGGGCTATTTTACCTGCAGGTGAGGAAGCTTACGGAACCCATCTTACCATCAGTATGTACAACGATATCGCTCAACTCTCTTCATTCATGGAAGGAGCCGGTGGCGATATGGATATGACCACCAGCCTTGCTGTGAAAGAGGGTCTGAAAACAAGGCAATGGAAAGAGGTGAAGATAGGACGATTACAAATGATGGTCCGGTAAATTTTAAAACGCTTTTATGAAAATAAGTATCCAAAATCTTCTTTTGATCCTTTTCTTTTGTTTGGCAAGCATCAGCTGCTTCAGTCAAAACAAAGAGACAAAACCCGATCAATCCATTAATTATAAAACAGGCAACCCCGCGGACTGGTAAAAAAATCAGGATGCAGTTGTTGCTGCACCAAAGAATCACAAGGTTTTACTGGAAAATGAAAATGTCAGGGTTCTACAGGTTACTCTTAAACCTGGAGAAGTGGAGCCTCTCCATCATCATCAATGGCATAGTGTACTTTACATTCAGAGCGCTGGTGATTTTATAGACCGGGATGGTGGCAATATTATTTTTGACACACGAACACTTAAAACACCATTGAAATTCCCCTTGACGATGTGGAAAGATCCGGAGGCGCCACATTCAGTCGAAAATCTGAGCAAAACAATTACACTGCGCCTGATACGCGTTGAGATGAAGAAATAGTCATTTTAAAGTGATTGAGACCTTGAAGGTTTCCAAAACCTTCAGGGTCTCTTCTGCTAAATTTCAATATCAAATTCCCCCAGATTCAGAGGGTATTTCCCATATTCCCGTACCAGCTTGACGATAAAATCGTAAGTATGACCTGAAACACCACTCGAAACAGAGTGATCCGACTGAAAGATAAATCCCCCGCCTTTGGCTGCATTTAGTTTTTTCAGTGATTCTCTTTTAATCAGTTCTAAATCACCGGTTTCCCAAACCTGGATATCATTATTTCCGCAATATCCGATACTGTCGCCATACCGCTGTTTTAACCTTACTGCGTCCATATCGGCCTTTACTTCAAGCGGATTATACGCATCAAGCCCCATTTCGATAAAGTCTTCAAAGATCAGGCTAACATTTCCGCAACCGTGATAAATTACCGGTAAATTATGTTTGTGACATTCGTCTATCATTGCCTTTACCCATGGTTTGAAATATTCGCGCCAATATTCGGGATCGAAAAGCATGGTCTGCTTAAAAGCCACATCTCCCCAGATGACCATCCCGTCGAGCAGTCCGTCGGCAGCTGCAATTTGAGCTTTCATACAATCGAGGTAAAACTGACCTATTTTATGGATGCAAGCCCCCAATTCGTCGGGATACATCCCCATCCAAAAGAGGGTATTTTCCTGCCCGATAAGTCGGGTAAGACATTCGGAACATTCAATCATACTGCCATAAACCGGGAAGTCAGGATACAATGATTTTACAGTTTCTATCCAGGGGGGTGAATTCCGCTCAAAACCATCACCAACACCTGCAATCTGGTTGTCTCCTGCATCAAAATAGCGGCGACGATCGTAGGGGTCATCAAATTTGAAGGCCTCGAGCTTTTCAATGGTATCAATATCAAATGCCATAAATTCAGGCATCTGAAAATCAAACCGTTTGCGCAGTGTTGCACCAAAACCGGTTTTAACAACCACTTCGATTTCATTTTCGCGGATGGTTTCAAACGGACGGATTGTGGGATCCATATTCGGTGTAGTGACAATCCAGTCGAGATCGTAATATCGGTAAGGTTCAGCGGTATCAGGCAGGTTAAGTTCATTGCGCCAACGTTTAATAAAGCTTCCCCAGAAGAAATCACTGATGGGAACCCGGTCTGGTTCCTGGTGATGTAAAGCCATGTTCATCCGTACAAGCTTGGCAAGACAGTTTTCTGTTCGGTTCATTTTACTTTTGTATTTGGAAAAATATTGCTTTAACTGATAAAACCACAATTGGCACAATAGGTCACATTAACTTTAAAAGTAATTAATAAAATTATTTTTTAGTGTTGATTTTAATCCAGATGAAAAACCTCTTCCATATCGGCCCACCATTCTCCATCGGCTCTGGTGGATATCGGTTTCTGCATCGGCATCATCACACTCCACCATTCCTGCGTTTTGGGGTCGGCAGCCATTTTTGCCATATCGGCTTCAAAATCTTCACCTGAATATTCCAAGTAGGCGAAGAGCAATCCATCCTTATGGAAAATGGAATAATTGCAGATATTGCAGGCTGTGATCATTTCCAAAATCTCCGGCCAAACAGCAGCGTGATAGGCTTTGTATTTATCCAATTGTTGGGAATCAACCCCGATAATTTGTCCGAATCGTTTCATAATAGTCTATTTATTTGATATACAAAGGTTTAATATCCATAACATTTTTGGTGGTCTCGATCTCAACGATCGTGTCCACAGGTTTTAAAGATTCATTTTTAAATTCGATGGTATAAAAACCCCGTTGTTTGATCAGTTTCACTTCGCCTCCGTCGACCAACCTGCACCATTTGATATCTATCCCTTTAGCCGGAAAATCGATTTTCGGAGCATTTCCTTTCCAGCTAAGCAGATGCAGATAGATGGTGTTCCCCTTACGGGTGCTTACGCCCCAGTCGGTAGGTTTGAAGGGACCACCCCTGGTTCCGTAGATGGAATAGCCATATTTTTGGAGCCATTGCCCCATCTCTTTCAGCCGGGTTACCTGCAACGGTTCAATCTCTCCGTCAGGCATAGGCCCCACATTAAATAAGAGGTTTCCATCACCGCCTGCTGAACGGATTAAATTATGAAGACATTGCTCCAGTGTTTTGACTTTATCATTGGGTTTCCAGGCCCATTGATTGGCAATGGTCATGCAGGTTTCCCATGGGCGGTTGTTCTGGAATCCGCCAACGCGCTGTTCCGGGGTATCAAAATCTCCTTTGGCACCGGTGCGGTTATTGACAATGATATTGGGTTGCACTTTCCGGATCACATCAATAACCCCCTGACCGCGGATGGAATCAAATTCCATCGGAACATCGTACCACATTACGAGTAAGGGCCCATATTTTTGTATGATCTCTACCGATTCGTTTTTAAGATATTCCGTATACCGGTCAAGGTTAGAAGTTGTCCTCCTTACCCTTCCGCCGGGACTTGTCACCGGAAAATCGGGATGATGCCAGTCGCAGGTGGAATGGTAGAAGCCAAGCGCCATTCCTTGTTTCCGGCAGGCATCAGCCAGTTCTTTCATCACATCCCGCTTAAAGGGTGAATTCATGATGTTGAAATCGGTATATTTGGTATTCCACATGCAAAAGCCATCGTGGTGTTTCGATGTAAAAACGATGTATTTCATCCCTGCATCTTTAGCCAGTTTAACCCATTGGTCGGCATTAAATTGGACAGGATTGAACTGTTTATAAAGAGTATCGTATTCTGCAACAGGGATTTCCCTGCCCCGTGACCAGCCAATTTCTGTCCCTTTCAGGCTTACAGGTCCCCAATGGATAAACATTCCGAACCGGGAATCCTGCCACTCTTTTAATTTTTCCTCATGTGAAGGGCTAATCTGGCAAAAAGCAGTCGTAAGCATTGCCAGACAAATAATTAGTGAGATTGGTTTCTTCATTTTCATTTGTATATAATTTGTTTTTTAAAGGTCAGATGGAATCGAAGATCAGCGAAGCTAATAGCCAGGGTGAGATTTTCATTTTGGTTGGTGATTACTCAACCTTGGCTATTTCATAATGTATTAACGTTCATTTCCTGTTAAACTCCTTTACTGCCTCGAACATCGCGATGATATTTTCGGGCGGGACATCGGGCAAAATGTTGTGGACGGTATTAAACACGAAACCACCGCCCTTTGAGAAGATCTCGAGCCGTTCGAGAACCTGTTCGCGAATCTGTGCCGGGGAACCTGAATTAAGGGTCCCAACCGTTTCTACGCCTCCGCCCCAGAAGGTGCATTGTTGCCCGAATTCCTTTTTCAGGAAATCGGGTTTCATCCGGTAGGAATTGGTTTGCACAGGATTAAAAATCTCGATTCCTGCTTCAATCAGATCAGGCATCAGTAATGAGATTGATCCGCAAGAATGGATGAAGGTACGCATTTTGCTGTGTGTTTTCACATAGTCGCAGAGAATTTTGTGGCGTGGTTTAAAAAGCTCACGGTAGGTATCAACATCCATAAACGGGCCGGAACTCATTCCCAGGTCGTCTCCGAACCGGATGATATCCACGATATCGCCAACGGCCTCACAAACCTTTTCAAGTGTTGCAAGGTGCCTTTTCAATAGTTCATCCAGTAATTTTTCAACATTGTACGGGTCGCACATCAGATCCATCAAGAAATTGTCCATCCGGCGCAGAAAGGTTCCCCATTCAAACAGGTTGCATCCGCACACTACCAGCAACGCCTTATCTGTCGTTTGTCTGAGTTTTAAGGTATTCTCGCGCAGTTTAAGCCAGAAACCGGGATCTCCGGCGTGGTCCCATGGGCTGTGTACGTGGCGTGACCACATGATGCGTCCCATCTCCTGGTCCAGATTTTGGTATGAATCGGGGTAGCCGTCAACATAGGGGAAATAGGTTTGATCGAAAAATGTAGCGCCTACAGGCATCCTCGATAAAACTGTTTTCCCATTATCGTCGAAAGTATGATAGGAACCATCGGGCATGAGGATCGGATGAAACCATTGCGGATAATGCGCTACTGCACCATTTGCCATGGTAACAGGACGCCAGTCTGAAGGCTGATCGTTGAATGTCCTTCCGATATCCAGCACATCGACGCTAAACTCGTCGAGAAGGGTCATATCCGGCTGAGCCAGTTGCTGAACAACGTCATAAATCTGAACGGGTAAATCTTCGCGCCCGATATGTTTAACCAGATTACTGTAGGCAATAGCCGAAATTCCCGAACTTGGCGTTGCGCTCAGGTCGACAGGAACCTTGTCGGGCCGGATGTGATTGATAGCTGCGAGAATACGTTCTCTTGAGGTCATTAATTGGACAGGCATATCTTTTTAGATTTTTTGATTTAGGAAGATATATACCGAATATTGCAACTTGCAACTGGCTTTTTGCAGCTGGTAACTGTTGCTAAACCCATTATTCGTTTTATCAATACTCATTTCCATTATTTCTTAACACGCTGTGGTTCCACGTAATTGGCATAATAGTGTCAAAATTATTTCCTCATTCTGACCTTAAATCTCTCTAATTTCCTAATTCGATCCGCTGATGCCAATAATAAAGGATGAGGCAATGATAATGATCAAGGAAAAGGCCATCAGGATATAGACTTTGAGTGGCGCCCCTTTCCATTCCATTCGGATCAACCCCCATACGGTGGCAAAAACAATGGTCAGAGCCATCAGGATTCCCCAGGATGTAAAAGTAAATGGCCCCATTTTGCTTTTACCCATTCCGTAAAGGATAAACTGACCGAACCAAAGGAGTCCTGCCACGATTGCATATAAATAATTAAATATCAGAATATTATTGTTTTCGGCCTTTGAATAATCTCTTAGAGATTTATTTTTGCTGCCAAGGTAGATGCACCAAATAATTGTTGTTATAAACGTACCTGAAAATAGCACCACCAAAACGGGCATCATGGTAAACAAGGGATCGATGCCCTGTTTTGCAGCAATTTCCGAAATCGGTAACCCTTGTTCAAATCCAAGTGACATTGCAGACCCGGTAATTCCTACTGTGATGGCAGCCACCAAACCTTTTATCAGGTTAAACTCACCGATAGCTTCCTGCTTTTTTGTGTTCGAAATATGTTTGTCCTTAAGGATGCCAGCCCATGCAGAGAGGGCAATTCCGGCACATGCAACAATTACGCCAGCGATTAACTCCATTCCGCCGGGATGTTGCATCATAATAGTGAGCCTGCCGTCAATCATCGGCGGGATGAGGGTGCCAATGGCCAGCATCAGCCCTAATGAAAGCGCGTAACCCAGAGATAAACCGAGGTACCTCAATGCGAGTCCGAAGGAGAG
>TBL_comb47_HYPODRAFT_10007972_pt1 | contig 10962 bp, 5 predicted proteins | sample TroBogypolimnion_40_FD_10682 | JGI IMG/M metagenome (IMG submission 10682) | reverse complement strand
ATAGTGCTGGAGGAAACGGTGGATCCGGTATTGTGGTCATTGCCTTTCCATCGGTTACTCCTATTACCAGTAATCAATCTGCGGTTCTCCCTGCATCTATTCTTAGCAGTAATTTGTACAGTGCTACTCTCAATAATGCTGCTCTCACATCTCTAGCATATAATTCGATCAAAGGTGCTTACGCGTGTCGTCTTCTCAATTACAATTATTTTGGACCGACAATAACCTTACGTCATAGTTTGGACATTTCAGGTATCTATACCCAGAATTTCTACTCGGATATTTGCGGAAATATCGGAACCGGATATTTGGGTACTGGACAATCGGTTTCATCGTGGCTAACTGCGACTGGTGCCAATACTACGTACGCTTATGTTACAAAATGGTACAATCAAGGTATGGATGCATCGTTTAATAGTGCTACGCAGTATAATATTAATTCATTTTCTATGACAGTCCCTGCGGCTCATACAATTAATACTCCTCAACCTATATACGATGTAAGTTATGGTGTAATTAACTTTGGATTTGTAGGAAGTAATACAAGCACAGGAAATTATGTTAGTGGATGGTCAAATAGTCAATCCACATCTTATTCAAATGCAAATTTATACAATCCAAATAGTTTCCTTTATTTACCTGATAATGCATTACCAAGAGGGGATTCACCATATACATACACGATGCGACACTGGAATACAATAGTACAAGGTAATGGGTCAACTTATGGGTATAGTACATTTGTTAGTGGAGGTGGTAGTAATGGTAATGGTTTTGAACTTGGAATTTGGCCCAATTCTTCTGTTAATCAATACTCTACTCAATGGTGGGGTACTAATAATTATTCAAATGCAACAGTATCGCCCAACAATGTTATAACACAATCTTATGCTGGTGGTGGAACCGGTAATACTCTTGGCGCTGCTGGAATGGCAATGTATGTTAATAACGTTGCGAATATAGCAAGTAATGGTGCAAATAGTAACAGTCGTGCACAATTAGGTGTATATAATTTTATTGGGTTATCTTCATGGACTGACCCCCCTGCAAATGCCCAATTTTATAATATGTTTGTGTTTGCTAGTGCTCTATCAACTTCGGACCGAAACATTGTAGAAAATGCTCCCTATCAATATTCCCCATTACCATTAATGACCGTCACCGTATCTAATTTAACGACTACCTCATTTGTAATTACTTTGACACCGGTTTCTGGTGCTACCACCTACATAGCCTATATCAACGGATCTGCCTACGGTACTGTAACTAGTGGACAAACCATTACACCCGGACCCAGTGGCCCTTGGCAAACCAATATCTACGCCTACAATGTCACCAATAATTTACTAGCAAGCGCCTACAAATTGGTGTTTTCTTATCCGGTTCAAAGTTTGTTATTACAATCTGGTAACACCAATACTCCCATCAAAATCAGTACAGTTTCTCCGGTTATTAGCAGTGGAAATGGACAATATTTACTCGCTGTTTCCTACGGTAATGGCATCTATGTATCGTACAATTCGGGCGCTTCATTTGCCGTAACATCATTGTCAGGTACGAATGCGAATTACAGTTGTATGAGTGACAGTGGACAATATATGTATGTTGGTTATTTGACACCCACCAATGCTGTCTATATAAGTACTAATTATGGTATTTCTTTTGGATCATCTGCTACCCCCAATTTACAAGGTGTTTGCTGTTCTCCAGACGGCTCCCAAGTATGGTATGTTACGAGCACTGGACAATTGCAATATTCGAATAACTACGGATCTAATTTCCGGCTATTGACAACAGTTGCTAGTAGTTATTCATTGTTTGCAGTAAGTTACTGTGCTAACGCAAATTTGGTCTATTTCAGTTCGAATAATACGTGTGCATTCTATATTTTTAATATGAACAATATGACGTTGGCTACGTATACATATACCAATTTTGGCATAACAAATTATCCGTCTTATTACGTTGCGACAAGCTGTATGTCACAAAACGGGGCCTCTATTTATTTGGGGCTAGCGACAATCAATACGTCAACATTGGTAGGGGTAACGTCATCCAATGGTGGAACATCATGGTCCACATTCGGAACAGGAACGTTGTCCGGACAGTACGGAGCCGTTACTATGTATTGTTCTACTGACGGCGCCAATGTCTATTATTTAAACAACAGTATTGTTTATTATAGTTCGAATTACGGTTCGACTTGGACTTCTAATAGTGCATATACGTGGGCCACTATCACGCTGAATAATTACAATGTGTTGTGCTTAACCGCAACTATAAATAGTGTGAATAGCTTGGTCATAAGTACGTTTGTAGCAACTACTTTTGTAACGATTAATAGTGTTGTTTCCGGATCGACAGGAACCGGACTAATAGCTGGTAATGTGACCAACGATGTGGTTATCGGATCATCGACCACAAACGGTATTAAATACCGGGTATATTCGTTTCAACCGAGCACCAGTATTTTGCCAGCATCATCAACAAGTAGTCAAACAACGTATACGATTAATTATAGCAGTAACAATGCCACGACGATGTATGTTTTGGCTGTGGGGGGTGGCGGTAGTGGTTTTGGTGCAACTAGTTCAACAAACGGTGCTGGTGGAGGTGGTGGTGCTGGTGGTGTAGTGATGATGCCGATTACGTTACTAGCAGGAACAAGTACTATCAATATAGCGGTTGGTGCAGGCGGTGCTGGTGGCTCTATAACTGCACCAAATTATGGAACAAATACAACAGTATCTTTTTCGTCAAATACATATGCAAATATTATTGCTTATGGTGGGGGTTATGCAAGTCCTGCTGGAAATCAAAATAATACAGGTACTTCAACCGGCACTTTATCCAATAATAATAATTTCAATTATGCAAATAATGGAGGTGGCAATTTATCGTCAGGTAGTGGTGGAGGTGGTGGAGGTGGTGCAGGAACATCGGGTGTAAATGGTTGGATATATAATTCTGCAAATTGGATAGGTGGAAATGGAGGTGATGGTATTCAATGTTTTTTACCAGGAATAGCAAGTTTTGCCCCCTCTGGAACTTCTTATGGAAGATATTATTGGGGTGGTGGTGGAGGTGGTGCATCTGCAAATAATAATGCTATTACAAATAATGGTAATGGTGGATTAGGTGGTGGAGGTGGTTGTGGAAATACATCAGTACCTCCAAGTGTCAATAATGCAGGTGCTGGAGGTACATGTGGTATAAATATTGGTGGTAATGGAAATGGTAATGTAAATGCAGGAGCAGGAGCAACTAATACTGGTGGTGGTGGCGGTGGAACCTGGTTTCAAGGAGGAACAGCGGGTGCAGGTGGTTCTGGAATTGTCGTCATTGCTTTCCCTATTTCCGGTACGATTACTAGCAATCAATCCGCTGTACTCCCTGCATCCATTGTTTCATCAGGATTATACAGTGCTACTCTTAACAATGCTACCCTCAGTTCTGCCGCATACAATTCGATTAAAGGTGCTTACGCTTGCCGTCTCCTAAATTACAATTATTTTGGACCCATTATGACCTTACGTCATAGTTTGGATACGACAGGACTCTATACCCAAAATTTCTACTCGGATATTTGCGGCAATATGGGAACCGGATATTTGGGTACTGGACAATCGGTTTCATCGTGGCTAACTGCGAATGGTGCGAATACTACGTACGCTTATGTTACAAAATGGTACGGTCAAGGTATGGATGTGTCATTTAACAGTGCTACTCAGTATACGACGACTTTACAGCCAGTATATGATGTTACTTACGGTGTTATGAATTATGGATATACAGGGGCTGGAGGAGGGGTTGCTGCACCACAATCCTTATGTAATTTAAATTTACCTAATGGTGCTCTTCCTTATAATGATGCATCTTACTCTTATACTTCTAGACATTGGAATGTTACGCAATATTCAACTACAGTAACTCCTATTATATCTGGAGGTAACGGAACGACTAATAATATGTGTGTTGGAATAGCATTATATTTACCTACCAATTCTAGTTCTTACGGTCAGGATTGGTACTCAAATGGTCAAAGTGGAATAGGAACAATTGCACCAAATAATGTAGTAACTTCAAAATACGCGAGTACAGGGACTGCTACTATTGGCACTGGTGCGTTTTATGTAAATAGTGGGGCTGCTAATATTTGGTTACCAACCGCAGTAAGAGCACAAACTTCGGTAAGTAATTCTATAGGAACCTCTACATTAACTGGTTGGTCAGGTAATCGTTCAAATATTCAACTTTATAATTTATATTCGTTCAATACCGCATTAACAGATACTGATCGACAATTGATGGAATCTACACCTTACCAATACTCTGTTTTACCCGCGATAACTTTGACACTAGTTAATGTAACGTCCATAAGTTTTCAAGTATCAGGAACTGCTGTATCCAATGCAACTTCTTACGCTATTTATATTAACAGTGGGTATAATAGTACTGTTACAGTGGTCTCGGGAGCAGCTTTACCTACCACAACAATAACACCAGGTGTCAATGGACCTTGGGCAGTCAATGTTTACGCATACAATTCCATCAATAATTTATTGGCAAACGGTTATATTAATACTTCATTAGTATTATATTATCCTTTCTGGGTAAATGTAAACGATTATGCACTGAATACTTTAGGTGTGAATGATACAACTACCAGTGCTACTTCAATCGCTTATTCTACTGGAAAATTCTATAAATCGGGCATTGCAGGTTCTCTTTATAATTCAAGCGGAACTTATTATGGCAGTGGTAATTCTCCAAATTTTTTTATTTTAGGAAATTTTACTCTTAATGCAAATAGTGGAATGACTATTGCCTGTTGGATTTATCCAACATCGAATAGCTCTACTAGTGCGGACACTATATTTGTATGTTTGACTGGACCTTGGGGGCGGAAGATTTTATCAATTAATGGTAGTCAGATAGGAACAGAAAATTTTAATGGTTCAGCGGCAACTCCTGCACCTTTAAATACGTGGACGCATGTTGTTTACACCTATACATCAACCGGAATTGCAACACTGTTTATTAACGGTGTTCCATCTTATACATATACAGATGCTACACCGGTCTATAGTACAGGTACATCAACTTGTAATACGCTTTTTGCAGATAATCACGGAACAGGTTCATATTATGGTTCTATTTCAGGATATATGAATAATTTTTATGTATATTCTAGAATAATAACGCCTTCAGAAATAAATACATTGTATAACCAATAATAATATGTTTGTAGTAATTTTTACGTAACATTATACACTACGTAAAAATCGATTAACCTCTATTCTGGGATTATTTAATTAATGAATCGCACTAGTGCGATTCCTTACCAAATAAGCTGAGAATAAGGCGGTACCTTATTTGGGTAGGTTGCACCAGGGCAACCTATCCCAGAATAGAGGTTAATGGTGACGGCGGGTATTGCGAGTTTTTCGGCAATACTTACGTTTTGTTCCAGTCGTCATTTTGCAACTTCGTTTAGCCCTGTTGCAAATTTTACGAGTACGTCCTTTGCAAGGTTTCTTCAATCGGTATCCCATTTTATCTATAAACAATATAGATATATTTCTCTCTACTATAAGGATGGATTACAACAATTCGTTTATATTTATCAAACCTACGCGCTTTCCCGAAGAATCTTTTTATTATTTTATCAAAAATAGTTCGATTCGTCTATTAAGTGACTCGTCCGCCTTTGGATTTGTATATCGCTGCAAATTCAAAAAACCCGCCAAAAAATCTCCATACTTCTACCTAAATTCCAAAGGAGATACACAGGACGTCACAACCATTGTTTTAAAATGTCTTTTAGTCAATGATCGTATCACCAACAACTGTGATGGCGATGATAACGATCACTATTGGGATTATAAACGAACGAAACCGACCGTAAAAGTATCCAAACGCCATTTTGATATGAAAGACCGATTTTTCGAGGAAGTACGTAAACAAACCCTTATTTCTAAAAAGGGGCTGAATGCAATGAACCGCAACTGCCCCGTCGCCCTTTTTTCTAAGCTTTACGGAGATCGATCTAGCAAAGGGAAAATCTTACAAAAGTTGCTGTTACGACGCTGTCATTCGAAAGAAGATCGAACCCCCTTGCAACAAATGTTGAGCAAATTGTCGTTCCGACAAAATATTCCACATCTAGCGCATAACCAGGATCCAACATTAAAGTATTATTTCGGCATTTTGGCGATGGAAAACATCGATTCTACCTACGAATTGTTCAACGACATTGTGAAACCGATTATCATAGACGATATCATTGCGAAAAACCCCGAACTTTATAAATACGACAGTATGGTATTGTCCCCTTATTCACAAAGATTACGGTGGGCATATAATACTGCACGATACGATCTATTAAGAATGGCGCTAGATACGGGATATAGTCAAGCAGATTATCATACGGATAATATGTTAATAAACGAAAAAACGAGAAAAACAATGATCATCGATTTTGGAAGATGTAAAAAAATAGCGAATCATAAGGATATGTTGGAATTATGGAATACACCAGAAGGGTTTTCGAACTCACTTCGTCGCATAGTCAGAGTTCCGAAGGAACTCAATTTAGAATCTCTCAGAGAACCGAAGGTGACGAGCTCGGTTTGCTGCGAAATATTGACGAAAGAAGAAAACCCGGATTTTGCTCTCTTGCTTAAAATGCTCTTTTACAGCACATTTACCGACGAAAAAAAAGACGACGAATTTATGTGGATTAAAGGCGTCGACGAAGAAGATACCAAAATTTTAGCATTTTTACACAAAATGCACAATGCCTCCTTAGAAAAGCAGCGTATAGATGATCTTTATGATTTGATGAATGATACGAATACGTATAATGGTATTTGCACAACGGACAATATATCAGGGGGGTTTCATTTGTTCACTAATATTTTACGGTACCTTTGGTGCTGATAAGACTTTCTGAATAGAGGTTAAAGGAGGGGGTCTGAGGGGTCAGAGAACCCGTAGGGTTCTCAACCTTGTTGAGCGAAGCTCAACTTAGGGAACCATTGGTTCCCCTCAACCGTACATTTCTCGCATTTCGCCATAGGTCATAGGTCGACCGGTTTTTTGTTGAAATTCATCGGCACCTTCTTTGACAATATTCATCATCCGTCGATTTCACTGATCTTCGATCAGTTACATCTAAGGATGATCTAGGTTTTACGGCACCTTTGGTGCCCGTAAAACCTTCAGAAACGTAGTAGCATTTGTAGTCGGATCTTTCAAAGCTTTGACCACCTTTTGTTCTCCTTCTTTCTCCAAACTCCATAGAAGAGCACCTTCGGTGCTCTCTGGAGTTAGTTGTTGAGAACTACGCTCTCTGACCAGTTTCTCTTTTACACCTTTTCTCATTTAAAACGCCGATTTTTTAGTTTATTGCGTAAAAATATAAAGACTGTGTAGTATATTATATAGCCATAATGGATACAGAAAACGAATTACTTAAACAAAAAATTTCATTGTTAGAAGATGAAATTAATAATCTCAAGGAACATTTGAAAAAATATACTGCCCCTTCACGCAGTAAAACCTACTATGAAAATCATAAAGAAGAAGTTATACAAAAAGTAAAAAATTACAAAGAAACCACACAATACAAATATACTCCCACACCGGAACAAAAGAAAAAATGGGCAAGAACTGCTTATATAAAAAAGAAGGAAAAACAAGATATGAAAGAAAACATTTAGGAAATTATATAGTTTTATTCGTTCAAAACTATATAAAGATTATCTTTAGTAATAATATAGAATGGTGAAAAAGAAAAAAGAAAATTTCACTTCTTTTCGTTCCAATGACAAGTCCGCTTACAAAACTTTCAAAATACCACTCAAATCCATCTTACGAGACCGTGCTACCATACAACCAGTTCTCAATAATTTGGTATTTGACATCAATGATTTAGTCATTCATTCTTACCAGTTTATACGATTGTATGTGCTTCATTGTTACCATCATCAACAACCTATACCAGTTATAGGCGATACATTTATACTATACTGTATCAAAATATTAGGAACAAGAGACAATCGGGGAAGACAAAGTGCCAATGCCACCTTGTTGGAAACCTTACAAGATTTTTATGATACCGAATATCAACCCTTATTGAACCACGAGAAAACCGATTTGAAAAATACTACTTTCTTACTACCTTATGTTGCCACCCAAATTCATACTTGTCTATCTAACAATTTACAAGAACATTTCTTACAACATTTCTTACGGTTTATCAACAAAACTACTCATGAAATTACCGAAGATAAAGCCGTATTACATACTTTCAAACATAAACTGTGTTTGATGGAAGAAACGGATACGATGTTTGATACTTGGAAAACCACCCATTTACCTCATATATTACCTACCAATATCAAGAAAAATCTTCATTACGATGTCAAAGTTCGTTCATTTGCTTACTTACCTGGATTGTTATACATGAATTCCATCTTGGAAACACAAGAACAAAAATTGTTTCAACCCTTACCACTACGCACGAATATTGTTCCCAAACATATCTTGTTGGATACTGCTTCCATTGTTTCCTTGTTTTGTCCTGAAAACGATAAAGAAGGAAACAAAATCAAAAAGGGGGAATTATTGAAACATATCAAAGAAAGTCAACATGATGTGTGGGATAATTTATTGAATTTACAGCATAAAATATTCAAGAACCCTCATTATCAATTTCATTACCAGATACAAACTGATGGAATTTCCTGTTGTTTGTTATTCATTCGCAAAGATTTGAAAGATAAAAAATGGGGTAGCAAAGTTCCTACCTTACCCGATCAAGAGTTTCATAACATAGAAGATTTGTCTCAAGAACAATTAGCGTTATTGAAACCACGAAATATGGTGGGGTGTGACCCCGGAAAACGAAATTTGGTGTATATGGTAGATGAAACTGGTAAAAAATTACAATATACTGCCCCACAACGAAAACGAGAAAGCAAACAAAAATGTAATCAGCGTATATTGTTACAAGAACGAAAAAGAAATGGAATTGTAGAAAAAGAAACTCACTTGTCATTACAAAATAGTAAATCCGTCCGTATAACAACCTATAAAATCTATTTGGTAGATAAACAAAAACTCAACCAAGAAACCACCGAATTTTACAAGCGGGAAGTATGGCGGAAAATGAAATTTCGTGCTTACAGTTATGGTAAGAAATCCATAGATACCTTCCTGAATAAAATCAAGGAAACTTTTGGTGAGAATTTACTAATTGGCTACGGAAATTGGTCAAGAAGCACCCAAATGAAACATTTTATGCCGACCATGAACAAAGGATTAAGAAAACTAATCCATAAAAAATATGATACCATTACTATCAACGAATGTAATACCAGTAAGAAATGTTGTGGCTGTCATAATAATTTAACTTATTACAAAGATAAAGAAAACAAAGATGTATTCCGTCTTTTGATGTGTTCTAATTGCGTGAGTTGCGAAAACAAACATACCGTATTTAGAACCCGAGATGTGAATTCCGCTGTGAATATCAAGCACATAACGAGATGCTGGGTGGATAAACAATTTAGGCCACCGGTATTTCAAATTTCGTCTTTCACCACTTCCAATAAAAAGGAAGTGGAAAAAGTAAGACCATCGTAGGTGAAATTCCTACTATTGATTTTACATTTTTTCTTATTTTTTGTCGTATAAAATCGGCGTTTTAAATGAGAAAAGGTGTAAGAAGACACCAATGATGTGGTTGATGAAGCCATATAAAGTTATTCTATGTATACACGTATATTATGTCAAATTTAACGACGGACGCATCTAATACTTTCATAGGATACGGTATACAATCTATTATAAAATCTAACAGAGATGAATATAAAGTATTATTTATCTCGGCAGACAGTTGGAATTATACCTTTCAATCTATGGGTTCTCTTGGTACCATTTTATTACTTAATTACATAACAAGCAATACTTATGACAAATCATCGGTTCTACTGGCATATAGTTTTCAATTTACATCGTTGATGGGAATTATTTATATTAGTAACAAATATTTTGATAATTATGTTACGAATTTTCAGCGTGTATCTTCCCAACATAAATATTCGTTTGGTATTTAGAACTTGCATCATTCTTACTTACAAGGTTTTCAAGGAAACCTTAGGAGGTTTTACCGGGGTTTTTCGCATACGGCGAAAAAGTCTTGGGTTCCGATACCGATAAACTCTCCACAAGTATTATAGGTATTTTCTTGGTAAAAAAATGGATAGAAAAAAAATATACAAATATACATTGTTGTTTGTGGTATTGATTCTAGCAAGTTTTGCAGGATTTAAAATTCGTAAATATTACCAAGACGATGAAGATGATGATGAATTCAAACTTATACGAAAATTTCTACTGAATGATGCACAAAATTCGTCACTCCAAGAACAAAAAAAACCCAAATTATGGATTCATACTACCTATGGTATGAATTCCCGTAAATGGAAAAGTTTTTATTCACGTAATAGTACCGAGTTAAATCAACCCTATTTACATTTGACCATACAATCCATTGTTCAACATTGTAGCGACAGTTTTCAGATTTGTCTGATTGATGACGAGTCTTTTAGCCAATTAATACCCGCTTGGTCCATCTCTTTGTCTACTTTTGCAGAACCAGTCAAACACCGTTTACGTGAATATGGATTGTCTACTTTGTTATACATGTATGGTGGTATGATTGTACCTAATTCTTTCATATGTTTTCAAGATTTGATTGGATTGTACCAAGACGGAATGGGTATCAAAGAACAACCCTTTGTATGTGAACGTATCAATCGTACGGAATCCATTCAACGTAATAAAAAACGCCTTCTGTTTGTACCCGATTCTTATATCATGGGTTGCAAATCGGGTGACCCTATCATGGGTCAATACATGGAACATTGGCGTTCTTATGTTGGATTAACTCAT
>TBL_comb47_HYPODRAFT_10007970_pt1 | contig 10964 bp, 8 predicted proteins | sample TroBogypolimnion_40_FD_10682 | JGI IMG/M metagenome (IMG submission 10682) | reverse complement strand
AAGCTAAATCAACTATGGCATATGATTGAGCATCTTTGAGGTTAGACCTTAGTTGCTTCTCAATTAAAATACATCCCCGCCATAAATTGAACAAATGGTCGTCTGATTGTGCAGAGACCTCCTTGATTGCTCTATCCAAATAATACTGTTCCGGCTCAACGTCAAAGACCTCTTTATAAACTTTTGGGGTTAGAAGTTTCATCAGACCAGCCCTGATTAATTGACCATTGATCCCAGATGTTTCTGAATTAATGTCATTCTTTGACCATTTTGTACTTACAATATTTATATGTATTGCCATAATTTAAATGTTTTTTATTATTATAATTCTGAAATTAGAAAAAGTTTAATTTATTTTTTAATCAATATTGCTTGCTATTAAATATCCTTTAAACCCATTGAAGGAAGATTACCAACAAGGGAATCTATCTGCTGCAATTTCAGTTTCCTTAATTTATTTTTCAAACTAAGTTCTTCCAGTTTATACAAGTCTAATGCATGCGTCTCCACAAAAGAGTCGAATGCAGCAGGCAAATTGTACTGAAGGTTTAATAAATAGTAAATGTGTTTTTCGACTTCAATTAATAAAAGATAGTCTGGTATTGCCATTAGACTTTGATTAATCGTCTGGATAATCTGTGCTTCTGGAGTTCTGTTTAGAATCTTCTCAAATTTTTTAGATTTGAAATAAATACGGATTGATTCCCGAACAGACCATGCCACTTTAGGAATCTCGTCATCAATTAATAGCTGGGTCTCTGCCCACCAGCTATTACACTTGTAACATGGGACTAAATCATGACCAAACTTAAAAATGATGATCGGATTAAAGCACTTCGGGCATAATACGGTTAGCCCATTCTTTCCTACTTTGGTTAAAGGTGTAACGTGTTTCATAATGATTTCGTTTTGATGAATATTATTTTATTTATTAATTATATTCTGAGAGTTTACAAAAGTTTAAATAAATATTTGCAAATATTTATTTATTTGTGAACTTCTAATGATTACTGGCATAACACATCACTTATATTAATCTATTTTCAGAATAAAAATATTTAAAACATATTTATTAATTCCAAACAACAAGTGATTTCACCCTTTCAATTATTTTAAATAAATAATAAACAAGCCCAATAAAAAATAATCCACAAACCTATTTGAATTTATTCCGGAAGGACTGCCACTCTTTATTTTATCAAATAATCTATCATTTCAAAATTACATATGTTAAGGTGCTACATATAATGGTAATGATTCACCTCCTTGATAAGGTTATGCGGGGAGCCTCTTGAAAGAATGTGAAAATATTTAAAACTTTACATATATTAAATGATATATATGGGAAAATAATCCCATTAATATGAAGAATTTAATACTACCAAAGAAATTGAATGATGAAATTTCTAAGATCAAATTTAAAAGCACAGGTAGAGATAAAGCCTATACATTTTTAAACTATTTAATGAAACAAGATGCAATCAAACATGATGATCAAATGGATTCAAGGTTTATCTCTTATTACTCACAGGAATTGAAAAAGGATTTTACCAAGGATTACAATAAGTTGTTTATGATGCAATTAGTGTCTAACAAAATAGTGATAAGAAAGCCGTATTATAACCATGCTTACATTCCATGCCCTGATAAAACTGATGAGGATAGCACTCCTTTTGGTTATAAAATAAATGATGGTTTATTGGATTTTTCAGAGTATTCAATCGTTCAATATGAGCAGTATCGTGGAAAGAGAAGGATGGTGAAAGATAAAGAGAATGAAGGAATGATGCTGCCTGATGTTATTGATGATTTGAACAAGGTTGATTTTCATATCCAAGGATTGATTGATTTAACTGGTCAGTTTGATCTGGATCAGTATGTGGTTTTAAATGATGATATAACTGATGAGATGGTGGAACAGGTCATGAAGAATAAGAAAAAACAAATAATAACTGTATTAAAACCATTAATGAAAGTAAAGAAAGAAGCATACATTAAGGGTGTAGACCTGATTAAATACAAAGGGTTTGTATATCTGGAAAAGTATCAGGAATTCAAGGCACGAAAAGAATCCGCAAAAAAACTGGCACGGCTATATGTAATCTCAAAACTCATAAGTATGGACTACTATGCTAAACGGAATGAAACTAATAGCCGTTTGGACACCAATCTGACAAATCTGGATGGCGATTTCTTTGATAATGGGCTGGTGAAGTTAGAAGGTGAAGTGCTCAACGATATCGATTTAAAGAATAGCCAGCCAACATTACTATGCTATCTGCTGAAGACCTTCAGTCAGCAAGACCACCCGCTCAGTCATACCATCAGTGGATATACTTATATGCCCCTTGATCTCAGCCTACCGGATGTTTCTGAATTTATAGAATTAGCGGCACAGGGTAAGCTGTATGAAAAGATCGGAGCAGCTAATAACTGGGAACGGGCTGTTGCAAAAAAAACATTGATCAGGGTTCTTTTCGCAAAAAATAACTGGCGGGGACAGGTTAAAAAGAGAATCAAGCGTGACTTTCCGAGTATTATTGACTGGATCGATAATTTTAAGAAACTGAACGGGAATAACACATTTGCCATTCTGCTCCAAAAAATTGAGAGTGCAATCTTCATCGATGATGTTTACGCTTCTCTTCGTGCCGAAGGCTTTATGGTCTATACAAAGCATGACAGCATATTATGCAAAGAATCTCAGCGGGCGGAAGTTAAATTGAAAATGGAAGCCATTCTGAACCGATACGGGTTCGCATATAAACTCTCATAAAGGATATTGCGATTCTGGCGCAATTAGAGCCCCTACAACAAACGATCTGGGCATTATCCGGCTCGCTGGTCACCGGAGTCACGAGACCTTGTCCTGCATACTGAAAAACGTTGTATGGCTATATCTCGAATATATCAAACGTAAAGCCATTGGGGGTACCCCCACCCTTGATATGCCCAAACGAGATCACGATATGTCCTGAGAAAAAAATTTTTATAGCATTGTCTGGAATCAAAACCATAGGAAAATTGAGCACTATCGGCAGTAAAACAAATATCAGGAAAACCCATTATCAGATTTCGCTATTTTTTTTTTTGCGCAAAAATTGAAAAATTCATATGGGTTTTTTAACAAGTTGAGCGGTCACAACACACTTCAGCTTGGACAGCATCAAAACAATAATTATCTATAGTACTATTTAAATTGATGTTGTCCAGATATTTGTTAAGCCACCTTCAACATGTCCGGCAGCCCAATTTTATCCAGATTAATCATTATACCATCAAGTTTGTCAATATTACGTTTGAACGCTGCTACCATATCAGATGCAATCTGCTGGGATTTTTCCATGAATTCCTGATCAGCTTTTAATGTTTTCAATAACTCTTTCTTTGATCTCTCCATATTGACACGAGCTTGACCGAGCTTTGGGTCAACATTTTCATTTATCCATTCATTTCGCTTGGAACGGGCTTTCATTTGACGGGTGTTGAACACTTGTTGCTTCTGGATGTAATCTTCAGCTAATGGTTGTAATGATTTGTAGGATGGGTAATACATTTCATTGTAGAACAAGAAGTCGAAAACTACATCTGCAATGGTTCGTTCACTTAAAAATGACATACTCGATACTTTTTTTCCATTAACCATTGACCTTTTTTCTTCAGTGACGAACAGTTCATCGATGATTATATTTGCTGTGATATTTTTTATTTTAAGCGAATAGGACATCTTTTCTTTAATCCATTCGTTCACCTCGGACTTGGAATGAAACCCTGTTCCGATATACTTTTGGGATATTTCTTTGATAATTTTGATTAGAGGTTCAAAGGAATTGACGTAATACAAGTTATTCATGGAATTCTTATTTCCTGTCTGTCGGCTGAGCATGAACCTGAGGAATTGCATTTTCTCATGTAATTCCCGTTTTCGCAACAGTAGTCCAGCAAATTCTGAAATTGGATAGTTGACAGTTTTTAAAAACAACAACCTCGCTGCCTCGCCCTCCAATCCTTGGAGTAAATGCTGATTGCAAGTGTCTTTTGCATAGTTTGCTTCAGGTCTGCTCGGTGCCAATTCTCCAATTAACTTTTTCAACTCTGGACAATTACTCATGTTGGCTGCCGCACTAATTACATCGATTGGATTATCCTTCAAGGATTTGAATTCTCTGATTTTAGCTTTAAGCCTGTCTTCTTTGACTTTATTCAAAGATTTACTATCCGATGAATTGGATTTAGGATCAAAGTTTGAAATCGGTTGGATGTCAAAATATGGAGAAAGCTCTTCGAGGAATTCTGCATTACTTTTTAAACAGTCAATCTGGTTTTTTGTATTAAAGTAGACGCCCTGTCGGTTAGCTTTAAAAAACTTGTCACCTACTTCTATGACGAGGTTCCTCTGTGGATCGCTTCCTTCAAAGAGATGCGGTAAGGCTTGCATAACCCTGTTGGCACCATAGTCTTTACGGGTCTGAGCCAACTGTCGAAGAAGGTATTTCGTGGTTTTTTCTTGGATGCTGAACACTTTGTGATAATCAAGAGTATCTCTACCTTCAGGCAGTTCAGGAAGAAACATATTTATACTAAAATTGTCATAATTGTCAATTTTATGAATGTTCCGAAATCGAGAACAGAATTGGACTACGGAATCTCGGCAACGCTGACCTTTAAATTTATAGTAGGGATCATAAAAGATAGCGATAGATTTGATGTTTGTATTATTAATACTGATCGCTTCATCTCCAAAAATTGTCATTAGGAGCAGCTTCTTTGAAGGATCGATGGCTTCTTTATGTAAAAGATACTGGTAGTCTTCATCAAGCCAGCGGGGATCGGCAATATCCTTGTTGACCATCTGGATTTCATTGGGAGACAGGTGAAGAGTGTCTACTGCCCACTGAGCCAGTTCATGGTGCTTGTCCTTATCGTTGACCCTGATTATATGAAGCCCATTGCCTGAAAAGTCCAGCGAACTTAGGTAATGCATTACATTGGTCATTAGTGTGCCCTTAATGATATAGGGTTTTATCGTACTGAAGGGTGGGCAATTTAAATAAAAGGACACGATCTCACATCCGAACAAGTCCTTAAGTGCAATAAAATTTGGAGTGCCCGACAAAAATACCAAATGATACTTTCCTTGTTGCAACATCCGTACAAACTGTTTAGTTTCGCTGATATAGCTCTGGTTGTTTATCATGAGATGAGTTTCATCCACAATAACGAGATCGTATTTGGTCATGCCTTGGTCATATTTGCTCGACAGAAACCCCTGCCATGTAATGTTTGCACCTAAACGTCTTGCTTCAGCTTTATCTTCTTCTGTGGCACTGGCATTGATCATGGGAATATCTTTGAGATACCTTTTTGAGAACTGCTGTTGCTGGATGATCTTAGGCAAGAGGTAATAGCATCGTTTGTCATCATTGATCCATTTTTTAAATATAGAACTGGTCACGGTAGATTTGCCTGTGCCAGTTGGGGCATCAATCAGGATCGCCCTGTTGCTCAGGATGGCTTGTTCGATTAGCATGATATTGGCTGAATTTTCGCCAATATAATTGTCAATTCCTATCCGGTGCGATAGGTCAATGTAGTCGGGTATGTTTGGGTTGATGATTTTTGCCATATTTTAATGTTGTGCTAATTATTTTATAGTCATTTGTTTCTGGTTTGTTTTAGATTTTTCCATTAAAAAACCCCAAGTTCAAGCCGCACCTGTCGGATATAATTCCTTCAGGAGAGACTTGACCTTGGGGTGCTTTTTTGGCGATGAGCCCCTTGGTAAAATCAATCAGTATCTATTCAAATATGTGAATTTATTTAAATGAAAATCATTCCCTCCGATTTTTAGGAATCTAATATTTTCAATAATTTAGCTTTCCTTAGTCCTCTTGTAATATCCTTTTCAATATGTCTTTCGCCTATAATACAACCTTCTTTCCTGAGCAATTCAAAATGCTGCCTTTTCCCTTTCCCCTCATACCACCAGCAAAGTTTATTTTGGGTATTTGGATAGGTGTAGGTGACTATGCCATGGATTGGTTTCATGTACCGAAATAAATCTGTAGTAATCTCTATTTTATAACCACCCCAAGTTGGACGATACTTACATGATCGAGCGTATGTATTTGTAGTGTCAGAAAGAGCATGCATGATTTTCTTTCCTGAAGGTAAAGTGAGAACAACTTCAATTTCACTTCCCATCGAGTAACCATCATCGGGCAAATATTTTGCAATTTGAAGTAGACGAGAATAGATAACGGAATCTATTTGTTTTTTAAGACTACCATTGATCTTGGGAAGTTTGGCTGTAATCTCTTTGCGTTGCCGAATAAGTTTAACCATTTCGAAAATCATGCATCCGTCTTCTGGGTTAGATAAACTGCATTTGTTCCTTATAGTGTCAAACCTCACATATTTTCGTTCCAGTTCGACAGCCTTATTGTGAAGAATTGCTAAAGGATGTTTTACTTTTTTCATATTCACTGTAATTTTTTGGTGATTTTCGGTGGACAGGGAATAGTGGCTTATAATTAGCCTCTATTCCCTGAAACACCTTCAACCTTATTTGGCAGCTTTAGTAGATTTTACAAATGTTGGCTTGTTCGAGGAAGGATCAATATTAACGACATCCCACCCATTTTCTTTGTGATTCTCGAAGACGCTTAACTTTGATATGGTGGGCGGAAAGAGGGCATCGATAGTATCGAAAACCTTATCTTCTTTAATCCAACTGCCAGCATTAGGTTCGGTAATCGCTAACGGTGCTCCACCATTTCTCTCAAAAACCAGAAGCTCATCATGCATGATTTTGCAATAACGAGTTTGGTAAGACGAGTGATCATGGATCACTACTATTGACTCCGACAACTTAAATCCCCATCCAGACATTACCTTTTTCGCATGGGTCTTACAATCACGTGGAACTTGAACAAACACAGTAGCGTTATCCTGACATGCTATTGTTGCTATTTTCAATGTGAGCATCTTATTGAGCGTCTTAGGGTCTATTTCATCATGATTCTCTGCATGACATGGTAGTTTGATATAGATGACAGGGAAGCATTTTTTCGTTAATGGCTTTGTCGCTTCTAACGATGAATCAAGGGCATTCTTTTTCTCATCCAACTTAATAATCGCTGCTGGAATAGATAATACCCCAGCTTTGACTTTAGCAAGAAGGTCTGGGTTTTCTCTCTTGATCCTTTCGGCAAGGGGAACATAATCCCGACTTGTATTAAACATTTTACCAATCATGTTTCCTGATTTATGGGTGTCCTTGTTATCGGGCGATTTTTCTTCTGATAAGTCAATCCCATTAGCTTTAGCTTCGGCTTTCTTTTCGTTTGTTTCTTTTTGCTTGCGCCTTCGTTCTATTTCGACCTGTTCCTTTATCCGTGTCATAACTTCTTCCGATTCAACCGCAACTACTGCACCTTGAGATTTGGTCAAGTGTCGCCTTGTTTCGGAGCTAATAACCTTTTGAATTGCCTCATACTCAGTTCCTTTAAAAAAGTAAAACTTAGGTTTTTTATTTAAATCCAAGCATGCATTGTACCGGTGCCAGCCATCCAAGATTTTTCCTTGAAATATTATTATTTTCTTAAGCGGATCAAAACCGTTTGAATCAATGCTGTGCTTAAGTGCTGCTTTTTCGCTATCAGTCATTGCTGGTTGAATGTTAAAAGGATGCTTGACAAAATGGGGGATTTTGACCTTCAGAGGTTTTACCCTCCGGAATTTCTTTGGTGCAGTTACTGTTTTCTTAGCGACTACCTTTTGGGGTCTGCCTCCATTAGATTTCTTTTTCTCCACAACTTTAAGGTTGCTTTTATCCTCTGAGGATTTTAGCTCACCATCAGAACTTTTGTTGGTTTCGGGGACAATGGCTTTCTTGACCTTAGTAGATTTTTCCGAACTGCCAGTATCTTTCTTCTTGAGCTTTTTCAGCACGTCAACAATTTTACGATCAGTGTTTTTAATCTGGTTCTGCTTTTCACTGAAATCTTCCTCGGTCAATCTTAACATGTCGGGTGATTCTAACTCTTTTTTGAGCTTCTTGAGCTCCTCCTTCAGCTCTTTAAGCTGACGTTTCAATTCAGCTTTTTTGTCAACTGGTTTTTTTGAAGGAATCTCCTTGCTGTTTCCTTCTTGACTGTCGGGAAGCTGACCATTGGTCTGGTCTTCCCTTGATTTACTTTCATCTTTCATAGTTTTGATTTTTATATTAATAATTAAAAAAATTCATAGAAATGATCCATAGTCCAATCCCTTTTTGGCTTCAATGTTTCATGATCCCTCCATCATCCCCGCACCACCCGTTGTTAGTATCCCTGAAACGCTCAGTTTTTTTTATTGCTCCCGACTCACTATCTTTGGTTTTAATCTTCACGACATTCATTCTTCGGGTACATGTATCATTTGTGTTTGTATTACCTTTTATAATTATTTTCCGCAAAGATATGAAACTATTTTTAATATAAAAAATTCTACCAGATATATTTTGAATAATTTTTTTATCTGATAATTATTTTTTATTTTTGTGGTCTGTCTTTTAAAATAAACCAACAGGTATATGGCAACAAGGAAAATAAGTAAAACAACAATTATTACGATTGATGGGAAAGAATATCTCACCTTCCCACAGGCATTGAAATTCATTGACATTGACAGGAGCATATTACACCAGCGAATTATGAGGGAAGAAGTGCCAGACAGGGTCGAGAAAGACCCAGTCAATGCAATTAATATTGAAAAATACGTTTTCGTTCCACTGGAATATTGCAAGCGATACAAAGAGCAAGAAGACAATAAAAAAGCTCTTGAAAGAATCAAAGGATTTGGGACTTCAGATATTGAGACGCTTGAAAAGATCAAGGAACTTGGACTGACAAAAGAAGATATAGTGAAGTTAATTGCTTCGAAGAAAAAGAAGTAAAAGCACAACTTTGTTTTATAAGAAGAGGAACTCGTCAGGGTTCCTTTTTTTATTTATCCTAAAACATAAACTTAAAAGACCAAAGTTCGCCCGATAAGTCTCCACAGCAAATATTTTAAACTTTTTGGGTTCCGGTTACTATGATCATTAGTAATCGATTAACCAAAACACAAATAAAATGTACGATGAATGGGATTATGAACCGTTTTATGATGAGGAATATCAATATTTACGACTCCGGTTGGATGCAGAATGGATGGAATGGGAATATTATAATAGTGTACCCACATCAGATAGCCAACAGTCTGATGATTCAAAAAAGGGCATTCTTGAATCAGATGATATTTAGAATTTTTAAACAGAAAAAGGGAATAACCAATGAGAAGGTGTGGGCACAAGCGCAGTTTGGCAATATTACCATTGCTTGTGAACTTATGAATTGTGCGACCCTTCATCAGGGTTAACTGGTTGGAGTATATGACGAAGGTTTGCAAAATCAGCAGCAATCTTTTCATCAACAACTCTGGAGTATATTTGAGTGGTTTTTATACTCGTGTGTCCAAGGGCTTTGCTAACAGTCTCGATTGGCACACCATTGGACAGGGTAACTACCGTTGCAAAAACATGTCTGCCGACAGAATATGACAAAGGTTTCGTGATCCCAGCTAATGTTGCTATTTCTTTTAGGTAATCATTGGTCTTTTGGTTACTATACAATGGCATGACTTGATTCTCTTTCGTTTTGGGATGAGCACGGTATTTTTCCATTATTTGTAGTGCCTTGGGTAATAATGGAACACGTGCCTTTACATTACTTTTCTGCCTACGAGTGACAATCCATAGGTTCCCATCTACGCCCTTGATAATGTTATTGTAGGATAGGGTCTTCGCATCTATATATGATAGCCCAGTATAGCATGCAAACAAAAGTGAATCAAGCACCAACTGATGTTTGGGACTTAGACCTGTCAAGTTCTCGATGGCTGTCAACTCCTCCTGATCTAAAATAATACGATCATATGGATCAAATTTTAAATGATAATTTGTAAATGGGCTTTTTGTCATCCAGCCCTTTGATACTGCAAGATTGATTACTTTTTTTACCCGTTGCAATTGTTTCATTGCTCCATTGTGATGGCAATGCTTAACCTGTTGAAGAAAGAGATAGTAATTGGTTATAAAGTCCTTATCAAGATCAATCAATGGTATATCTTCACAATGGTACAGGTCATGAACAAATTCTTTCAGGTACTTAAGGCTTGTCCGAAAGTTTTTGTAGTTCCCATAAGTTGCTCCCGCTCCGATCAGGGATTTCATCAGCATATTATGGTTTTCAAAAAGATTAATCATGGAATGCTGGCGTTCCGACTTTCCGAGTAATTCATCAATTATCATTTGAGGATTGATGGATTTCCTTGATTCTAATAACTTGATGTAAGCATTGTAGGCTTTGTTCCTCATAACTTCAATATGAGGGTTGATATCGGATGCCTCTTTTAATTTTGACTTAACCAATCCCTTCTGAGAATCCCATGTTTCAATTGCTACACTGCGGTTTATTGAAAACACAGAATGCACTCCATCAATGGTGATCCTCTGGTAAATATGACCCTTACTACTTGAGTGTCTCCAGTTCTTTTTTAAGTAAAATGAAACTGAGAATGTCTGGTTACTTCTACCCATACCTCTTTTGGCTTTAGTGGGGTTGAGTAATCAGGGCGGGGTAACGAATGTGGCACACAAGTCCGACAAAATTGCGATGTGCAGCAAATTAAAAACCCCTAATCCATCGTTGCTTCCGCTTCAAAGAATTAAGGGTTTTTGTCTGATTTTCAGCTTTTTCGGGATTTGATCTTGGGAATTTAATCGTTTCTCCAAAATGCTGATTTTCAATTACTTGTCGGGATGAGAAGACTCGAACTTCCGACCCCCACGTCCCGAACGTGGTGCGCTAGCCAACTGCGCTACATCCCGATTCATCATTCTCAATACTAAAACCCTATTGAGGGCTGCAAATTTACAAAAA
>TBL_comb47_HYPODRAFT_10007967_pt1 | contig 10967 bp, 9 predicted proteins | sample TroBogypolimnion_40_FD_10682 | JGI IMG/M metagenome (IMG submission 10682) | reverse complement strand
GACGCTTGAAACATTAAAACAAGGATAAGTTGTTGATGGATAAGGAAAAAATAGAAAACATCAAGATGAGTTCTGATCGCCAGACTGAAGGTTTGGATACATCAAAACACACCCCCATGATGGCCCAATATCTGGGCCTCAAAGCGGACTTTCCGGACACGCTGCTGTTCTACCGCATGGGCGATTTCTACGAGATGTTTTACGGTGATGCCGAGAAGGCGGCGCGCCTGCTGGACATCACGCTGACCGCACGCGGGCAGAGTGCCGGCCAGCCGATCCCCATGGCCGGGGTGCCCTTCCACGCGATGGAGGGCTATCTGGCCAAGCTGATACGCCAGGGCGAGTCGGTGGCGATCTGCGAGCAGATCGGCGAGGTGGGCGGCAAGGGGCCGGTGGAGCGCAAGGTGATGCGGGTGGTGACCCCCGGCACGCTGACCGATTCCGAGCTGCTCAATGAGAAGACCGAATCCATGCTGATGGCCGTGCACCAGGGGCCGCGCAACCGCTGCGGCCTGGCCTGGCTGTCGGTGACGCAGGGCATTGTGTTTCTGGCCGAATGCGCGCCCGACGCGGTGGCGGCCTGGGTCAGCCGCGTCTCGCCCAGCGAACTGGCCTATAGCGCCGCGGTGACCCACAGCTTTGAAGACCGTATCAAGCGCTTGCGCATGGGAACCTCGGTATTCCTGACGGCACGCCCGGAGTTCCAGTTTGACGCAGCCCTGGGCCAGACCAAGCTGCTCTCCGCCCTGCAAGCCGCCAGCCTGACCAGCTGGAACGCGCAAGACCTGCCGCTGGCCCATGCCGCCGCCGCCGCCCTCTTGGCCTATGCCGAGCACACGCAAGGCCGCAAGCTCACCCACATCAGCAGCGTGCAGGTGCAGCGTGACGACGCCCTGATCGACCTGCCCGCCACCACTAGGCGCAATCTGGAACTGGTGCAGACGCTTCGCGGTGAGGACTCGCCCACCCTGTTCTCGTTGCTGGACAGCTGCATGACCGGCATGGGCAGTCGAGCCCTGAAGCGTTGGCTGCTGGAGCCCAAGCGTGAGCGCACCGAGGCGCGCCAGCGCCTGCAGGCCATCCACATACTGCACAACGGCACCAACGCCAATCTGTGGCAGACCCTGCGCCAGCAACTCAAGGGCTGCGCCGATGTGGAGCGCATCACCGCCCGCATGGCCCTGCGCCAGGTGCGCCCGCGCGAGCTGGTGGCGCTGTTGCTGACGCTGCAAAAAACGCAGACCCTGTCGCAGCATCTGCAAGGCCTGGACGGTGTGCTGGGTGACATGGCCACCGCCCTGGTGCCGCCGCCGGAATGTGCGAATCTGATTGCCGCCGGCATTGCCCCCGAGCCTGGGGCACAAGTGCGCGATGGCGGCGTGATAGCGAACGGATTTGACGCCGAGCTGGACGAGCTGCGCGCCATCCAGACCAACTGCGATGCCTTTTTGCTGGACCTGGAGGTGCGTGAAAAAGCGCGCAGCGGCATTGCCACGCTGCGCGTACAGTTCAACCGCGTGCATGGCTTTTACATCGAGGTCAGCGCCGCGCAAGCCGCCAATGTGCCGCAAGACTATCGCCGACGCCAGACGCTGAAAAACGCCGAACGCTTCATCACGCCCGAACTCAAGGCCTTTGAGGACAAGGCGCTCTCGGCACAGGAGCGGGCCCTGGCACGCGAGAAATGGCTGTTTGAGCAGGTGTTGGACCAATTGCAGGCCTTTGTGCCCATGCTGACACGCACGGCGCAAGCGCTGGCCGCACTGGACGCGCTGTGCGCCCTGACCGAGCGCGCCCTGACGCTGAACTGGTGCGCGCCGCAATTTGTCGAGCAACCCTGCATCGACATCACACAAGGCCGGCACCCGGTGGTGCAGGCGCGCTTAGCCGAGTTGTCGAGCGGAAATTTCATCGCCAACGACACCCGCCTGGGCGCCAAGCAGCGCATGCAGATGATCACCGGCCCCAACATGGGCGGCAAATCCACCTATATGCGCCAGGTCGCACTCATCGTCTTGCTGGCGAGCATGGGCAGCCATGTGCCGGCCACGGCCTGCACCCTGGGGCCGATAGACGCCATCCACACCCGCATAGGCGCGGCCGATGACCTGGCCAACGCCCAGTCCACCTTTATGCTGGAAATGACCGAGGGCGCGCAGATCCTGCACGCGGCCACACCGCAAAGCCTGGTGCTGATGGACGAGATCGGCCGAGGCACCTCCACCTTTGACGGCCTGGCCCTGGCCAGCGCGATTGCCACGCAGCTGCACGACAAGACCCAGGCCTTCACACTGTTTGCCACGCATTACTTTGAACTCACCGAGTTCCCCGCCACCCACCACGCCGCCATGAATGTGCATGTGAGCGCGGCGGAGGCCGGGCGCGACGTCGTCTTCCTGCATGCGATTGAGCCGGGGCCCGCAAGCAAGAGCTACGGTGTGCAGGTGGCGCGTTTGGCGGGCATGCCGGCTGCGGTGTTGAACCAGGCGCGACATACCCTGGACGCTTTGGAGGCGCAGGCCACGGCGTCGCAGCGGCAGGTGGATTTGTTTGCGGCGGCGCCGGTTGCGGAAGTGGCGTCTGCTTCAGCCGTGGAAGCGGCAGTCGTGGCGATGAATCCGGATGCCATGAGCCCGCGCGAGGCCTTGGAGGCGCTGTACGTGCTCAAGGGGCTGGTAGCCAAGGGTTGAGTTCGGCTTGCTGTTGTGCCCTGCGACGGTTGGGCGGGCAGGCGTTTCGCGCCTGCATGTGGGCGGGCTGAGCAGCGTTTGAGGGCATTGGCGACTTGGCGCCGAATGTCTCTGATTGGCTGGAAGCGGACCTCTATCAGGCCAAGTCCTTCGCCAGAAACCGACCATATCCAGTCATCAAAAAATTAACTCTGAAGCGGCCCTAGGTTGTACAGACTTCTCTACAGCAGTCATTGCAAGAGCCAGTGCCTGATGATTTGTCAAGCTCCACCGAGCGGCAGGTAAAGGGTCATTGGCGCATCCATACAAGGGATGAAACCGTATCGCTCGTAGAACGACTTCGCTTTTTCATCTTTTGCATCCACCAGCAGCGCGTAGGCACCAACAAGGCTGCGGGCATGCAGACATCTGTCAACGGCACAACCGATGAGAACCTCGCCCAATCCGGCTCTGCGACTTTCCCTATCGCGTGCCAGGCGCCCCATGCGAAAGCACGGAACGGGGTAGCGGGGTAGTTTTTTTCGTTCAGTTTCACTGAGTTGTTGAACATCTATTTGTGCCGCACTGAGCGTATAGAAACCCAGGATCTTGCTTGGCACCGCGTCATCCACTATCACAAAGACGGTGCTGATGCCCTTTGCATTCTGCTGAGCTGCGTATTTGTGCAAGTAATCATCGAGAGCCGGTACCCCACAATGAAAGGCTGCGCGATCGTGCAGCCTGACATCAAAAACCTGCTCTTCAAGCACGCTTGACCTTGGCCGCAGCGGTCAGCGCAGCCTGCAACGCCGGGTTAGGGCTGAATACGCCATTGATCGCTGCGTTGAAAGCAAGAAAATCTCTTTTGGAGAGCGTCACCCGCGACTCTTTCTCCAACAGGGTTTGTGCTTTTTCTTTGGCCGCACTGCGGACAAAGCCAGCCATAGTCGTACCCATAAGGCTTGCCGCACGGGAGAGAAGATCCTTATCCTCAGCATCAAGCTTTAGATCAAAACGGGCAACTGCGGTCATGACAACTCCAAGATTTATACGGCATTTTACCGTATCAAATCTGGGTAGTCAAACTCGAAATGCTGAACGACCGCTTCGGCGTTCAACACCTGCCTTGGTATGTCCGCTCCACACGAATGCATATGACGGCAATGGGCCCACTCCTGCCGCCGACCTGACAGTAACCTACTTCCGCTTTCCACGGCATACCTGCCTTCCGATGGCAGAGTCTGAAAAACCGCAATCAGCCTGTAGCGATACTGACCCGCCCCGCGATGACTATTGTGTGCTGGCCCGCCCAGGTCCGCAGCACTTGGGGTATGCCGGGTGACGATTTGTGGTACTCCACCATGAGGAGCCCGGCGTACCCCTTGTGCCGCAGTGCCCGAAGCACACAACGTCGTACTGCCCACAGATTCAGACGGACCACCCCTCCCTTTACACTCTAGGGTTTTCCAGACACAAGAAAAGCATGACTTACTGCGTTGCCATCAAACTGAATGCCGGCCTGGTGTTCCTCTCCGACTCCCGCACCAACGCCGGACTCGACCAGATCAGCACCTTCCGCAAAATGATTTGCTACGAAAAGGCCGACGACCGCTTCATGGTCCTGCTGTCGGCGGGCAACCTCAGCATCTCGCAGTCCATCCGCGAAATTTTGCAGACCGAGCGCCTCAAAGACCACGACGAAGACGAAGGCGTCACCATCTGGAACGCCAAGAGCATGTTCGAAGCTGCCCGCGTGCTGGGCGCCACCATCCGCAAGGTGCATGACCGCGACGCTGGCTCACTCAACCAATCCGGTGTGGACTTCAACGTGTCGCTGATCTTCGGCGGCCAGATCAAGGGCGAGGGCATGCGATTGTTCCAGGTCTACTCGGCCGGCAACTTCATTGAAGCCACGCCCGAGACGCCCTACTTCCAGGTTGGCGAATCCAAATACGGCAAGCCGGTGCTGGACCGCGTGATCACGCCTACCACGCCGCTGGACGAGGCCGCCAAGTGCGCCCTGGTGTCCATGGACTCCACGCTCAAATCAAATTTGTCGGTGGGCCTGCCGCTGGACATGGTGGTGTACGAGGTCAACACCTTCCACACCGACAAGGTGGTGTGCATTGACGAGCACAACCCCTACTTCAAGATGCTGCACGGCAACTGGGGCCTGAAGCTGCGCGAAGTGTTTGACAGCATCGAAGACCCGACCTGGGATGGCGCGCAAACCGAGGTGCCACTGATGCAGCCCTCCGAGCGCAGCCTGCCGCTGAAGAAAATCACCACGCCCGACGAACGGCTGATTTGAAAATCCCGACCCCAGCTCCCCCGCTGCGCATGGGTCGCGGCCCCAAAGGGGCGCAGCTCGGTGTGGGGCGACCCGGCTCCGAGCCAGTCCGCGCTGCAGGCACTGCGCCGTGATCGTTTTCTCCCACGCCAACAGCTTTCCGGCCAGCACCTACAAGGTGCTGTTTCGCAGCCTGCGCGGGCGCGAATTTACCGTCAAAGCGGTGGACCAGTTCGGCCACGACCCGCGTTACCCGGTAACCAGCAACTGGCCGCACCTGGTGCAGCAGTTGTGTGAGTTCACCGAGGCCGAGGCTGCCGGTCAGCCGGTCTGGCTGGTGGGACACTCGCTGGGCGGCTACCTGAGCCTGATGGCTGCCATACGCCTGCCGCATCTGGCAAAAGGTCTGGTGCTGATTGATTCGCCGGTGCTGGGCGGCTGGAAGTCGAGCGCGGTGCGTCTGGCCAAGCAGACCGGCCTGGTCGGTTCGTTTTCACCGGGCGCCATCAGCAAGCGCCGCCGCAACACCTGGGCTACGGTGGACGAGGCCTTTGCACATTTCCGCCACAAAAAAGCCTTTGCCCATTGGGACGAGCAGGTGCTGCGCGATTACGTAAGCTATGGCACCGAAGAAGTAGATGGCAAGCGCGTGCTGGCCTTTGACCGCGATGTGGAGACCGCCATTTACAACGGCCTGCCCCACAACCTGGAGCGCCAGCTCAAGCGCCACCCCTTGCAATGCCCGGCGCACTTTATCGGTGGCACGCGATCCGAAGAACTGCGCCGCGTCGGCATGAAGCTCACCAGCCAAGTGGTACAGAGCCGCATCACCATGATGGAGGGCAGCCACCTGTTTCCCATGGAAAAGCCCATAGAGACGGCGGCGGCGATTGAGGCCGCGATTCGCGCGCTGGAAAGCGCCGCAGCTTAGACGCCTAAGCGACCCCCTTCACCGTGCCTCCAGGCCGTCGCCAGCATGCCAAAGACAATGCCGTCAAAGCACTTCCAAGGCTATTCGTATCGCAAGGCCTGAATCGGTAATAGTTGCGAGGCACGCCTGGCCGGATAAAAACCGAAGAACACACCAACAAAGCCCGAGAAGCCCACGGCCAGCACAATCGAGGCCAGGCTCATGCTGACCTGCCAGCCGGCAAAGGCGCCCACACCCCAGGTGGCCGCAGCGCCCAGCGCCACGCCAAGGGCGCCGCCAATCAAACTCAGCGTCACTGCCTCAATCAAAAACTGCGCCAGGATGTCGCGTCCACGCGCGCCCACAGCCATGCGCAGGCCGATCTCACGGGTGCGTTCGGTCACGCTGACCAGCATGATGTTCATGATGCCGATACCGCCGATCAAGAGGCTGATGCCGGCCACGGCCGCCAGCAACAACGTCATGACGCGGCTGGATTCTTCCTGGGCCTGCAGCATCTCGGTCAGGTTGCGCACCTGAAACGGATCGTCGCCGCCGGGAGCCACCTTGAAACGCTGGCGCAGCAGGTCCTGAATCGCCACCTCGACCTGCTTCATGTCCTGGCCATCGCGCACCTTGACCGAAATCGAACCCACGCGCTTGAGGCGGATGCTGGCGTCGCCGCCCCAGATGCGGTTGCGCAGCGTGCTCAGCGGCACCATGATGGTGTCGTCCTGGTCCTGGCCCATGGAGTTCTGGCCCTTGGGGCCGAGCACGCCGATCACCGTCATGGGAATATTGCGCACGCGGACCATCTGCTCCACCGGGTCCTGCTCGCCAAACAGCTCGCGCGCCACCGTGGCGCCCAGCCAGCAGACCTTGGCCGAACCGGCCAGCTCGGCGGTATCAAACAGGCGCCCGCTGGCCAGTGGCCAGTCGCGCGCCTCCAGGTAGTCATTGTTGACGCCGACGATGCTGGTGTTCCAGTTGGCATTGCCGAACACCAGTTGGCCATTGGCGCGCGAGGTGGGCGCGGCCACCTGCACCTCGGGTATCTCCAGCGCGATGGCCGTGGCGTCCTCTTCGGTCAGGCGCTGGCGGGTCTGCGCACCCAGGCGCACACCGGCCTGCGACACGCCGCCGGGGATCACCAGCATGATGTTGGAGCCCAAACCCTTCATCTGTTCCTGCACCCGGTCCGTGGCGCCCTGCCCCACTGCAATCATGGTGATGACCGCCGCCACGCCAATGATGATGCCCAGCATGGTGAGCACGCTGCGCAAGGCATTGGCTGCGAGGGCGCGCAGGGCGCTGCGCAGGGCGGCGAAGACGTTCACCCCCACGCTCCACCGCTGCGCGGGTCGCTGCCCCCCAAGGGGGCCCTCGCGCCTTGGGACGGCCCGGCGCCGCTCGCTGTTCCCTCCAACGCTGCACCGCTGCAGGTGTCCTGCACGATCTGCCCGTCCTTGAACACCAGTTTGCGCCGCGCCCAGGCTGCTATGTCGGCCTCGTGCGTCACCAGCACCACGGTCATGCCCTGCCGATTCAAGTCGGTCAGCAGCCGCATGATGTCTTCGCTGGTCTGCGAATCGAGTGCGCCGGTGGGCTCATCGGCCAGTATCAGTTGCGGCTGGTTCACCAGCGCGCGGGCAATGGCCACGCGCTGCTGCTGGCCGCCGCTGAGTTCGGCCGGACTGTGGCCCATGCGTTCCCCTAGACCCACGCGCTGCAGAGCCTGTGTGGCGCGCTCGCGCCGCACGGCCGCCTTGATGCCGCTGTAGACCATGGGCAGTTCCACGTTCTCCAGGGCCGAGGTGCGCGGCAGCAGGTTGAACTGCTGGAACACAAAGCCGATGCGCCGGTTGCGCACCGAGGCCAGCTGGTCCGGGCTCATGCCCTCCACCGCCTCACCGGCCAGGTGGTAAGTACCCGACGTAGGCAAATCCAGGCAGCCCAGAATATTCATCAGCGTGGACTTGCCCGAGCCGGAGGCGCCCATGATGGCGACGAAGTCGCCCTCGGCAATGTCCAGCGTCACATCGCGCAGGGCGTGCACCGTCTGCGCCTCACCCGCGCGCTGCTGTGCGAGGGTGCCCATGGTGTAGGTCTTGCAGAGGCTACGGGCCTGAATCAGCACGCGGTAGGTCACGCTCATGGGGGGCCTAAAACGGCGCCCGCGGGCCGGCGGTCTTGGGAGCGCTGCCGACCGCAGACTTGGTGCCGACAATCACTTCGGTACCCGCCTGCAGTTCGGCCGCAGCGTTGGGGCCCAGCAGCAGCTCGGTCATGCTGCCGTCGCTCACACCCAGGCGCACGTTCAGGGCGCGCGGCTTTCCCTGGGCATCCAGCATATAAATGCGGCCACGACCCGCTTCGCGCGCCGCAACGGGCGCAGGCTTGTCCCGACCGGCCGCAGCAGATGCCGCACTCGCCGGTGCCTTGGCGCTTTCTGCTGGCTCCACCCCGGCAATGCGCATGCGCAGAGCGCTGTTGGGCGCCTTGAGCACATCGGCGCGTTCCTCGGTCACCACGCGCACATTGGCCGTCATGCCGGGCAGCAGCTTGCCGTCCACATTGGCAAAGCCCACGACCGCCACATAGGTCACCACATTGGCCACGTTGCTGGCAGCCTTGCGCACCTGGCGGATCTGGCCTTCAAAGGTCTGGCCGGGGAAGGCATCGACCGTGAAGCTGGCCTTCTGTCCGGTGCGCAGGCGGCCCACATCGCTTTCGTCGATGGCGGCCTCCACCTGCATGTCGCTCAGGTTCTGGGCAATGATGAAGAGCTCGGGAGCCTGCAGGCTGGCGGCCACGGTCTGGCCGCGCTCAATCGTGCGTTTGATGACGATACCGTTGACCGGCGAGGTGATGCGGGTGCGCGCCAGGTCGATGCGGGCCTGGGCCATAGCTGCATCGCGCTGCGCCACACCGGCCTGGGCCGATTTCACGCCGGCCTGTGCCACACCCACCTGGGCCTGCACCGCCTTCAGGGCCTCCTGGCTGGTGTTGACCAGGGCACGCGCCTTGTCGGCCTCGCTCTGGGCAATGAACTGACGCTCCACCAGGCTTTGCTTGCGGTCCAGATCGCGCTGGGCTTCGGTCAGGTCGACCTGGGCGCGGCTTACCTGCGTCAGCGCAGCCAGCAGATTGGCCTGGGCCGTGGCCACAGAGGCACGTGCCGCATCCACATCGGCCTGGGCCGAGCGCACACGGTATTCAAAGGTTTCGGGATCGATCTGGGCCAGCAACTGGCCGGCCTTGACCTCGGAGTTGAAGTCCACCAACAGGTCGCGAATCTGGCCGCTGACCTGGGTGCCCACCGTGATCAGGGCTACGGGGTTGACCGCGCCGCTGGAGGCCACGGTGGCCTGCAGGCTGCCGCGCTCCAGTTTGGCCGTGCGGTATTGCACCGCATCGGCTGCAGCGCGCTGGGTCCACCAGACGGCACCACCACCGGCTGCTGCTACAAGGACAAGGGCCGCAATCCATACACGTTTGTTCATGGACCTATTGTAGAAACCGGCCCTCAGTCGGCGGTCTTGGAGCGGCAACACCCCGGTAAAGCGTGGGTCAACAGCAGCTCCGTGGATCAGCCCTTGAGCAGGCCGCCCAGCATGCCCATCAAATCGCCACCGTTGCCCAGACCGGCGGTAGGCACCTGGCCATCGGGCGTGAGGTGGTCGACCAGACCCGGCAACACGCTGGATAGTTGCCCAGCCAGTTCCGTGGGGTTGACGCCAAACTGGCTGGCCAAATTCTGCACTGCGTCGCTGCCCAGCACGCTGCTAAGCTGTTCACCGGTAATGGGTAGATTCTCTCCCTTGCCCACCCAGGAACTGACCACATCGCCCAAGCCGCCCTGCTGGAACTTTTCCATCAGGCCTTGTAGCCCACCGTGCTCGCCATCGTTGCCCAACAGGCTGCTGGCAGCCTGCATCAGTTGCGGCTGGTTGCCCAACATGCCCATCAGCCCTTGCAAGCCTTCGCCGCCCTGCAGCTGGCCGGAAACGGCGCTCAATACGGAATCAAACAAGCCCATGGGATCTGCTCCTGCAAAAAAAGCGCAGTGTGACACAAGCGCGTGTCAGAGCAGTTTCACGCACTTTTAACGGGGCTTTGTCGCAATGCACCGCCTTTGCGCGCATAACGCTGCTGGCACAAGCCACTGATCCACATCAAGTGGCATCCAACTTGCTTGTACCCGGTGTTCGCAGAGAGGATTGCTTGCTGCTTATACTGGCGGTGTAGGGACTGGCCTAGGCTTAGCCCTATACCCAACTGCAAAAAAGTGGGTTAACGTTCGCTCTGTAGAAAACGTATTCACAATTTTGTTCAACTTAAATACTGGAGTTTGAAACTCATGAAGCTTAAATCCGTTGCTGTTGCTGTGCTGGCCCTTACCTCTGGCTTCGCCTTCGCCCAATCTGTCGTGACCATCGCCCACGTTGGCCCCACCAGCGGCGCAATTGCCCACCTGGGCAAAGACAACGAAAACGGCGCCATCATGGCCGTGGAAGAAATCAACGCAGCCGGCCTGACCATCGGTGGCCAAAAGGTCACCCTCAAGCTGATGACCGAAGATGACGGTGCAGACCCCAAGCAAGGCACGGCCGTTGCCCAGAAGCTGGCTGATGCCAAGGTTTCCGGCGTGATCGGCCACCTGAATTCGGGCACCACCATCCCCGCCTCCAAGATTTACAGCGATGCTGGCATTCCCCAGATCTCGCCCTCGGCTACCAACCCCAAGTACACACGCCAGGGTTTCAAGACCACCTTCCGCGTGGTGGCTGACGACACCCAACTCGGTGGCACCCTGGGCCGTTACGCTGTCAACACCCTCAAGGGCAAGACCGTGGCTGTGATCGACGACCGTACCGCTTACGGCCAGGGCGTGGCTGAAGAATTCAGCAAGGCCGTGGTTGCAGCCGGCGGCAAAGTGGCTGCCAAGGAGTTCACCACCGACAAGGCGACCGATTTCAACGCCATCCTGACCACCATCAAGGGCAAGAAGGTTGACGTCGTGTTCTTCGGCGGTATGGACGCTGTGGCCGGCCCGATGCTGCGCCAGATGAAGTCGCTTGGCATCAACGCCAAGTTC
>TBL_comb47_HYPODRAFT_10007964_pt1 | contig 10971 bp, 10 predicted proteins | sample TroBogypolimnion_40_FD_10682 | JGI IMG/M metagenome (IMG submission 10682) | reverse complement strand
TCGTCCCGGATGGGACGGAATCTTTCATTTTCACTTTTTTCTACCCATATTTTATCCCTGACGGGATTGAAAATCTAATTTTAAACAGTCTCAAAGCAGGATAAGAATTATCGTTTACCTTCCCGTAATTATCAGTTCCTTAGTCGATAACAATCCGCATGCCGCATAAATATCCTGTCCGCGTGAAGCGCGGATGGTGGTGGTAATATCCTTCGCGGTAAGCTGATCCCTGAAGCTGGTAATCGTCTCTTCATCAGGACTCTCCAGTGGTGTTCCCGGGACGGGATGAAAACGGATCAGGTTAATCCGGCATCGGATTCCGGCCAGTAGCTTGGTTAATTCCCGGACATGATAAGGTGTGTCATTCAACCCTTTAAAGAGAATATATTCGAATGAGACCCGCCTCTGACGTCCAAAGTCCCACCCTTTGATTTCGTTGACCACCTCGGCTATCGGATAGGCAATCTGAACAGGCATAAGCTTGCGGCGCTCTTCATCAAAAGGGGTGTGAAGGCTGATAGCCAGATGAGCCTCACTTTCGTTGAGGAACCGGATCATGGCCGGAATAATCCCGATCGATGATACCGTAATGCGCCGCGGAGACATGGCGAATCCCCATTCGGAAGTGAGAATATCGAGACTTTTAAGTACGGCGTCGAGGTTATCAAACGGTTCACCCATACCCATATAAACGATATTGGAAATGTCCCCGAACTCCTTAATGCTCTTAATCTGGTTTGCAATTTCCCCGGCAGTAAGCTGTCCCTGAAAACCCTGTTTGCCCGTCATGCAGAAAAGGCAACCCATCTTGCAGCCGACCTGGGTGGAAACGCAGACGGTCTTCCGGTCATCATCGGGAATCATTGCCGTTTCGATAAACTTATTGTGGGAGGCCGGAAAGAGGTATTTTTTTGTTCCGTCAATACTGACCTGCACTTTTGATGGCGCAGAGAGACCAAACTCATATTTTTCATTCAGCAGATCGCGTGCCTTTTTGGAGAGGTTGCTCATCTCGTCAATCGAACTGATCTCCTTTTTATAAAGCCAGTCAGCCAGCTGTTTGCCGGTGAATTTAGGTAATCCAAGCGCCAGGCTGATCTCCTGCAGTTCATTTAAATCTTTGCCAAAAAGCTGATCTTTCACTCGAAAAAAATTAGATTAACTTACATATTTACAGACTATTGATTCGCATGGAACCCACATGGATTTATTCATCTCTTTTTGAAAACGTTAGTCCATGAGGTTTCATACCTCTCAAATTTAAAATCACCCGCAGTTGATTGCAGATCAGTTAGAAATAGATTTCGGCAAAAATATGATCATACGGTATTCCTTTGGATATCAAAAGATCACGAACATCAACAACCATGAGTGACTTGCCGCAAAGGTAGTATTTATAATCCGGGGGAAAGTTATTTGTCGTTAAAAGATAGTCCGTCACCCTTCCGCCAAACACCTGGTCAGCTGTTTCGCGGGAGCAGCAACGGATATAATTGGGTCCCAGCGCCCAATCAAGTTCCTCTTCGAAATAGAACTGATTGAGGTAGCTTACCCCGTGAATCAGTACCTTGTTATCTGACATTCCTGACTGAAACATGCTGTAAAAGGGGGAGATCCCCGTGCCTGTTGCGATCCAGTATGCCGGGTTATGATCTCCATGGAAGCTTCCATAAGGTGCAGAAACCAGGAGCGAGTCGCCCGGAACAAATCGTGCCAGTCGCGGCGTCAGATACCCCTCTTCCTTGATGTTGAAAAGAACACTCATCCGGTCACCTGAGTTTCCGCTGCAAACGCTGTAAATACGGGGCGGCTGTAAACGGTCGATGGCTATTTTAACCACCTGTCCGGGGATAAAATGAAGCTGTGACCGCCAGGAGATAAGGAACACTCCGGGTGATAATTGGTTATTTTCAAGTACTTTTACTGTGAAAAGTGGGATCTCGGAACGTGAATATTCTTGAGCTTTTGCCATGTCGTTTAGTTATTTTAGGTTTAGGAATTTCACAAGGCTTTCAAAAACAATAAAGCTGTTGGTTCGTCGAATTTTTATGCAAGATAAGCAAAACAAAATTATTTCGGAAGGGTTGTTTTAACAATAATTCTTTCCCAAAACCGGAAATAAAGACTAATTAGTCTGATAAAGAAATAAATGATTAATTTTGCAGTCCAAAATTTAGTAAGATGATGAGTTTAATGAAGCCCGATCTGCAAATGGACGAGAGCTTTTATAAAATTGAAGAGATCAGAACGTTGACCGGAAACGCTTTTTCTGTGAAATTGCCAAAAGTCAGGTTCGCCTTCAAAGCAGGTCAGCATATTTCGTTGGGTATTGTTGGTGGAAATCAAAGCCGGGAGTACTCGATTTACAGTGGCGAAAATGATGAGAATCTCGAAGTTCTCGTTAAGGAGGTTGAAAACGGCTATTTCACACCACAGCTAAGAAAGTTAAAGGCAGGGAGGATGGTTGAGGTTCATGGTCCATTCGGGAAATTTGGAATGGAGCCAGAGGCTGCAAAGAGCGGAAAATTTGTGTTTATCGCAAGTGGCACCGGTATTGCGCCATTCAGGAGCATTGTTCGCACCTACCCCGAAATTGATTATCAGCTTATCCATGGCGTGAGATATGCCGAAGAGGCCTATGACAGTCATGAATATGACAGCAGCCGTTATATACTATGTACCAGCCGTGAGAAAAAAGGCGCTTATCATGGAAGGCTTACCGGATATCTGAAAACATGTGCCTTTGCCCCCGAAACTCATTTTGATCTTTGCGGAAACAGCAGCATGATCTTTGACGCCCTGGAGATCCTTCGCGAAAAAGGGTTCGATCGCGATCAGATCCATTGCGAGGTCTATTTTTAGCCAGCGGCCAGTTACTAATAGCCAGCCGCACATTTTAAATGAATATTAATTAAGGGAATGAAGTACCACTTGATCACATTGGGATGCCAGATGAACATCGCTGACAGCGAACGGGTAAGTTCTGTGCTTGAAGGGATGGGCTATGAAAAGACAGACAATGAAGAGGATGCCAGTTTATTGGGCATTCTGGCCTGTTCAGTCCGCCAGAAACCGATTGATAAGGTGTACAATAAGATAGCACAGTGGAACAGGTGGAAAAATAAACGGAACCTGATCACCTTTGTTTCGGGATGCCTGTTGCCTGCAGATAAGGAGAAATTCCTGAAGACCTTTGATCTTATTTTTCCCATGAGTGAACTGGGGCAATTACCCGATATGATCAGGGAGTATGGCGTTGTTACTCCAGCCGGACTTAAGCTGCCCCAGCCGGTTATGCCCAAGAATGAGCACATTGTCTCTATGTGGCATATTAAACCCAAGTATCACTCTACCTATGAGGCGTTTGTCCCCATACAAAACGGATGCGATAAGTTCTGTACTTTCTGTGCAGTACCCTATACCCGTGGACGTGAAGTTTCGCGGCCGTCGGGAGAAATAATTGAAGAAATTCAAAATCTTGTGCATCAGGGTTACAAATCGATCACCCTTTTGGGTCAGAATGTGAATTCGTATGGTTTGGATAAGCATGGCAGGGAGATTACCTTTGCCGGACTCCTCAGACAGATTGGCGACTTTGGAAACACTTCGGCACATGAGTTCTGGGTCTATTTTACCTCCCCGCATCCGCAGGATATGAATCGAGAGGTGATTGAAGTTATTGCTTCGTTTGATTGCCTGGCCAAACAGATCCACCTTCCGATGCAAAGTGGCGACGAAAAAGTACTTATTAAAATGAACCGCCGCCATTCGATGGATAAATACCGGAGGATTGTTGCTGACATCCGTGAACTGATTCCTCAGGCTACGCTGTTTACCGATATTATCGTAGGATTTACCGGAGAGGGGGAGGCTGAATATCAGAATACCGTAAAAGCATTCGAGGAGTTCAAATTCAATATGGCCTACATCGCTATGTATTCTCCACGGCCCGGAGCCGCAAGCTTCCGCTGGGAAGATGAGGTTTCATCCGAGGTGAAGAAAGATCGGTTACGCAGCCTTTCTGAGGTATTAAAAGTGTGTTCTCATGATTATAATGAGTCTTTGCTGGGCAACACCCTGAGGGTGCTGGTGAACGGAACCGACCGGAAAACCGGATTATCAACCGGACTCACAGAAGGCAAAATCATTGTTCGCCTCGATCGTCATGATGATACCCTGATGGGTAAGATTGTGAATGTCAAAATAACCTCGGCTTCATTTTTGTCCATGAGCGGTGAAGTTGTTCATGGTAAATGAGTTTTTACATAACATTATAAATCTGAAGTAAATCCGTGATCTTAAACCAGAAAAAGACCGTCGCCTTTAAAACATTAGGTTGCAGGCTCAACCAGTACGAAACCGATGCGTTGGTCACCGACTTTAGCCAGGCCGGGTACGAACTGGTTGACTACAATGCCTCACCGGATGTGGTGATTGTTAATACCTGCACCGTTACAAACCAGAGTGATCAGAAATCGCGATCGGTCATCAGTCAGACTGTTCGCAAGGCTAAGAATGCGGTGGTGGTGGTGACCGGTTGCATGGCCAATAATTTCAGGGAGAAGCTTGAAAGCCAGGAAAATATTACGTTTGTCGTGGAAAACAACCGGAAGAGCTCCATCCTTAGCCTGGTTGACGCTCACTTTTCGGGTGAGATTGTCCATCCCGATCAGCTGCCGCAGGATGTTTTCCGTTACGAACCGGTCCGGAAGAGTCTGCACACCCGCAGCGCCGTAAAAATTCAGGATGGCTGCGACAATTTCTGCACCTTCTGCATCATTCCCATGGTTCGGGGACTGGCAGTCTCCAGACCCGTGGCTGATGTGTTGGAGAGTGTCCGAAAGACTGTGGCGAATGGGTTCAAAGAGCTGGTAATTACAGGTGTCAACATCGGGCGTTATGAAGATGGCCCCGTTCATTTTGAAGATTTACTGGCTAAGATATTGGAGATCCCGGGTGATTTTCGCGTACGCATTTCATCGCTGGAGCCTGATGGGTTTGGAGATGATTTTGTAAAGTTATTTGCCCACCCAAAACTGATGCCCCATCTTCACCTGTGTCTGCAAAGCGGATCGGATAAAACGCTCCTCCGGATGAGGCGGATGTACGATGCGGGACAATTTCGCAAAACAATTACCAATTTCAGATCGGTGTATCCCGATTTCAATTTTACCACAGATATCATCGTCGGTTTTCCCGGCGAGACGGACGATGAATTTCAGCAAACCCTCGATGCGGTAAGGGAGTTTAATTTCAGTCATGTCCATACTTTTAAATACTCTGTTCGAAAAGGGACAAGAGCTGAACGGCTGGAAAATCACCTCCCGGAAAAAATTAAAAATGAACGCTCACTTAAAGTAAGAGACCTTTCTGTTGAAAATAAGCTGAACTATTTCAAGACCTTTATCGGGAAAACACAGGAGGTCCTGGTCGAAAAGATTGCCCCGGGGATTGCCAGTGGTTACGGCCAGCATTATATTCCGGTTCGTTTTGAAATCACAGGTACCCAAAAGAATACGATACATACCGTGAAACTTACCGAATTGTGCGGATCGGACGAAGATTGCTACCTGTTGGGAGAATTAATAATTTAGCTTCCTGCAATTATAATCAATCCAAGTCCCGCAACAAAAAGGACAAACATCATTGCCAATAACTTATTTACCATTTTGGGTGCGTTTTTAAACTCCTTCCAGATGAACACCCCCCAGAGTGCGGCGATCAGTGTGGCCCCCTGTCCCAGCCCATAGGATATCGCAAATCCGGCTTTATTGGCTGCAAGGATACTCAGCGACATTCCTACGCACCAGATCATTCCTCCTCCAATTCCTGTGAGGTGTTCCTTTAACGATCCCCTGAAATATAGGGAATAAGTGACCGGTGAACCCTCAAATGGTTTTCTCATCAATATGGTGTTAAATAGAAAATTACTAATTAGTACTCCCAAAGAAAAGATGAAGACGGCGGCATAGGGGGTGAGCATCCCGGCCTCGGGGTTTACCTGATTTATGGCCATTGAAGCAGCTACAAAACGATAAAAAAGCGCCATCAAAACACCTCCGACAATCGACAGAATAATTCCCCTGGCAGGAACCTTATGGGCCTGAGCCGTCTTTTTTCCGTAGGCTAAGGCATCGATGACAATGGCAATGCTGACCAGGGCAACTCCGCTAAACAAAAGCAGAGCATCACCCTGAGGTTTCGCAATATAATTGATTATCACCCCCAATACCAGGGCAATTCCTATCCCGACCGGGAATGCAACGGACATTCCGGCTATGGCTATGGCAGCCACAATTAGGATATTGGCGAGGTTGAAAATTACCCCTCCGGCCAAAGCTCCAAAAAAACTTGTCCAGGAGGCCTGTCGGAGGTTATCCGTAAATCCCATCCCATGGCTTCCTATACTTCCCAGAGTATGACCTAAAATCAATGAAAAGATCAATATTCCAAGCACATAGTCCCAATAGAATAATTCAAAGCGCCAGGTTTTAGCGGCGAGTTTTTGGGTATTCGCCCACGATCCCCAGCAAAGCATGGTAATCACGGTCAGGATTACCGCAACGGCATATGTTTCTACGATATACATGATAGTTAGATAATTGATTATTAATCAGAGCGTATTTAGCTGGATTACTGGCTAAAAAAAGAGTTAATAATGAAAGGTGCAAAATGCAAAAGGGCTAATTTTTTATCCATTTCCGGATTGTTTTCTTTCTGTATTGCACTTGGCATTTTAATGTTATTCCTTGTTCCTGACCTCATGCATGATATAGCCTTCAATAATTCCCGATATCTCATCGGGACTTTTTTTAAAGGTCAGATAGCTGTGTTTTCCGTTTTCACTGCTGATCCATCGGTTATGCCCCGATGGTTCCGCGATCATGGTTCCGCTCACTTCACCAAATGCAAATGGGACTCCTTTAACGGCCGCCAGCACTGCACTCTCATCCCAGCTCATATGCCCGCTTTTTTCCTCCAGGGACAAGGGAATTGCAATTTTAAAAGCCATGTGTGCCGGACTTTTCAGCTTTTCAGCTATCAGCTTTTTCCCGGTAAATAATTTCTCCCCGATTTCAAAACCGCTCAGGAGAATACGTGTTGGCCAGTGTTCAAAAACATAGTTTGAGGATGTGGAATCTTCCTTCACATTGAATTCCCACCCTTCCGGAAACTTTCCGGCCATTGCCACCAGGTGCTGTACCTTTTTTGAAACCAGGGCCGTTCCGTCAAGCGGCGAAATTGAATCGGGCGTTGAAAGCAACAGATCGTTCAGGTTTGTCAGGAATCCGACCGTGACGATAACTACGGAGTTATCAGGTTGGGAAGCGAGTATTTTTCGGTAAAGGAGTTTTGCATCCTGTGCCTGGGAATTTGAGTTGAGGGAATGCGGATAATGGGCCGCGAGCGAGTCTGTCCAGTGCTGGCTGCATCCAAAATTCACCCCGTGGGTTTTTGGAGCGCCGACGGGAATCTGTGGACGGCCATAATAGGTGTTGATAATTTCGAGCGACGGTGCAACGAGGTCATATTTATTTGAGGCCATAGTGGCCAGGATCTCTGCCTTCCCGCTGTCGGCAAAGGCGTGCAGCATTGTTAAGGCGCCAACATCGTCAAAGTCGGGTCCCATGTCGCTGTCGAAGATTATTTTAACGGGCTGCATCAGAAGGTGTGCGGGGAGAGATGCAGGAGTAAATCAAAATAGCAAAAACAAAAAGCAGAAGACAATTTTTCATAGCTAAGTTATTTCTGAAACGAAAATCTATAATTTTCATTTTTCTTATCCGCGGTTTTAAAGACAATTGCTTTTGAGAGATAGAGATTGGCAGAGGCAGCCTGAGGTCGTTTTTCCCCTTTAACAACCACTTTCAGGGTATGCTTTCCCGGTTTAAGATTGGTAATATGGTAAAGATCCATGTCGGTCTGAATTTGGTTGGCACACCCAAAATATTCATCGATCGTTCGTTTGAGTTTACCATCAATAAAAATATCGGCTTTGCCGCAATCTTTCATCCAGTTTCCGCAGACGGAGACACCGGTTCCTTCAAAGGTGATTAAGGCTTCGTCGCCCTTTTGGCTGCTGAATTTCGCCTGGTCAAACAGTTTATTGTTGTTGTCTTCATCCTGACTTTTATATAGGGCCCATTTCCCTTTGAATTGCCAGCCATCCGTTTCGAATACGGTAATTTTATGATCGAATACCAATTTTGGAAAGGCCACCTCTGGTTTAAAAGGGTGAGGAGTCTGAATTTTGATTTTTAATTTATCGTCGGTGGCAGTTCCTCCATTTTTTACAGCCAGCTCCCGGGCATATTTTATGGTTTGCCTCACGGCCTTATTGAACGAATAGGTGGTGTGGATAAAGAGGGTGTCTCCCATAGCCTGAACTGCTTCGCGATAGCTTTTTGGCAGGCCGCTGAATCCGTTGATGACTCCGAGAACCGCCGCCATCGCGTTTGAGGGATTGCAATCGGCATCCTGCCCGCAACGTGCTGTAATTTCCATGGTTTTCTGCGGATCTCCATCTCCGTAAAGTAACCCCATAATCACGTAGGCTCCGTTGAGTTTGGCATCAATATTAAATGGTGCGCCGGCTTCGCAAATATGGACACTGCCCCATTTGGCCTCCAGCTCTTTCCACGATGCACGCCAGTCAGCAGGGTAGTGCTGGTGCAGCAGAATTACATCTTTTACAATCTTTGCATAGTCGCTCTCCGAAGGAATCGAAAGAAGCGCCTGCCCGATTAATTTAGGGATGTCACTCTCGAAATAGGCATTTGAATATAAGGCGCCGATAAATATTCCGCCATAAACTCCATCGCCGTAATTCATGATATGGCCCACTTTGTCTGCAAGCTTTCGGGCTGTCAGGGGCATCCCGGGGCACATAAATCCGATGTAATCAGCTTCTATTTGAAAATCAATATCATCGGCATGAATATTAAAATCAGGATGGCCCGATTTGGGAGGGTAAATACTGTCGAAATAGTTTTTACGTGCCTGTACATTGGCATGCCACAGCTCGTAACCGGCTTTGGCAAAAAGCTCCTGGAACTTCTTTGCCGGAGCATCGGTCCCGAACTGATCCATTGTCATCAGGAACGTAAGCTGGACATACAGGTCATCCTGTTCTTTGGAACCAATCACATCAGATGGGACCCAGGTTATCGGATCTTCAAAGGTTTTGCAGAGCGCTTTAAATTCGACCGGCGCACCAAAGGTCACACCCAGCATCTTGCCGGCCCACCCTCCCGAGATCTTATCTTTGAGCACATCAGAAGATATGGTGCGGGTGTTCGTAACCAATGTCTGGGTTTTACCGGTTAAGGAAACGAACGCCAGAAAAAGTGCCAGGGTTATTCGCTTCATTTTTTGAAATATAAATCCTTTCTGTATACCCTCACCCAACCCGGAATCAGTAACTTCCAGATCCCGTTCCATTGCATCAATTGCTTACTTACAAGCCTTGAACCGTCAGTCAATATCCGGTACGGAATCGCATAAATCAACAATAAGATTATGAACCAGTTTGGATGAACTGTTCTGGAAATCAGGACTATAAACGGAACTGGGAGAATAATTGCAATATAATAGGCAACAATATTTTTCATAAGGAGATTTAGTTTGGATGAAATTTAGACAATTTCTGTGCGGTGAGGCGCCGAGGATTGGGCGCCCATCCGGGTTACCGAGATTGAGGCAGCCCCGCAGGCAAATTCCACCGCTTTTTCGAGTTCCATGCCTTCAGAAATTGCCACCGCAATAGCGCCGTTGAATACGTCGCCCGCAGCTGTTGTATCGATAGCTTCGACTTTGGGCGACGGAACCACAAGTGCTTTGTCTCCGGTAAACAGGAAGGCCCCTTTACTTCCCAACGTTATAACGACCACTTTTACCCCGCGATCATAAAGGTTTTGAGCTGCATGGCGGGCAGATTCCATATCCACGACAGGAATGCCGGAAATTAATTCTGCCTCTGTTTCGTTTGGGGTGATCATAAAGAGTCCTGACAGAAGCTCGTCAGGTATTTTGGCGGCAGGGGCGGGGTTGAGGATCACTTTTATCCCTGCATCGAAAGCGATATTGGCGGCGTAGCTGACCGATTCAATCGGGATTTCGAGCTGCATCAGGATAAGTTCCGACCGGAGTATCTCTTCACGGGCGTGATCAATATCGGTTTTGCCAAGGCTTCGGTTAGCACCCGGAGCAACAACAATACAGTTTTCACCGCGAGCATCGACTGTAATTAGTGCAACTCCTGAGGGAAGATTCGGATCGGTAACTAAACAATCACAGTTAATTTGATCGTTTTCAAAATTCTGTCGTGCCTGTCTCCCGAAAACATCATCCCCGGTCTTGGCAATCAGGCTCACTTTTCCTCCGAGCCGGGCCGCTGCGACAGCCTGGTTAGCCCCCTTTCCGCCCGCATTCATAAAAAAATTACCTCCCAGGATAGTCTCGCCGGGTGCCGGTAACTTGCTGGTTTTAATCACCATATCTGTGTTGCTGCTTCCAATTACGACGATGCGTTTAGGGTCCATGTTCAGCACGTTATTTTTTCACTTTCTGACTTTGTTTTTTCGGTTCAGCTTTAACCGTTTCTTTAAGTATTTGCGATTTTGGAGCGGTTGCAATTTTGGCTTGTGACAATTTCACGGCAGACATCTCCTTTTTAACTTTCTTCAACTCAGTCTCTGCCATGTCGAGTTTTTTTGATTTTGAGTTAACAAGCTCCTTAAGGTTGGTGATTTCCTGATCTTTTACACTTTCGGGAACCAGGGCGTTGAGCCTGATTTTAAAATCGCTCAGAATATTCATGTAATTGATAAANGCCTCATAAGGAGTGCTATACGGATTGAAATATTTGTGAACCTCCCCATCCGAAAAGAATTTGGTGCACATGTAATAAAAATGATCGATGGTTTGAAGGTAATCCCAATCTTTGAGCAAGGTGGTGTCGTGGCAGAGGTT